>Ga0306922_10002160_pt1 | contig 18243 bp, 19 predicted proteins | sample sta12Cox44000082_FD_203758 | JGI IMG/M metagenome (GOLD analysis project Ga0306922, IMG submission 203758) | Lab enrichment of tropical soil microbial communities from Luquillo Experimental Forest, Puerto Rico - statoxic.12C.oxic.44.000.082 (v2)... | ecosystem: Environmental > Terrestrial >... | reverse complement strand
CGGTGCCCGCGGCTCGTTCCAGTACGTCCGCTCCGGGCCGAGGTTCTCCAGCTGGAGGCCGAACAGGCCCATCATGGCGCGGGCCGGAGCCGACATCATTCCGCACGCGAACCGGAAGCCATGCTCGCGCATCACCAGATACAGCCGGCACATGAGACCGATGAACGCGGCATGCTCCAGGCTCTGGTGGCTGGCCGCCACGCACATCCGGCCCACGTCGACGACCTCGCCACGTGGCTCCACGACGATCCCGCAGGCCTCCTCGGTCGGCAACCCGGGCGGCAGCACCACCCGGCCGGTGCTCATCGGGACCTCCCCATCCCACCCGATGACCTGGATAGCGCGGTCGTCGTAGCGGTCACGCTCCATCCCGCCCGGGAGATCGCCGGCCGTGCACCATCCGCGGTCGAGCACGGCGCTTCCGCGCAGCCGGTAGGCGATCTCACGGTCGGAGTCGCCGGCCGCTACCCGGTAGTCGAAGAGGGATCTCGCCAGCATCCGGGTGATCAGGCCATCAAGCGGCACACCATCCATGGCACGACCCTGTCCCGCCCCGGCAGCCGCGGTCAACCGCCATCACCTCCGCGAGTGGTTCCCGGCGGCCGAGGCCACCGGCCGCGGCAACACCAGCGTATGAGAGAGACCCCGGCTCGCCGCCCTGCCCGGAGTGACGCCCTGTGTAGGCTTTCCGTCGGTTACGCCCCTGACATGAGAATGAAGGACGATACCGGCATGACACATCAGGTACGGGGCGTGATCGCCCGCGGCAAGGGAGCACCCGTCGAGATCACCACCGTGCTGGTGCCGGATCCGGGGCCCGGTGAGGCTCTCGTCGCCGTCCAGGCGTGCGGCGTCTGCCATACCGATCTGCACTACCGCGAGGGCGGCATCGGCGGCGACTTCCCGTACCTGCTCGGGCACGAGGCGGCCGGGGTGGTGGAGGCGGTCGGCGACGGGGTGACCGCCGTCGCACCCGGCGACTTCGTCATCCTCAACTGGCGGGCGGTCTGCGGGCAGTGCCGGGCGTGCACCCGTGGCCGCCCCTGGTACTGCTTCGCCACCCATAACGCCGCCCAGCAGATGACGCTCGACGACGGCACCCCACTCTCCCCGGCACTGGGCATCGGCGCGTTCGTGGACAAGACCCTGGTCGCGGCCGGGCAGTGCACCAAGGTCGACCCCGCGGTGCCGCCGGAGGTGGCCGGCCTGCTCGGCTGCGGGGTGATGGCCGGGCTGGGCGCGGCGCTCAACACCGCCCCGGTCACCCGCGGCGACTCGGTCGCGGTGATCGGCTGCGGTGGCGTCGGCGACGCGGCCATCCTGGGTGCCCGGCTGGCCGGCGCAGGCACGATCATCGGGGTCGACATCGACCCCCGCAAGCTGGACTGGGCCCGGCAGTTCGGCGCCAGTCACGTAGTCAATGCACGCGAGACCGACCCGGTGGCCGCGATCCGGGAATTGACCGGCGGCAACGGCGCCGACGTGGTGATCGAGGCAGTCGGCCGGCCGGAGACCTACCGGCAGGCCTTCTACGCCCGTGACCTGGCCGGGGTGGTGGTGCTGGTCGGCGTGCCCACCCCGGGCATGCAGCTGGAACTGCCGCTGCTTGACGTCTTCGGCCGGGGCGGCGCGCTCAAGTCCTCCTGGTACGGCGATTGCCTGCCCGACCGCGACTTCCCCCAGCTCACCGGCCTGTTCCTGGCCGGGCGGCTGCCGCTGGACAAGTTCGTGTCGGAGTCCATCGGGCTCGGTGACGTGGAGGCGGCCTTCGCCAAGATGGAGCGGGGCGAGGTGCTCCGCTCGGTGGTGAAGCTCTGACCGCTGGCGTCACCCGGATCGCGATGTGGTCCGGGCCGCGGACCGTCTCCACCGCGCTGATGCGGGCGTGGGAGAACCGGCCCGACACAGCCGTGGTGGACGAGCCGCTGTACGCCTTCTACCTGGCCCGCACCGGTATCGACCACCCCGGGCGGACGGAGATCCTGGCCAGCCAGCCAACCGACTGGCGGGTGGTACTCGACCGGCTCACCCGCGGGCCGGTGCCGGGCGGCAAGACCGTGTTCTATGCCAAGCACATGACCCATCACCTGCTGCCGGAGGTGGACCGGCGGGCGCTGGCACCACTGCGGCACGCCCACCTGGTCCGGGACCCGGCCGAACTGCTCGCCTCCTATGCCAAGGTCCGGGCTGCACCAACCCTGGCCGACCTCGGGATCGTCCAGCAGGCGGAGATCTTCGCCGAGTTCGGCGGGCCGGTGCTCGACTCGCGGGACCTGCTGGATGCGCCCGGCCCGATGCTGAGGGCCCTGTGCGCGGCCCTGGGCGTGCCGTTCGACCCGGCCATGCTGTCCTGGCCGGCCGGGCCGCGCGACAGCGACGGGGTGTGGGGGCCGTACTGGTACGACAGCGTGTGGCGGTCGACCGGGTTCGGCCGCTACCGGCCGCCCGCCGGGCCGCTGCCGCCGCACCTGGCCGGCCTGGCCGGGCAGTGCCGCCCGTACTATGAGCGGCTGCGGGCTGCCCGGCTGCGGCCGGCCTAGCACCGGGGAGAAAGCCATGCTGCAGGAATATGACGAGCGGAACCGGGACCTGATCGTCGGCGTAGCAGGCCGGCTCGTGCACCGTGACCAGGCGGGGATCAGCCCATTTGACTCCGCTGTCCAGGGCGGCGACGCGGTCTGGGAGGGGCTGCGGCTCTACCGCGGGAAGATCTTCCGGCTGGCCGAGCACCTGGCCCGGCTGCGCCGGTCGGCGGCCGCGCTGGGGTTCGCCTCGGTGCCCTCCGACGAGCAGATCACCGGCCAGATCCGGGCCGTGCTGCAGGCCAACCAGATGACCGATGACGTGCACATCCGGCTCACCCTCAGCCGCGGCGTGAAAATCACCAGCGGCATGGACCCGCGGCTCAACCAATCCGGCCCGACCCTGATCGTGCTGGCCGAGCACAAGCCCCCGGTCTACGATCCGGCCGGGATCACCCTGATCACCGCCAGCGTCCGCCGCCCACCGCCGGACTGCCTGGACCCGAAGATCCACCACGCCAACCTGCTGGGCTCCATCCTTGCCAAGATCGAGGCGAACGTGGCCGGGGCGGACGATGCGGTCATGCTCGACCAGCGCGGTTTCGTGGCCGAGACCAACGCCACCCACCTGTTCCTGGTGTCCGGCGGGCGGCTGGCCACGCCCTCGACCGCCGCCTGCCCGGAGGGGATCACCCGGGCGGCGGTGCTGGAGCTGGCCGCGGCCGCGGGCATCGGCTGCACGGTGGGCGACCTCAGCCTGGCCCAGTTCTACGCCGCCGACGAGGTGTTCGCGACCGGCACCATGGGCGGCCTCACGCCGGTGACCGCGATCGACGGCCGGGTCATCGGCGGCGGCGCGGCCGGCCCGCTGACGCGCCAGCTCACCGGCCTGTTCGCGGACCTGACGGCCCGCTCCGGCACGCCCGTCGGGTAATGGCGGTGGTGTGGCAGCGGGGGCCGGGGCAGACTAGATCACATGACCGAGGCAGCCGCGAATCCGGCGGTGGTGCTGCCGGGCGGCGTCTCGATGCCGATGATCGGGTTTGGCACCTGGCAGCTGCGGGGCCGGCCCGGCAGAGCGGCGATGCTCACCGCCCTGGCCGCGGGCTACCGGCACATCGACACCGCCACCATGTACGGCAACGAGGGCGACGTCGGCTACGCGCTGGCCGAGAGCAAGCTGGACCGCAGCGAGGTGTTCATTACCACCAAGCTGCAGTCGGGCCGGGCCGGGCGGGAACGGTCCACCCTGTCCGCCAGCCTGCGGGGACTCGGCACTCCCTACGTCGATCTGTGGCTGGTCCACTGGCCGCCCGCCGGCCGCCTGCTGACGCTGGTCTGGCAGGAGTTCCTGGCCATGCGGGACGCTGGCCGGGCCCGGGCGGTCGGGGTGAGCAATTACTCACTCGCCCAGATCGACCGGCTCATCGAGGCCACCGGGCAGGCGCCCGCGGTCAACCAGATCCCGTGGAGCCCGGCCCGGTACGACCCGGCGCTGCTGGCCGGCCACCGCGAGCGCGGGGTCGCCGTGGAGGGGTACAGCCCGCTCAAGGGCACCGACCTGGCCGACCCGGTGCTGGCCGGCATTGCCGCCGCGCATGGGGTGAGCACGGCCCAGGTGGTGGTGCGCTGGCATCTCGAGCACGGTGTGACCGTGCTGGTGAAGTCGTCACACCCGGACCGGATCGCGGTCAACATCGACGTGTCCGGGTTCTCGCTCAGCCCGGACGAGGTGACGGCGATCAACGGCCTGTCCCGGCGCTGACCGGCCAGGACTATCCGGCCGCCACTGGCCGCCCTGGTCAGGCCCGCATACTGTCGCAGCCATGACCGCGAAGATGCCGCTGTTCCCCCTCGGCACCGTGCTCTACCCGGGGCTGGTGCTGCCGCTGCACATATTCGAGGAGCGGTACCGGCGGCTGGTCCGGGATCTGCTGGCGGGGCCGGAGCCACGCTGTTTCGGCGTGGTGGCGATCAGAAAGGGGCGGGAGACCGGCATCGAGGGGGTCGCCGCGCTGCACCAGATCGGCTGCACGGCGACGCTGCATAAGGTCACCCCGTTCGAGGACGGCCGTTACCAGCTGGTCACGGTGGGCACCCAGCGATTCCGGCTGGTCGCACTCGACCAGTCGCTGCCGTACCTGCAGGGAGAGATCGACCTGCTGGCCGAGGAGACCGGCGACGAGGCAGCCGCAGCGCTGGCCGCGCGGGCCGTGCAGCAGGCGTTCGGAGAATACCTGGCGGTACTGGCGGCCCACCAGGGCACCCAGCTCACCCTGCCGGAACTGCCAGGCGAACCGGTGCTGCTGTCGTATCTGGTGGCCGCTACCATGATCGTCGACCTGACCGCCCGGCAGCTGCTGCTGGCCGAACCGGACGCAGCGGCCCGGCTGGCCGCGGAACGGGTGATGCTGACCCGGGAGACCGCGATGCTGCGCACGCTGCCCTCCACCCCCGCCACCGACCTGCGCAACTCCCCCTACAACCCGAACTGACCCGAGAGGGTGGCGGGAATGCCGGAAGAGAGCAGTGTGATGGCACAGCCCGATCACCCGGGCACTCAGCCCGGTGCGGGGCCGAAAGCGCCGCCACCGCGCCCGGTGTGGGACCGGGCCCTGGCCGCCGCCCGGGCCCGGTACCGGGGCTCGCTCGCGCAGAGCTTCGCCCGGGAACTGCAGGCCCTCGACTTTTCCAGCCAGATCATGCTGTTCGGCGCGGGCATGCTGGTCTCCCTGCTGCCCTTCCTGATCCTGCTGAGCGCCTTCGCCAGCAGCCGCATCGATGATGACATCGCGCTGCGGATGGGCCTCAATGGCCGGGCATCGGGGATCGTGACCCACTTGCTCACGACCTCGCCCGCGTCGCTGAACGTGGCGACCGCCAGCAGCATGCTGTTCGTCGCCGCCGGCACGCTGGCGGTGGCGGGCTCGCTCCAGCAGATCTACGAGAAGGCCTTCCACCAGGAACACCGCGGACTGCGCGGGCTGTACCGGCTGCCGGTCTGGGTCATTGCGCTGTGCCTGGTCATGGTGGCGGAAAGCATGGCCGGGCGGCCGGTCCGTGATGCCGCCGGGGGTGTGGTGCTGGCCGAACTGGTCACCTTCGCGATCATGACGCCGTTCTACTGGTGGTCGATGCATTTCCTGCTGGCCGGGCGGGTCCCCTGGCGCGCCCTGCTGCCCGCCGCGATCGCCACCGGGGCCTTCTTCGCCGGGCTTGGCATCTTCTCGAAGTTCTACTTCTCGTCAACGATCATCTCGGACAGCCGGACGTATGGTGCGATCGGTGCCGTCTTTGGCATCCTGACCTGGTTTGTCGCGATCGGGGCAGTGCTCATCCTGGGCGCGGTGGCCGGTGCTGCCTGGTACCACCGCCAGGCTGGCCAGCCCCGCCGCGCGTTATCCCGGCCGGGAGGCCCGCTGCCTGCGCAGCCGGATGTGCCGCAGCGGCTCGACCACCGACAGCACCGATACCGCCAGGTAGAAGACCACCGCGGTGATCGGCAGGAAGGCGCCCACGACCGTGGCACCGCCCTGCAGCAGCACCTCGGCGCGGCGTTCCCGCGCAAAGACCTGCAGTTCTTCCTCGGCCAGGTCACCGGCTGCCACTCCCGGCGTGCGGGCCGCGTGCCTGATCACCAGGTAGACCATCAGTGCAGCCAGGGTCAGGTTGGCACCGAACACGACGACCGCCACCCGCTCCGCCAGCCCGGGCCCGGCCGCGTGGTCATCGAAGACCAGGAACCGCGCGAACAGGTGAGTGGCGGCGATCGCGGTGGTAAACGGCAGTACTGACACCGACAGCAGCAGCGTCAGGTTGAGGCGCATGAGGGTTGAGTCGGCCGCCTGGATGAACCGGGTCATGTTGCTGTGCGCAATCCACACCCCGCCGATGAACGCGAAGCTGACGAAGTAGCCCAGGTACCGGGACCACTCGTGTTCCAGTGACTGCACCAGCACCTCGCCCCGGCCCGGCACGTGGAGTTCCAGCACGAGCAGGGTGATGGCGATGGCGAAGACGCCGTCGGAGAACGCCTCCATCCGGCCCGTAGGCAGCAGGCGGCTCCCACCGCCGCTGCCCGCCGGCGGCTCGCTGCCATCGGCTGGCTCGGCCGGCCTGCGCCGCAGCGACCAACCCATGAGTGTCCCCCTGTCACCAGCATCCGGTGGGCACGAGCGGCCTGTGCCCGACCCTGTCCGCGCGACCCCGGGGTGTCGTCACCTGCTACGGGTGATCGCGTGTCCAGCGGATAATGCCCCGATCCGCCGTCAGCAGGAGCATGATCTTTCCGGGAGCGCAGCCACGGTAGGCGCGCTGTTACCGGAGATCTGCTTGCCGCGAAGGAGTGGGCATGTCAGTTGCCAGTTCGTCCTATCCACTGCTGAACATCTTCTGGTCGATGTTCGTCTTCTTCATCTGGATCCTCTGGATCTGGATCCTGATCTGGATCATCATCGACATCTTCCGCAGCCACGACCTGGGTGGCTTCGCCAAGGCGATGTGGTTCCTGTTCATCATCTTCATCCCGCTCATCGGCGTGCTGGTCTACCTGATCGCCCGCGGCGGCAAGATGCACGAGCATGCGGCACAGCAGGCCCAGCAGCAGGACCGGGAGTTCCGCGCCTACGTCCAGGACGCGGCCGGATCGCAGAGTTCCGCGGACCAGCTGGCCAAGCTGGCCGACCTGCGCGACCGGGGGGTCATTTCCGCCGAGGAGTTCGCGCGCGAGAAGGCCAAGGTGCTGTCGTCCTGACGGACAGCCGCTGCCCGGGGCCGTGCGGACGGCCGGCCTGCGGCCCCGGGCGGGCGCTGACCGTTCCAAACGGCAGCGGGTATGACCGCCGCCACTCCGCCTGGCCGGAATCGGGCACCGCTCTCGCCCGGTAACCTCAATCCTGGTTACATGGCGATCATGAGCGTGATCGGCGGCAGGTAGGAGCGGGATTAGCTCGTGCGGGCGCTGGGACCGGATGATCCCCCGCGGGTCGGCAGGTACCGGCTGCTGGGGCAGCTCGGCGGTGGTGGCATGGGCCGGGTCTTCCTGGGCCAGTCCCCCGGCGGCCGGCTGGTCGCGGTCAAGCTCATCCGCCCGGAACTGGCCGCCGATCCGGAATTCCGCGCCCGGTTCGCCCGCGAGGTGGCGGCGGCCCGGCACGTCAGCGGCATGTTCACGGCGGCGGTCGTGGACGCCGACCCGGAAGGGCCGCAGCCGTGGCTGGTCACCGCCTACGTGCCAGGGCCTTCCCTGTCCGCCGCGGTCGGCCGGCACGGGCCGCTGCCGGTCAGCTCGGTGCTGACGCTGGCCGCCGGGCTGGCCGAAGGGCTGGGCGCGGTGCACGCGGCGGGCATGGTGCACCGTGATCTCAAGCCGTCCAACGTGCTGCTGGCCAGCGACGGGCCACGCATCATCGATTTCGGGATATCCCGGGCCGCTGATGCCACCGCCCTGACCCGCGCCGATCTGGTGGTCGGCTCGCCCGGGTTCATGTCACCGGAGCAGGCCATGGGCCTGGAGGTCGGCCCCGCCAGCGACGTGTTCAGCCTGGGCGCGGTGATCACGTTCGCGGCCACCGGCGCCGGCCCGTTCGGGGCCGGCTCAGCCACCGCCCTGCTCTACCGGGTCGTGCACGACCCGCCGGTGACGGACCGGCTGCCCGCGGAGATCCAGCAACTCGCCGCCGCCTGCCTGGCCAAGGATCCGTCCCAGCGGCCGACCAGCGAGCAGCTGCTGGCGCAGCTCGGCAGCGCCCAGCCCGCTGCCAACTGGCTCCCCTGGCCGGCCGCAGCCGAGGCCGTCTATCCCCGCAGCGCCGCGGCCGCCCAGCCGTGGACGCTGACCGAGCCGTATGGCCCGCCCGCATCCCAGCCGGCGCCGGACGATCTGGCCAGCGACGACGCGGCACCGGGACAGGCCCAGCCACCGCCACCGCCGGGCGGCCGGGCCGCGGGCCCGACTATGGCGCTGGGGCCGGTCCCGGGCCCGGCCCGCAGCCAGCCCGAGGTTCCCGGCCAGCCCGCCAGTTCCCACCCGCCCGCAGGGTCACGAACCGCTGGCGGCTCACGCCCCGCCGGCCAGCGGCGGGTGGCGCGCTGGGCGGCGGCCGCGGCGGTGGCACTGGCCGGCCTGGCCGTCGTCCTGCTGCTGACGCGCCCGGCCAGCAGCGGCCCGGCGAGCCCGCCAGCGCCGGCACCGCGCACAGTGGTGCTGGCCTATATCGCGGCGATCAACCGCCACCAGTGGCACCGGGTGTGGGCTCTGGGCGGGCGCAACCTCAGCCGGTCCTACGCGGCCATGGTCGCCGGTTACCGGCTGACCGCGCACGACGAGCTGACCGCGATAAGGGTCCGGGGCGACACGGTGGACGCGAACCTGTCCGCCCGCGAGACAACGGGCGTAGTGCAGCACTACCGGATGCACTATGTAGTCAGGCACGGCGTCATCGTTGCCGGGCACGCCATCTTGCTGGGCACCAGCTAGCCGCCACGCGGACGGCGGGACGGAGTCATGAAGAGAGCCATCATCACCGCTGGCGTGCTGTTCGCGATCGCCGGCTGCGGCACCAGCGGTGGGCATTCCTCCGGGCACACCCCGGGCACCGGGCACAGCTCCGGGCCCGCCACCGGCAGCCCCGCCGCCAGCACGTCACCATTGACCACGGCCGGGCAGGGCAAGTGCACACACCCCTACCCGGGGAACCCGCACATCACCGCGTGCAGCTACCCATCCGGGCTGTACTCGATCTCATACCGGCTGGAGAGCCAGTACTACTGGCACCCGGGGCCGGGCTACTTCGCGGTGGCCGAGACCTTCTACAAGCAGAACGCCCCCGGCCGGGCCGCGGGCGCCTGGACCGGGCGGGCGATCTCGGTCGGCGACAGCTGCCTGATCGACGAGGAGTGGATCCCGAACCTGAAGACCCCGCCCGGGAACTGCCTGGACGCCCGGGACGGCGAAGACCGTTCGGCCACCACCGAGGAGCAGCGGAGCGTGCTGGCGTTCTGGCGGATCATGACCGCCTACATCCCCGCCAGCCAGCGCTGACGGCGGCGACTGGCAGGATGATCGGCATGCACGCGGCGACCGGGGACAAGTTCTGGCATGACGCCGCGGCCGTGGTGGCCGGGGCCGGGCACCAGCCGTCCGGGGCACTGGTCCTGACCACCGCGCTGGCGGCACTGGCCGCCGTGGCCTCGTCGCGGCTGTGGCCGGTGACCCGGACGGTGGTGACCCTCGCCCACGAGGGCGGGCATGCGCTGGTGGCGCTGCTGGCCGGGCGCCGGGTCAACGGCGTGCGGGTGATGCGCAGCACGGCGGGGCTGACCGTGTCGGAGGGGAATGCGGCAGGACCCGGCGTCGTCCTCACCGCTGCGGCCGGCTATCTCGCGCCGCCGCTGCTCGGGCTGGGCGCGGCAGCCCTGCTGGCCACCGGGCACCTGGCCGGAATGCTGCTGCTCAGCCTGATCTTGCTGGCCGCACTCGCGGTAGCGATGCGCAATGCCTTCGGCATCGCCGCCGTGGTGGTCACCGGCGCCGCGATCGCGGTCGTCGTGTGGCGCGGGTCGGCGCTCGGCGAGAACGTGCTCGGGTACCTGCTGACCTGGTTCCTGCTGTTCGGCGGCGTCCGGCCGGTGCTCGAGCTGCAGCGGTCGCGGCGGCGCGGGCGCGGCCGCGACACTGACGCCGACCAGCTGGCCGCGCTCACCGGCGTCCCGGCCGGGCTGTGGATCCTGCTGTTCGGCCTGGCGGCACTGGCCGCCCTGGTGGTCGGCGCATTCTGGCTGGTGCCCTGACCCGGCGGCGCCGCCGTTACGCAGGAAAGGCGGTGACCTGGGCCCGGGCGTCCCTGGCGGTGATCCGGCCGGCGGTGCGCGCGGCCGTGGCGATGGCCCAGCGGCCGGTGGTGGCCAGGGCGAGCACCAGCACGGTGGCGCCGCAGCCGGTGATGATCCACCAGGCGGGCTGGCTGGCCTGGGTGAAGCCGGCCGCCAGTGGCCCGTGCAGCCCGGATGCAAGCACCGAACCGGTCACGGCTACCCCGAGCGACGTGCCGACCTGGCGGCTGGTGGACGCGATCCCGGCGGCCACCCCAGCCTGGGCGAGGGGCATGCCGGCCACCGCGGTGGTGGTGATCGGCGCGTTGACCATGCCAAACCCGATGCCGAGGATGACATAGCCGGCCAGCAGCAGGCCAACTGGGGTGCCCGGCCGCAGGCCGGTCAGCAGCAGCGCGCCCGCGGTCATGCCGGCACCCGCCACCACCAGCGGCAGCCGGGGGCCGCGGTGGCCGATCATCCGCCCCGACAACGGCGCGAAGATCAGCGTCATCAGCGCCAGCGGCAGTGTGAACAGCCCGGCATGCAGCGCCGTGAGGCCGCGCACCTCCTGCAGGTACAGGGTGTTCAGGAACAGGAAGCCACCGAGTGAGGCGAACGCGCTGACCGCGATCAGGGTGGCACCGGTGAACGGCACACTGCCGAAGAACCTGAGATCCAGCAGCGGTTCGGCCCGCCGCGGCTCGTAGATCACCAGCCCGGCCAGCGCCGCCGCGGCCAGGGCAAACAGCGCCACGATCTCCGGCGAGAGCCAGCCCGCCCGCGGCGCTTCGATGATCGCGTAGGTAAGGCTGGCCAGCAGCGCGACGACCAGCACCTCGCCGACGGGGTCGAGCCGGCGGGCGCGGCCTGCCCGGGACTCGGGCACGAACAGCGCGGTCAGCACGATCGCCGCCACCCCGATCGGCACGTTGACCCAGAAGATGCCGCGCCAGCCGACAGTGGCCACCAGCAGCCCGCCGCAGACCGGGCCGGCCGCGATCGACAGCCCGAACACGGCGCCCCAGATCCCGATCGCGCGGGCCCGCTCGCGTGGGTCGGTGAAGGTGTTGGTGATGATCGACACCGCGACCGGGTTCATCATCGACCCGCCGACCGCCTGCAGCATCCGGAAGGCGACCAGCCAGCCCAGCCCAGGCGCCAGGCTGCACAGCAGCGAGCCCAGGGTGAATGCGGCCAGCCCGATCTGGAACACCCGCCGCCGCCCGAACCGGTCCGCCACCGACCCGGACAGGATCAGCAGGCTGGCGATGACCACCGTGTAGGCGTCGACGACCCACTGCAGGCCGGACACCGGCGCGTGCAGGTCCTGCTGGATTGAGGGCAGCGCGACGTTGACGATCGTGGCATCGATGCCGGCGATGAACAGGCTCGAACAGCAGATGGCCAGGATCAGCAGCCGCCGCTGCCGGCTGAGTTCGGGCACGGGCTCCTTCACAGTTGCATCGTTCTGGCACTTGCTAAAATACAACTAACGTTCTGTGCGGCGGACCCCGGCTGTCAGGCGAGTGCGCGCTCGGCGATCAGGTAGCAGCCGAGCAGGATCAGGGTGAGCGCGGCCACCTGCTCAGCGCGTTCCCGGAAATGCTCGCCGACGACAGCGCCCAGGGCCAGCCCGAGCTGGCTGGCCACCAGTGCCAGCACCGCGATGGCCACGATCACCGGTACCACCGGCAGCCGGGCCAGGCCGAGGGTGAACCCGATGGCGAGCTCATCCATGCTGATGCTGATCCCGAGCGCAACGATCGCGAATCCGTGGGTGCTGGCCAGCCGGCTCGCCGCCGCCTCGCCTTGGTCCCGGCCAGCCAGCATCCAGATCCCGGTGGCGATCACGGCCGCGCCGGCCAGGTAGCCCGCCCAGTCCCCGATGACGCGGGCCAGGCCGTTGCCGAGGGCCAGCCCGATCAGCGGCATCCCCGCCTCGAACACCACGAAGATCGCCGAGATGCGCAGCCGCTGGCCGAACCCGGCGGGCCGGGCCGCGCCCAGCGCGGCCGCGACCGCGAACGAATCCAGCCCCAGCGGCAGCACGAAGGCCAGCAGCCTGATCATGCCCGGGCCAGCTCACGCTTGCGGCCGGTGGGCATCATGGTTGACTGCTTTCATGCCCTCGGACCAGCTGCCGGTGCTCTGCTTCGAGTCGGTGGAAGCCTGGGACGGCTGGCTCGCCGAGCATGCCAGCACCGCCACCGGGCTGTGGCTCAAGATTCCCCGGGCAGGCTCAGGCGCCACCGGCATAGGCTACTCCGACGCGCTGGACGTGGCGCTGTGCCACGGCTGGATCGACGGCCAGAAGGGCAGCCACGACAGCGGCTACTGGCTGCAGCGTTTCACCCCGCGCAAACCAGGCAGCCGCTGGTCCCGGATCAACACCGAGCGGGTGGCGGCGCTGATCGCGGCCGGCCGGATGCGCGCCAGCGGTCTGGCCGAGGTCGAGCGCGCCCAGGCGGACGGCCGGTGGGAGCAGGCCTACGAGTCGCAGTCGCGGGTGACCGTGCCCGAGGATCTGGCCCGGGCGCTGGCGGCGAACCCGCGGGCGCGGGCGTTTTTCGCCACCCTCGACAGTGCCAACCGGTACGCGATCCTGTACCGGATCGGCGCCGCGAAACGGCCGGAGACCAGGGCCCGGCGGGTGGCCACGTTCGTCGCCATGCTGAGCGAGCACAAGAAGATCCACCCATGACCAGATGGTGACGCGCCTGGCTGCCGAGGCGGGTACCCGGCGGGCCAGGAACGCCGTCTATCTCGTCTTCGCCGCTTCCGGTTTCATCATCGCCAGCTGGACCGCCCGCATCCCGCAGATCCGGGCGGCACTCGGCGTGACGCCCGGCGTGCTCGGGCTCATCCTGCTGTGCGCGGCAGTGGGCGCGGCTATCTCTACGCCGCTGTCCGGCCTGGTCGTCGCCTGGCTCGGGGAAGCCAGGACGGTGGCCATCACCGGGGTGATCACGGCCGCCGGGCTGGCCATCGCCGCCGCTGGTTACCGGGTGGGCATCGCGCCGGTGGCCGGCGGGCTGTTCCTGTTCGGCGTGGGCGCGGCCGCCTGGGACGTGGCCATGAACGTGCAGGGTGCGGCGGTCGAGCAGGCGCTGGGCCGGTCGATCATGCCCAGGTTCCACGCTGGCTGGAGCATCGGGACGGTGGCCGGGGCGGGCACCGGCGCGGTCATGGTGCTCGCCGGGGTACCGGTGAACGTGCACCTGCTGGCCGTCGCAGTCGCGGTGGCGGTGGCGGTCCCGGTGGCCACGCGCCACTTCCTGGCGCACCGGCAGCGAGCAGCCCGGCAGGCGGGCCCGGCCGCCGGGCACCACCCCCTGGCCGCCTGGGCCGAGCCCCGGACCCTGCTCATCGGGCTCTTCCTGCTCTGCATGGCGTTCACCGAGGGCACCGGCGACTGGCTCAGCCTTGCCGTCATCGACGGCTACCACGCGGCGGCAGCGGTGGGGACGGCCACCTTCGCGGTGTTCCTGGCCGCGATGACCACCGGGCGCTGGTTCGGTCCCCGGTTCATCGATCGCTACGGCCGGGTCACGGTGCTGCGGTCAGGTACCGTCGTCGCACTGGCCGGGCTGCTCATCATTGGCTTCGGCACGGATCTGCCGCTCGCGCTGGCCGGGACCCTGCTGATGGGGCTGGGTACGGCGCTGGGGTTCCCGGTGGGTGTCACTTCCGCCGCCGACGACCCCCGGCGGGCGGCCGCCCGGGTGAGCGCCGCGTCCTCGATCGGCTACCTGGCCTTCCTGTTCGGGCCACCAGCCATCGGTTTCCTTTCCGACCGGGTCGGCGTGCAGCACGGCATTGTGCTGGCCGGCCTGCTGCTCGCCGCCGCCTTCTTCCTGGCTGCTGCCACCGCGCCGCTGCCCGTCTCCGGCCCGGCGGTGGATGGCTGACGTCCCGTGGCCTGCCCGGGCCGAACGCAGGCCGGTGTCGATTCCGGCCGGCCCCGTTCGTGAGCAGGGTGAGGAGCCAGCATGGTACTGGCACCGGAATTGTGGAGGAACAGATGAGCAGGATCGTAGTGACCGAGTTCATGTCGCTGGATGGCGTGATGGAGGAGCCGCGCTGGACGTTCCAGTTCGACCGCGGCCCGGAAGGCGACAAGTTCAAGTACGACGAGTTGTTCGCCAGCGACGCGCTGCTGCTGGGGCGGGTCACCTATCAGGGGTTCGCGCAGGCCTGGCCGTCGATGGGCGGGGACGACTTCGGCCAGCGGATGAACAGCATCCCCAAGTACGTTGTGTCCGGCACGCTGGCCGACGGCGAGGCAAGCTGGGGCCCGACCACGGTGCTCCGGGGTGAGGTAGCGGCGGAGGTCGCCGCGCTGAAGGCGCTGCCCGGCGGAGACCTGCTGGTCGAGGGCAGCAGCCAGCTCGTGCAGGAGCTGGCCCGGCATGGCCTGGTCGACGAGTACCGGCTGATGGTTTTCCCGATCCTGCTCGGCCACGGCAAGCGCGTCTTCCCGGATGACCTGGCTGACCCCACCCAGCTCACTGTGACCGAATCCCGGACGGCGGGTGATGGGGTGCTGATGCTCACCCTCCGGCCCGCCGGGAAGGAATGACCCCGGCACCGCGGCCAGCCCGGCCGGTCCCCCGCCTGCCTGCCAGCATCCCGCCGGGCGGGTGGCAGGCTCAGGCCAGGTCGCGGCCGCGGAACGCGGTCAGGCCGGCCACGGTCAGCACCGCCGCGATCGCCACCAGCCACACCAGCGGCGTGGCGGTGAACGTCCCGCCGGGCAGCTTCGGCACGTGGGTGAAGGGGGAGATGTCGGGCAGCCACCGGCTGAGCGCCCCGAACGAGCCGAGTTCGGTCAGGCCCACGAACAGCACCAGCGCGCCCCAGGCGGCCGCGGTGAACCGCGGTACCAGGCCGAAGAGCAGCGCCGCGATCCCGGCGAACACCCACACGGCCGGGAGCTGGACCAGCGCGCTGGCGAGCATCCGCCCGGCCTGCCCGGCCACGTCACCGATAGCCGCACCGTAGACGAGCCCTGAGGTGAGCCCGGCGATCACCAGCAGCACGACCGGGCCGATGATCGCGAACGCCAGGTGGCTCAGCGCCCACTGGATCCGGCCAACCGCCCCGGCCAGCACCGGCTCGGCCCGCTGCCCGGACTCCTCAGTCCGCAGCCGCAGCACCGCCTGCACCGCGTACACCGAGGCGAACACGGCAATGAAGGCCATGATCGCGGCCAGGAATGCGTTTACCAGCCCGCTGTGGCCGCCGAGCCGGACGAACATTTCCCGCATGCTCGCGCTGGTGCCGACCAGCTTGCCGACGCTGTTCGCCAGCGCGCCCAGGATCAGCCCGTAGAGCGCGATAGCGGCGGACCAGGCCAGCAGCGGGCCACGCTGCAGCCGCCAGGCAAGCCCGAACGGCCCGGCCAGCCGGGGGCTGGCGGCGGGCGGCCCGGGCCGCACCGGCAGCAGCCCGGTGCCTAGATCCCGCCGTCCGGCCAGGGCGAACGCGAGCGCGCTCACGGCGATGGTGAACAGCACCGGGATGATGAGCACCCACCAGTTCAGCGGCCCGAACGGCCGCAGCGCCGTGGCCCAGCCGATCGGCGACAGCCAGCTGAGCCGGGACAGCCAGCCGCCGGTCGCAGTGTCGCCAACCGCCCGCAGCACGAAGGCGACGCCGAGCATGCTGAGCACCAGCCCGATGGCGGTCCGGGCACCGGCCGCCAGCTGGGCGGCCACCCCCGTGATGGCGGCGAAGGACATGCCCACCGCCGCCATGCCCAGCCCGTAGGCCAGCGACGGGACCACCGGCAGCCCGGACACGGCCAGCGCCAGGCCGGCCACCAGCGCCAGCCCCAGGTTGGCGATCAGTGCGGTCAGCAGCCCTGCGGCGAGGGTGGCGCGGCGGCCGACCGCGCCCGCCTCCACCAGTTCCAGCCGCCCCGCGTCCTCGTCACCCCGGGTCTGCCGGATCACCAGGAACATGCTCATCAGGGCGGCCGCTGCCGCGCCATAGACGTTCAGCTTCCAGGTCGCCAGCCCGCCGAGCGTGTGCAGGTCACCCGCTGGGCCGTAGAGCGCGAGCGTGACCCGGTTGGTGGCGGCCGCGACCTGGAACGGCATCCGGGACGCTTCCGTGGGCGTGAGCCTGCGGGTGGCGACCACGCTGACATAGGCGAACGCCGCGACCGCGTAGATCCAGCCCACGATCATGATCCGGCTGCGGCGCAGCCCCAGCCGGGTGAGCGCCGCCGTGCCGGCCAGCTGCAGCCGGGCCGCCCCGGAGCCGGCTGGCCCGGTGCCCGCCAGGTCTGGGCTGGCGGTGACGGTCATGACTGGGTCCCCTCCGGCCCATAGTGGCGCAGGAACAGTTCCTCCAGCGTCGGCGGGCGGCTGATCAGGCTGCGCACCCCGGCGGTCGCGAGCAGGCGCAGCACCTCGTCCAGCGCGTCACTGTCCACCTGGCAGCGGACCCGGTCCCCCGTCACGTCCAGGTCGTGCACGCCCGCCACCCCGCCCAGCGCCGGCGGCGGGCCGGCCAGCTCCGCGTCGATCGCCGTCCTGGTCAGGTGGCGCAGGTCGGCCAGGGCACCGGTCTCCACGGTCCGGCCGGAGCGGATGATCGTCACCCGGTCGCACAGCGCCTCGACCTCGCTGAGGATGTGGCTGGACAGCAGCACCGTGGTCCCGCTCTGCCGCAGCTCCTCGATCGCCTCCCGGAACGCGGCTTCCATCAGCGGGTCCAGACCGGACGTCGGCTCGTCCAGCAGCAGCAGTTCAGCGCCGGAGGCGAGTGCCGCGATCAGCGCCACCTTCTGCCTGTTCCCCTTGGAGTAGGCGCGGATCTTGCGGGTGGGGTCGAGGTCGAACCGCTTGACCAGCATGTCCCGGCGCTGGCCGTCGAGCCCGCCCCGCAGCCGCGCGAGCAGGTCGATCACCTCGCCGCCGGACAGGTTCGGCCACAGCGTGACATCCCCGGGCAGGTAGGCGATCCGCCGGTGCAAGGTGGTGGCGTCCCGCCACGGATCCCCGCCGAGCAGCCGCGCGGTGCCCGCGTCGGCGCGCAGCAGCCCCAGCAGCACCCGCAGGGTGGTGGTCTTGCCCGCCCCGTTCGGCCCCAGGAAGCCGTGCACCTCGCCGGTCGCGACGGACAGGTCCAGCCCATCCAGCGCACGCGTCCGGCCGAAGCTCTTCACCAGGCCGGTCACGTCGATTGCCGTCGTCATGATTTAGACCATACACTAAATTCAGAAAGTCATGAATGTTCCTAGCGCACCTCCGGTTCCCGCCGGGAGAAAGGCACGCAGCCAATGACGCAGCAGCCAGCCGAACGCGACGAGCACGCCGTCCGCGCCTTCATCGAGCGCTTCGCCGCGGTCCTGGTGCAGGCCGGCATGCCGCCGATGCCCTCCCGGGTGTTCGCTGCCTTGCTGGTCACCGACTCCGGCCGGCTGACCGCCGCCGAGCTGTCCGGACTGCTGGGCGCCAGCCCGGCCGCCATCTCCGGAGCCGTGCGTTACCTGTCCCAGGTGGCCATGATCGGCCGCGAGCGCGAGCCTGGCAGCCGGCGGGACGTGTACCGGCTGCTCGACGACCTCTGGTATGAGATCGCCATCCGCCGCGACCAGGTGCTGGCCCAGTGGGTGATCGCCGCGCGGGAGGGCACCAAGCTGCTGGGCCCGGACTCGCCGGCCGGCCAGCGGCTGGCCGATTCGCAGGACTTCTTCGAGTTCCTCCAGCAGGAGATGCCCGCCATGCTGGAGCGGTGGCGGGCACATCGCGCCGCCCGGCTCCCCCCGGAGCAGGTCACGGGCTGACGCGGCCCTCGCCCGCGCCGGGCCGCCACCGCCCCTGACCCCGGTCGCTGTGCCTGGCCGGGGGCAGGTACCGTAGGCGCACGCTGTCAGGTGTGCGGTGCGGGATGGCCC
>Ga0306922_10002157_pt1 | contig 18249 bp, 19 predicted proteins | sample sta12Cox44000082_FD_203758 | JGI IMG/M metagenome (GOLD analysis project Ga0306922, IMG submission 203758) | Lab enrichment of tropical soil microbial communities from Luquillo Experimental Forest, Puerto Rico - statoxic.12C.oxic.44.000.082 (v2)... | ecosystem: Environmental > Terrestrial >... | reverse complement strand
CTTATTGCCCGGATAGGAGGCGCTCAGCAGGTAGCGGCCGGTCCGATCGGTGACGATATAGGCCATGCTGTCCTGCAGCGGCGTGGTCGCGAGGTGGGTCAGATGCCCGCTCGTGCGGTCGATTGCAAAGCTCGATACCGGAAAGGTGTCGCTGCGCAATGCCGCGTAGAGAAACCGACGGTCGGGCGTCACGGCCATCGGCATGCTCGAAGGCGACGGCTTGTCAGTGCCGGGCACGGGAACCTTCTCTAGGAGGGTCAGATCCCCGCTGTCGCGGTTCATGGCGAGGACGTAAATCTCCTTGCTGGCTGCGTTGGACACATAGACGATCGTATCCAGGGTGTTGTCCGCCATCGCTTTTCGTTCTCCGATGAAGGGGCTCGGCAGCGCGATGCCGCCGAGCCCGAGCGCGAGTACTCGCCGCCGCGTCGGGGCGCTCATTCGCGTTGCATCTGGCGGGTGGCGCGGGCAGCCGGGCGCTCAGCGCAGTTCTTGAGCCACTCGGCTACCTTTGGGAATGGGGACATGTCGATTTGCGCCGGTCGCGCCCAGGCGAGAATGCTGGCGACGTTGAGGTCGGCGACGGTGAAGTGGTCGCCAAGCAGGTAGAGGGTCGGGCCGAGAACGCCGTCGAGCACTTTCAGCGGTGCGCCAAGCGACTTCTCGGCGGCGTCCGCCGCTGCAGGATCGCGCTGGTTCTCCGGAAAGATCGCCCGGTTCATCATCGCGGTCAGCACCGGGCGCTCGACCTCGGTCATGCCCCAGAGGCTCCATTGCCAGGCCCGTGCCTCGTCCTCGAGACGGCTCGGATAGAGCCCAGCCGTGTTGTATTTCTTGGCGAGATAGAGGTTGATCGCCATCGATTCCCATAGGATGAAGCCGTCATCGTCGATAACAGGAACGTGCCCGTTGGGGTTGAGCGCCAGATGCGCGAGCTGGCGCGTCTCCCCGGTCGCGAAATCGACCTTCACGTGCTCATAGTCGAGCCCGAGCTCTTTGGCCATCCACAACACACGAGCCGCGCGCGAGCGCGCGACGCCGTAGATCTTTAGTGTCATCGCCCCTCCTCTCCTCCCCTCACCTGAGATCCCGCCCGGCTGCGGCGCCGCTGAGGAAGATGTTCGGCTTTAGGAACATCGACAACACCAGCGCGCCGCCGGGAGAGCGCGCGATATGCCGGTTGCCCTTGGGCCGCCACACGTAATTGCCGGCGCGTACCTCGCCTTCGTCATCGATGAGACTGCCTTCGAGCACAAAGGTCTGTTCGATCTCGACATGCTCGTGCAACGCCAGCTCGCTTCCCGGCTGCCAGCGGAACAGCGCGGTCAAGAGCCCGGTCTCCGGGTCTTCCAGCAAAACCTTAATGTCGATGCCCGGGCACGGGGTCGGCTTCCATGGCAGGCTCTCGACTTCAACATAGCGCGAGGCCAGCGGGCCAAGCTTCTCGGCCTTTTCCAAAAACGGGGTCGCAGCGGTCATCGGCTTCCTCCAATAATTTGTCGCCGATCATAGCGGAAACCCGGGTCGACAGGGGCCTACGGCGATTTCCTAACGCTATCTTGACGCTTTTTGGATTCATCTGCCTCGGGCGCGGCTGGCGCACAATGTCGGAATGGTAGGAGGCATTCCGGCGTTCTGCCGTGCAATCGGCCTGAACGGATCATCACCGATGACGGGTGCATCAAAGCTATTCATCCTTGCGACAGCCATCCTGGCGATGGCTGTCGCTCGCCCGGTCGAAGCGGGGCATGAAGGGGGAGGCGGGCACGGGGGTGGCGGCTGGCACGAGGGCGGTGGCTGGCGCGGGGGCGGCGGCTGGGGTTGGCATGGGGGTGGCGGCTGGCACGGCGGCGGCTGGGGCTGGCATGGGGGTGGCGGCTGGCACGGCGGCAGCTGGCATGGTAGCCCAGGATGGCGAGGAACCTTTGCCTCTGCGCAATTCGGTCATGGCTGGGGTGGGCGCGAGTTCGGCGGTCGCGGCATAGGCTGGTGGGATTGGCGCCACGCCTGGGCTTGGAACGATTTCGGTTGGGGATGGGGCGCAGGCGCCTGGGCGTGGGGCGGTCTGCTGGCGGGCGCGTCGTTCGGCCTAATCGTCGCTCCGCCGCTGATCGTGGCACCCCCGCCGATCTACATAGCGCCACCACCGATCGTGCTCGGACTTCCGGCGATCGCTCCGCCGCCGATCGCGGCAGGCCCTCCGCCACCAGCAGCTCCTCCTCCCGTGGCCGCGGCCCCGCCGCCGCCCACCGGCGCGTTGTTCGGCGCAGCATTGCCGCCACCGGTCGTGGTGCTGCCACCGCCTGAGATCGTTGTCGCCGCGGCGCCGCCGCTCGTCGTCTTTACGCCGCCTGCCTTCGGGCTTTTTATCGGTCCTCCCGTTCTGGCTTTCGCGACGATCGGACCGGGCTGGTGGCACGGCGGCTTCATCACCGGCGGCTTTGGCACCGTCGGAGCAACGGCGGCGATAGCGCATTTCGGCCACCGGGGTTTTGCCGGCGGGCCTGTCGGCTTCCACAGCCGACTGGGAGGCCCGTCCCGGTGGGCCTGGGGCGGCGGTTGGCATGGCGGATGGGGCGGCGGCGGTTGGCATGGCGGATGGGGCGGCGGCGGTTGGCATGGCGGATGGGGCGGCGGCGGCTGGCACGGCGGCGGCTTTGGCGGCTGGCACGGCGGTGGAGGGTGGCACGAGGCCCGGATGGGCGGCGGCTTCGGTGGTGGCCACGGCCGGTGGCGCTGAACCAACCCCAGGAGATTAGATATGTTCATCGCAACCCTTGCACGCGGTGCCGCTCTGGCGGTCTTGCTGGCGCCCTCGATCGGGCTCGCGCAATCGGCAGCTCCACTCCCCCCGACGACGGCCCCCGCAGCTCCGGCCCCGGCGGCCACGCCTCCGACGGGCTCGCCGGCGCCTTCCGCCGCGACTCAAGCTGCCGCCGATCAGCGGATTAAGATGCTGCAGTCGCAGCTCGGCATCACCGAGGCGCAGATGCCTCTCTGGTCCGCCTTTACCCAAGCGATGCGTGACAACGCGGCAGCCACGGATGCCCTCTTCACACAGCGCGCCGGCGCCGTAGCGACGATGAACGCACCCGACAACATGCACTCCTACGCCCAGATCGCCCGCGCCTACGCCGACAATACCGAGCGCCTGGCGACCGCTTTCGACTCGCTCTATGCGAGCCTCTCGGACACCCAGAAGCAGGCCGCCGACACGATGTTCCGTCAGCAGGCAACAGCCGCCGCCCAGCCGCGCGCCCGGCGCTGACGCGCGCCGCCCAGCGATCCCCAATCGCTGCGGCGAGTTTCGCTGGAAACCACGGCGGGTCTCGGCGATGATGCCCCAAACCCTCGGGAGGGACCGATGGCAAAGGGCATCCTGGTCGCGGCGATGGATTTCTCAGCCGCGCCTGAAGACGAATTTCATGACTGGTACGATCTCGAGCACGTCCCGGAACGGTTAAGGGTACCCGGTTTTCTGAACGGTGATCGCTGGATCGGTGCGACAAACCCAAAGCTCTCGGTCGCGACCTATGATCTCGACAGTGTCGACGTGCTGAAGAGCCCACCCTATCTGGCGGTAGGAGGCGAGAATTCCTCGCCTTGGACAAAACGCACCGCTCGCTTCCGCAAGAGCCTGATGCGCTACGAGGGCGAGCAGCTTTTTCCCGGCGACCGAACTGCGCCCTCGGAGGCCGCCGCACTGTTGGTCATCGCTATGAACATCTCCCCAGAGCACGAGAGCGACTTCAACGAGTGGTACAACAAGGAGCACGTCCCGGCGCTCGGCGCGGTGCCCGACACCTTGTGCGCGCGCCGGTACCGCGGCGTTGGTGCCACCCAGCGTTACGTCGCACTCTACCATTTTACGTCACCTGATGTGCCGAGCTCCGCCGAATGGCACAAGGCCGCCGATACCCCCTGGACGCAGCGTCTGCGGCCGCATTTCCGCGACATGGTGCGGTTCGACTGCCGACGGTACAACCGCGCCCGATAATATGGATATCGGCTTTGCCGAAGAGCACGATCTGCAGCTCTATATCAAGCGCGCCAAGGCCTCCGAGGTCGGCTTCGGCGACGCCACTTGGCACCGCGAGCGCGCCGCTCGGCTGATGACCGCGCAGCTGCGCGGCGAGTGAATGCGGGGCACTCGGCAGAACAATTTCGATGCGTTGCGTCTGATCGCCGCCGCTTCGGTCGTCTTCTCGCACTCCTTCCTGATCGCCGAGGGCGCACAGGACCATGAGTGGCTGATATGGCTGACCGGCAACCAGTCGATCCTTGGGCTCGTCGGCGTCTTTGTGTTTTTTGCGATCAGCGGCTTTCTGGTGACGCAGAGCTTCGAAGAGACCGGTGATGCGTGGCGTTTCCTGGCCAAGCGGGCATTGCGCATCTTTCCCGGGCTGTTCGTCGCTACCTTGCTTTCGGCTTTCGCGCTGGCGCCGCTGGTTACTACCCTTTGGCCAAGCGCCTTTCTGGGCCGCCCGGAGCCTTATGAGTACGTCGTCGGCAATACCCTGCTCGATCAAACCGTGCACGAGCTGCCCGGGGTGATGTTCGTCAATAATCCGGTAGGGCTCGAGATCAACGGCTCTCTATGGACCTTGCGCCTCGAGTTCGCCATGTACCTGATGGTCCTGGTACTCGGCCTGCTGCGGCTGTTGACCGTGCCGATAGCGATTTTGTTGTTGGCGTTCGGCATGGCTTGCCTACACTTCGAGATGCTCTATCCACTCGAGAAATGGGGCTGGTTCTTCCAGCTGCTCAGTGGTTGGGGGTGGCTGGTCGCCTTCTTTGCCGCAGGCATGGTTTTGTACAAGCTACGAAATACCCGCATTTTCGACGGGCGCGTCGCGCTCTTGGCGCTCGCCGGCCTCGTGCTCAGCGTGCCAGCGCGCCAGTTCATTTTGCTGTTCCCGCTATGTGGCTGCTATCTGGGGCTGTGGCTCGCTCTGACCCCGCGCTTGCCGGTTATTCCGGTAGCGCGCTTCGGCGATCTGTCCTATGGCATCTATATCTATGGCTGGCCGGTTGAGCAGGGGGTGGTCTGGCTGCTTGGCGGCCGGGCGGCGTGGTGGCAGGTGTTCCTGCTCGCATTGCCGGCGACAGCAACGCTCGCCTTCCTGTCCTGGCATCTGGTCGAGCGCCCGGCGCTGCGCCTCAAACCGGCGGCGCGGCGTTCCCCGGTGGCTCCGCGTCGAGACGCTGGTGTGGAAGTTGGTCCCGCCGCTAGTATGGTCTCTCTCGGGCGATCTTAAGGAAGGGGAAAGGATGCGGATACACAACCTCTATACGGATGCGAACGGCCAGTCCCACTTCCGGGACATCGAAGTCGAATGGGTCGAGGAAACCCGCTCGGGTAAGCTGTCGAAGCGTCTGCCGGCGACCGGCATAATTTTCCGCGAAGTTCCGCCGACCTATGACCTCGACTGGCATCCGGCACCGCGGCGCCAATACATCATCAATCTCGACGCCGGCGTCGAGATCACCGCGAGCGACGGCGAAACCCGCAAGATCGGCGCCGGCGAGGTGTTCCTGGTCGAGGACACGACCGGCAAAGGTCATCTCTCCAAGGCGATCGACGGCAAGGTTCGCAATTGTATCTTTGTACCCATCGAATGAGGGAGCACCAGAGATGAGGCTGCTTTTTTTTGACGACTACAAGCTGGGTGTGCTGAAGGGCGACCGCGTCGTGGACGTGTCGTCGGTCGTGCGCGACATCCCGCATACCGGTCCGGGCGATCTGATGAACGGGCTGATCGCGCGGTTCGACCAATATCGTGCAAAACTCAATGACGCCGCGGCGAGTAACCAGGGTGTCGCGTTGTCATCCGTCAGGGTGCGCCCGCCGTTGCCCAAGCCGGCCAATATCGACGCGATGGCGGTCAACTACATGGAAGACGGCACGCGCAGCGCGCCGGCGCCGATCAACGCGTTCCAAAAAACAGCAAACGCGATCTGCGGACCCGGCGATACGATGGTATTGCCCGATGCGCCGGCGACGATCTTCGAGGGCGAGGCTGAACTCGCGCTCGTGATTGGCAAGAAGGCGAGCAACGTCAAAGCCGCCGACGCGATGGACTACATTTTCGGCTATACCTGCTTTATCGACGGCTCGGCGCGCGGCCTCCCGGCCCCCGGATTTTTTGCCATGAAGTCCCGCGACACCTTCGCGCCGATTGGCCCTTATCTCGTGACCAAGGACGAGATCCCGGACCCGCAGAAACTGCAAATCCGGTTGTGGAATAACGGCACCTTGATGCAGAACTTCAACACCAGCGACATGGCGCACAAGATCCCGCGCTGCATCGAGTGGCTGTCCTCGGTCCACACTCTGGAGCCGGGCGACCTTATCGCGACCGGTACCAACCACCGCGGCCTTAATCCGTTTATGGACGGCGACAAGATCGAGCTCGAGATCGAAGGCGTCGGTAAGCTCGCCTTCAACGTCAAGGACGAGCTGAAGCGCAAGTGGGAGCGAGTGACGCGGCTGCAAATGCACGAGCGGGCAGCACAGAAGACCCCCGGCGCCTATCCAGACATAACCCCGCAATTGAGCGGCAAATACGCACCCGCGGCACGCTAGTAACCAACCCCTCCGCCCCCTGCCCGGCTGTAAAAGTCGGGAGGGTTGCGGTGGGCGGCATTGCTACAAGGATCACGAATTATGACTGACGGCGGTTTTGTCTACAGTCACCTCTTTGCAAAGGATCTGCCGCCGCCGGCACCGCGCTGGACGGGGTTTCCGAAATATAATTTCGTCGGCGGGCACAACGATCCGGAGCGCATCCCGGCCGCCACACTCGCCGATGCCGCGACCGCCGTTCTGCGCCGACGCGGGGCTGATCTGGCGCTCTACAATTTCGACGGTCCGCAGGGTTACTTTGGACTCCGTCAGCTCGTCGTCGACAAGCTCGCGCAGCGGCCGGCGATCAAATGTACTACCGACGACGTGCTGATCACGTCAGGCTCTGGGCAAGCGATCGACCTCGTTAACGGCCTGCTGCTCGAGCGCGGCGACACCGTCGTCCTTGAAGAGTTCACTTATGGAGGGGCCCTGACAAAATTGAAACGGTTGGGCGTCAACGTCATCGGCGCGCCGCTCGACGATGATGGGCTCGTAATCGACGGTCTCGAGCGCATATTCGAGGATCTCGGGCGCAGAGGGATCCAGCCGAAATACGTCTATACGATCCCCACCGTGCAAAACCCGACCGGCTCTATATTGCCGCGCGAACGGCGCGAGGCGCTATTGGCGCTGACCCGTAAGCACGGTGTCCCGGTATTCGAGGACGAGTGCTACGCCGACCTGACTTGGGAAGGATCGGGCCCGCGGTCGCTATATGCAATGGACCCGCAGCAGGTGATCCACATCGGCTCGTTCTCGAAGACCTTGGCCCCATCACTGCGGCTCGGTTATGCGGTCGCCGTCCCCGAGGTCATGAGCCGGCTCGTCGCCTGCAAGCGCGAGACTGACAGCGGCACCGGCGCGCTCGATCAGATGGTCGTCGCCGAGTACTTCTCGCAGAAATTCAACGAGCACGTAGGCGGCCTGACGCAGACTTTGCACGGCAAGCTCGACGCGATGGTCGAGGCCGTCGAGCGCGAGTTCGGCACGACGATCGAAAAGATGTGGAAGCCGAAAGGCGGCATCTTCTTGTGGCTTAAATTGCCGGACCGGATCGACGTGACCAAGCTCGTGGCGCCCGCAGCCAAAGCCGGGATGGTCTTCAACCCCGGCCCCGAATGGTCGTGCAATCCCGCCACGAGCAAGTCGCATCTGCGGCTCTGCTTTGCATTGCCGACAAAGGACAACATCCGCGCCGGGGTCGCGGCCTTTGCCCGCGTCTGCTTCGAGGAGACCGGCATCCCCGAGCAAAGCGCCAACATCCGCCACACCGCCGCCAAGGGGTGAGCAACGCGCTTGACTCAAAGGAGGGACCAATGGCCCTGACACTGGACGAAGCCAACCGCATCGTTCGCGGCGCCATAGCAAAGGCGCAGGAACTCAACATCAGAATCAGTGCGGCGGTCTGCGACAGCGGCGGCCGTCTGATCGCGCTTCAGCGCATGGACAACGCGATCTGGGCAAGCGCCTATGGCAGCCAGGGCAAAGCCGTCGCGTCGGCTGCGTTCGGCCGGCCGAGCGGCGAGCTGACCGAGCGCGCCGACCAGCCGACCCCGCGCGGCATTGCCGCCGCCTCGGGCGGGCACATGATCATGGGCCAGGGGGCCGTTCCGATTGTGCGCAACGGCATTGTCGAGGGCGCTTGCGGCGTCGGCGGCGGGACATCGCAGCAGGACGAAGACTGCGCCCGCGCTGGCGTCGCCCAATTGTAGCGTGCACACCCTTATTGGGTTGTTGCGGGGCACGATTCTAAAAAGCCATCCGCCTAAGACGTCCTCCGAGGACATTGCCGCCACGACATAGGGTGGCCAGCCAGGTTCGGCAGCGATCCCGTGCCGCGGCGTGTTCCGACCGCCCAAGGGATGCTCTGTCCCGGCCAAGCGCTTGGAAACGGTGCTCGCGAGGCAGATGCAGCGGGTGACGCTACGCAGCGCGGTGGCTCGACCGCACGAGGGAGTAGGGAGGGCGCAGCGTTTGAGGGTCGACCCATTCCTCCAGCGCCCGGGCCGCCCCAAGCGTAATGGGTACCGTGATTCCGAACTTAAAGAGCGGTCATTCAGCGGTCCGCGTCTGAGCACCGGCCGGGGAACTTGGCCCGGATCAGCGCAGTCCTTGCCGCTCAAGGGCCGGACGGAGGCGCCTCCTGCGCACCAGGTCGAGCCCAGAGCGCAGGGCGCGTTTCAACGGCCGCTTTTGCTGCTCGATCACATGCGATAACGCAATCGCGACCCCGAGCGTAAGCCCGAATACCAGAACCCTGTGCGACGTACGGTCGGCCGGGCCGGGGATCACGGTCCCAAAGAAGAGGAGAAGCGGGAAGTGCAGCAGATAGAGCCCAAATGTCGTTCCAGCGAGAAACCGGATTGGGCGCTCTACAAACGATCCAGGCATAGGCAGCGGAGCATTGGCGAGACCTACAATAAAAGTGCGACAAGCGCGCCGACAATGTAGGCGTACGCTGAAAAGTTACCTGGAAGCCAGAACGAGCTTACAATTTGGAACAGATTCTGGCCACCGAGCGCCTCCAGCCCGATAAACGCCGCCACCGCGCCGATTGCTAGTGGGGCTCCGAGTTGATTCGGCAGTAAGGTGCGCCATCGCCACGCCGTCAAACCCATCAGCCAAAGCGGAAAGAAGATGAGGATTGGTGGTCCGGCCACCACTGCCGCTACGGCGAGTGCCACCATCCGTTGCCGCCCCCGCATAAACGTGGCCACGCCGAAGAGGACGTAATACCAAGCCTCATAGTTGACCGACCACCAAGGACCGTTGGAACCCGGGACGATCCACGACCAGCATTCGCTGAGAAAAACAGCCGAGAGCGCGTACCCCAGAACAGCGTACAGCGGGTCGCGCGACATTATCGGGAGGGGTTCCGGTCCGTATAAGCTGGGATCGATCGCCATCGCGATGTGGTCGAGCACGGCCGTTGCGATGAGCACGGGCAGGACCACTGAATAGAGCCGGGCGACCCGGCTCAAGGCGTATTCCTCAAGCGTCCCTTCCCTCGTCGCAGTGACCCAGGCGATGACAAAACCCGAAAGGACGAAGAACACAAATACCGCTGTCACGCCGTAGGGCTGTATCTGCCAGAACATGCCGGCGGTGACGCGCCCGCAATGCGACAGGAACACCGTAAACGCCGCGCCGAAGCGCAGCACGTCGAGATATAGCGAAAGTGGCTTTGTCATCGTACCAATTTAACGGTAATGTTAACGGCTCATACCCCTCGATGGGGTAAGCTCCCTGCCCGGGCACCGCCATCCTGAGTCGCGCGGCGAGTGAGTCGCAACCAGCTGCGGCCGCCTCCGGCGGTTAGACCGGGACCGTTCGTGGCTCGACATGGCAAAGCTTGTGATCCGAGCGTCCACCTTTTGGCTCAGCTCAACGCAGCGAGGGCTCGCATCCCGTGCTGCTTCGTTGGTCAAACCCGCAACCCCGTAGCGATCTGAACATTAAATTAATACTAAAACCCGCGCGGCAGGTCGTCTTGCTTTATGGTCTTCTTCGCCGATTAGAGCACATGGCGCTTTCCATCGCAAGGCCTGGTTGCCTGCAGCACCTGACTCTGTTTGCTGGACCAGGGCCGCGAAACCGGAGAACGGAAGTCTACTAGTCTGGTCACCCAACAAGCCAAATGGTGCGGTTGCCGGCCGATCGCGCGGTATTGCGCTGGATTTCAACTCAGGGGAGGCCCTTACGGAGATCCTTCGTCAATGTCTCCGGGACCTGCGGCCGCCGCCGCTGAGCCCGAATGGTGCTTCCAATTGGCCGGCGATGGGGACTGAGATTTTCGAGGACGGCGGGGCCCAGTTACAAATGTAATTTTTCGGCTATGGCGGGAAATACCGACTTTAGGCAAAGACGATAATAATTAATCCATCCATTCGCCGGCGACGTTCCTGCGGCGTAGTTTCCCGGAGGTGATATCTTATGGAGGAAGAGAGCGAGATGCGAGAAGACTATTCCCAATCCGGCGCTGATAATCAGGACTAGGCAGAGCCCGCGGCGCGATAATACCGAAAACTGGACGGGGCTTACGCAGATCGCAAAAAAGCCGAGAAAGGCTGCGAATTCGAATAACGGGTAGAACTCCATTCGGTACCGAAAGGCCATGTAGATGTATGTAAGCACCAGAAAAACCGGTATCAAAAAACCGAACATAATTGCGGCGGCGGCGCGGAGGTCGAGTAGGTGCTCGCGCGCCAGGTGCGGCCGCCGTATTAGGTAGGCAGCACCCAGCACTAGCAACAATGGATCAGAGAGCAGAAGGCTGCTCGGCGGCGCCTCAACGCCGTCCAAAATCCGCGTCTCGAATTCGGAAAACAGAAACTGCCCGTCCGGGCGAATGATCGTCCAAATCGGGAAAAAATAGTAGATTAGCCCGTACCAAAGGCGCTGTATGTTAAAAATACCATACGTTGCCTGGCGAGCGAGACGCTCAGGCCGAGGTATAACGGTGTTAAAGTCACCGACGTCGCCGGCAAACGTCAGTGGATTTCCCCAGCGCTGATAATTCACTATGCCGGAGAGCGTTACAAATCCGAAAAGAATGGCGAGCCCGACGAGAGTGCGCCTGCTCGCCAAGCCGTAAGCTAACCGCCGCAGCCGGCTGCCCAGCGGCCCGGTCGCCGGCCATGCGAGAACCAGGATCAACAACCCGGTAGCAAAGTACAGTCCGAGCGCCGTCGACACGCGAGTCAGGAGTCCCAGCCCGGCCAACGTAGCCATCACCGCGATAGATCCGGTAGAAAACTTTCGCCTGGCGACCAATCCTCGTACCGCGCAATAGGTGAAGGCGGCGGCGATCGCACCGGCCCACTCGAGCGTCTCCTGATAAAGCGTGGCTCTTAGAAATTGGATTTGGGCGCCGCCGAGGAGCAATGACAGAAGGATGGCCCAAAAGGCGATGGCTTGGAGCCGGCTCTTCGGCAGCTTGTCATTGATCAACGCCACGCTAGCCAACTTGAAGCACAGGGCGATCGTCGCGGCAACGGCACAATACGGGGCCGTCACGTCGAGCCACGCGAGCGCGCCGGTGGTTAATAACGGCAACCGCAGAAGTGCAGGGAAGATACCGAAATAGGTATATGTCTTTCCGTCGCGAACCACCCCTTCGAACGCAATCGCTGCCGGATCAACGTCGAACTCCCCATGCAGGAGATGCTCCAACATGCTGTTAAACGTCATTCCCCGAGCTGCGAGTTCGATAGGCTTGAATAAATTAAAACTACCGTCCATCGCCAAGAAAAGATAATAAATCGCCGCCATAAAAATAAGAATTGCGTATAATAATTTGGAAGGGATCCTCGTGTCTTGGTGAATAGACGGCGCTTCGATCATGATCGCAGCTTCAAGCTGTCGCGCCGCAACGATTAGAGCCGCTTTGGTTAACCAAGGTCTTTGTATTATGGATTGGTCCGGGCGGCAACAACACGTCCGCTCTTCGCAGCGGTCGCCGATGCGATGTCCCACTCGGTCAGCCATACCAAACCCCCGGGCAAACCGACCACGACCATGCACAGGCCGACCACCAGCGAGGCAGCGAGCGCCGCTTCGGCCGGGATTCCGAACCCGGCCAGGATGACAACAAAGCCGAGTTCGCGCACCCCCCATCCGGCAAGCGAGACGGGTACCAGCTGGATCAGGCTGACCGGGGGTACGATCACAACCCAGCTGCTGAGGGGGAGATCGACGCCGAGACTGCGCGCCACCAACATGAAGGCAAGGATCGTAAGTCCTACGGTGGCGGCACCGAGGCTTAGGACGGCCCCGGACCGCGCCGGCCGGGCGAACAGCCGGCGGCCCTCGCGCGACAGCGCAGCGAGTTCGGCCATCAACCGAAAACGCAATAGCCCCCGCGGCAGGTAATCGATCAAGAACATCACGAGCAGTCCGCATAGCGCCGCGCCGAGGAGTACGACGACGCCATAGCGCTGGCGCACGTCAGGGAGAATGTGCAGCAGAACGGGGAGGCCCGCGGCAAACAGGACGACCATGACGAAATACCCGCTGACGCGATCGAGCACGAGGCTGCGGATGGCCGCAGCCACGCCGATGCCCAGCCGGTGGCAACGCCAGGCCCGAACGGCGTCACCGCCGACCCCAGAAGGCAGGACTTGATTAAAGAACAGCCCGACGAGCACGATCTTCAGCAAGGTCCAGGGTCCAGGAGAGGTCGTTTCGGCCGCCAGTACGATGTGCCAGCGCAACGCGCCGAACGGGCTCGTCGCCAGTAGTGTCGCCGCGCCCGCCGCCATCAGCGGCAACGAGGCGTGATCGAGCAGCTCTTTGGCACGGCTCAAATCGACTTGCGCCAACAACGCCCACAATAGTCCAGCTGTCACCAGCAGTCGCGCGCTTCCGATCAGAAGGTTGCGAATGGCATCTACCCCTTCTGGTTTATATATTGCGATGGGCGGCTGTATTCCGATGGATGTTACCAGTCCATCCGCAATTCGTCAATATGTTCGCTGTTCGGGATCGGATCTCGGCATCGATCGGCGGCGTAGGAAGCGACCCAGCTTTGCTGCGGGGTAGTCGGCCCGCTACTGAGGTCGCATCACTCGCCGACCAGATTGGAAGGTCCGCAGGGCTTGCGGTACTTCTGGATTTGTGACAAAAAGGCTCCCGGCGTGGCGCAAATATTGATTTCGAGTGGCGGCACGATGTCGGACCTTCGGGCTATTCCGCAAAGGTCCCGGAGGAACCAGTGAATATCGCGGACATTCCGGTTTTCGTACTCTGTGGCGGCCTCGGCACGCGCCTCAAAGAGATGACCGAATTTCGCCCGAAGCCGATGGTACCGATCGGGCCCCATCCGATGCTGCTCCATATCATGGATTATTATTCGAGTTTTGGTTTCGAACGATTTTGTCCTATGCATGGGCTATAAGAGCGAATGCATTCGAGAATATTTTCTCAATTTCTACCGGATGAACAGCGACGTTACGGTAGCGCTGAGGACAAATTCCGTCGAGGTGCATAGCGTCGATCATTCCTGCGACTGGAAGGTGACGTTGGCCTATACGGGTGAGCTGACTATGACCGGGGGGCGAATCGCGCGGGCGGTCGAGCGCTACTTGGGTAATGCCGAGCATTACGCAGTCACCTACGGCGATGGGTTGACCGATGCCGATCTCGGCACCGAGCTCGACTATCATTTGAGCCATGACAAGATCGGCACCGTACTCGGCGTCAACCCGCCCTCGCGCTTCGGCGAGTTTCGCATGGTCGGCAACGAACTCGTCGAGTTTGTCGAAAAGCCAGAACTGAACTCGGCCTGGATCAATGGCGGATATTTCTTCTTTCGGCGAACCTTTGCCAAATACATTTCGACCGCGGAGGACTGCGTGCTTGAGCGGGAGCCGTTGTCGAACCTGGCTCGCGACGGGCAGCTTGCCGTGTTCCAGCACCCGCATTTTTGGGCGTGCATGGACACGCAGCGCGATCATGAATACTTGACGAAATTGTGGGAATCGGGAAATGCGCCTTGGGTAAGGAAGCCCAGCCGCTGAGGATTCGACCCAACTTGGCGGCGCGGTCTCAGCAATGCGGGCGCCTGCCAATAGAGGGAAGATAGGATGAAGGTCTTTGTGACCGGCCACCGCGGCTATATCGGCGCGCATCTGGTAGGCCTCTTGAAGGAAGCCGGGCACCGGGTGGTCGGCTGCGACCTTGGCCTGTTCGGCGGCTGCGGTTGGGAGCCAGTGCCGGAGGCGGACCGCGAGATCGTTAGCGACGTGCGGTCGCTGACGGCGCGCGACCTCGAGGGTTTTGATTGCGTGATCCATCTTGCCGCGATCTCTAACGACCCGATGGGGGACCTCGACCCTGAGATCACCCGCGCCGTCAATGCCAGGGGCTCGATTGGGTTGGCGCGCGTGGCAAAGACGGCAGGGGTGCCGCGCTTCCTGTTCTCGTCCAGCTGCTCGATCTATGGCCAGGCCGAAGGCCGCCCTCTCGCCGAAGAGGACGCGTTGAACCCGGTCTCGGTCTACGCTGAATCGAAGATTGCGGCCGAAGAGGGCATCGCGCCGATCGCCGATGGCGACTTTTCGCCGGTCTATCTGCGGAACGCGACGGCGTACGGCCATTTGCCGATGCTGCGAATCGACCTGGTAGTCAACAACCTCTTAGGTTGTGCTATTACCAAGGGCGATATCCGCATTATGAGCGACGGCACTCCGTGGCGTCCCTTGATCCACTGCAAGGATATCGCCCGCGCCTTTGTCACCTGTCTCGATGCGCCGCGCTCAGCCATCCACAATCAATCGATCAATGTCGGTGGCGACGTCGAGAATTACCGAGTCCGCGACATTGCCGCGATCGTCCAGCGTCTGGTGCCGAGCGCCAACATTGTCTACACCGGCGAGATCGGCAAGGACCCGCGCGACTATCGCGTCGATTTCGCCAAGCTTGGCCGCTTGCTGCCCGATTTTCGGCTGGAATACACACTCTCTACCGGCATGGAAGAGCTGCTGGCGCACTATCGCGAGCACGGGTTTTCGGCTCACGACTTCGACGGCGACCGGTTCGTCCGATTGCGCACCTTGCGCCATCGTCTCGACCGGCTGATGGCCGAGCCCCAGAGAAAGACAGCGTGAGGGGCCGATGCGCTTTGTGCCGACACCGCTTCCGGGTGGTTTTATAATCGAGCCCGACAAGCGGGAAGACGATCGCGGTTTTTTCGCTCGTTTCTTTTTGCGAACGCGAGTTCGCCGAGGCCGGCCTCGATACTCGTTTTGTGCAAATCAATAATTCCTTAAGCAAGGACCGGGTAACCCTGCGCGGCATGCACTATCAGCTGGGCCCTGCGGCCGAGACGAAAGTCGTGCGCTGCCTACACGGCGCGTTGTGGGATGCGGTCCTCGATCTGCACCCGGGGTCGGCGACGTTCGGGCAAAGCTTTGGCGCCCGGCTCAGCGCCGAGAGCCGGCGCATGATGTATGTGCCGCGCGGCTTTGCACATGGGTTTCTAACACTCGAGGGGGATACCGAAGCGCTCTACCTGGTCTCGGCCTTCTATAAGCCGAGCCGCGAGCGAGGTGTGCGCTGGGATGACCCGCATTTCGCGATAGCCTGGCCGGCAAAGCCGCGCGTCATCTCGGAAAAGGACACGCAGCAGCGCGATTTTGACCCGGCTTGGCATCTCGAGAGCTGAGCACCGCCGATGCGCATCCTGTTCACGGGGGCGAGCTCGTTTACCGGACATTGGTTTGTCCACGAGCTGGTCGAGGCCGGGCACGAGGTAGTGGCAGCCTTTCGCGGCGAGGGCGAGTATGCCGGCGTCCGGGCAATGCGCGCGCGACTGGTCCGTGAGCTCTGCGAGGTCCGGTTCGGCTGCCGCTTCGGCGCCGACGATTTCCTCGCGCTCGCGAAGGCCCCGTTCGACGTACTTTGTCATCACGCCGCCGAGGTCGGCAATTACCGCAACCCCGACTTCGACCCCTATCGCGCCGCGGCGGCCAATCTGCATCGCCTGCCCGAAGTATTGCGGGCGCTGAAGGATCGGGGATGCGGCAGGCTCGTTCTGACCGGGAGCCTTTTCGAGGCGAACGAGGGCGCCGGCTCGGCGCCGCTGCGCGCCTTTAGTCCTTACGGCCTGTCGAAAACCTTGACCGCATCGGCGGCCGAGTTCTACGCCGACCGCGAAGGTTTCACGTTCGAGAAATTCGTGGTCCCGAACCCCTTCGGCCCTTATGAGGAGCCGCGCTTTACCGCCTATCTGATGAAGACCTGGCTTGCCGCGGAGACCGCCCGCGTACAAACCCCGCGCCGTGTCCGCGACAACATCCCTGTCAGCCTGCTTGCCCGCGCCTATGCTGAGTTCGTCGGCGCCAACCCGGCGCCGGGCGCGGTGCGGCGCCGCAATCCGAGCTTCTATCCGGAGAGCCAAGGGGCCTTCGCCGAGCGCGTGCGCCGGGAGGTGGCGACGCGACTCGGACTGCGCTGCGATCTCGAGCTGGGCCAGCAGACCGCGTTCCCCGAGCCCGTGGTCCGCATCAACACCGACCTCCTCGATCCGGAGGCACTGGGTTTTAGCGAAGCGCAGGCGTGGGATGAGTTTGTGCAGTATTATCGAGGCATGGCCTCGGTCTAGTCGACGCCAGCTGTCGGTCACCACTCAGCTAACAGGGTAATTGCCGGTAATGGAGAAGCCCTGGCTGTCCGTGATCGTACCCTGCTATAACGGCGAGCGATGGCTCGCTGCCGCCCTCCAATCGGTCGTGGATCAGAAGGACTGCGGAATTGAGGTAATTGTCATCGACGGAAGCGTGACTGACGCGAGCCTGAAAATCGTCGACAGCTTTGCCGACAAGCTGCTGATCCGAGCCGAACACCGTCCCGATTTACTGTCCTGGACGGCAAAGACCAACTTCGGCGTGGAGCAGGCCCGGGGCGACAGAATTTGCATGCTTCATGTGGACGATCTCTGGCTGCCGGCCAGGTGCGCCGAGATCCGCAAATGGCTTTCCACTCAATCTGACGGCGTGATGCACCTGCATCCCAGTTACATCATCGACGAATCCGCGAGGCGGTTGGGGCTTTGGCGCTGCCCGTTACCGGCCGGTGGCTCCCCGATTCCAGCGCACATGTTGATCGAACGATTAGTCGTTCAGAATTTCATAGGCATCCCGGCGCCGGCGCGACGCCTATCTAAGCATCGGAGGTCTCGATAATGCCCTGTGGTATACTGCCGATTGGGACCTGTATCTGAAGCTCGCTGCGATCGGTAGTGTGTATTACCACTCGACCCCGTTAGCGTGTTTCCGAGTCCACAAAGACTCTCTTACGGTCTCTGGCAGCCGTAATAATGCCGACTTCCGAAATCAACATCAAGTGATTGTCGATCGCCATGCCGACAAACTCTCTCCAAAAGCAAGAGCCGAAATACTTCCCGTAGCGGCGGCTTCGTTCGATTTGAACACGGCGCTCGCGGCGGCCATGGCTGGACAGTTTGCCCCGCTGATCAAAGCGCTTGCCTCGATACTAACGCTTGGCCCGCGGGGCATACGCCGGTATTTCTATTACTCGAGAGTTGTCGACCGGGTATTTCCGCGCCTGCGCGCCCTCGTCGCCGGGAGGTTTTGAGCTGACGCCCCCTGACGCCGCTCATCGAGCGCCTCTTCGGTCCCTTCCGAGGTGACGTGGTGGCGCCTTCGCGATGTTCGACATGGCATTTGGACGACGGCAATTGATCTATGGCTGGAAGCAGCGCTAGCAGGAGACAGATTAACGGCGCGCGCGAACACTGCAGCATTGCGCCGCTCGAGCGACGAAACGTCGGTACGCGACGAGACAAGGCCGGTCCTGTTGCCGCTGGCGCTCTATATTCTGACCGTCCTCGCACCGCGGCTCCTCGTCTTTCCGGTCAGCGACATTGACTGGGACGAATACTATTCAGCGTTGATCGCCCAAGGGCTGCTCCAAGGGCAAATGCCGTTTGACTACGTCTTCGGCGGCCATCATCCTGCGGCGTCATATTATTTTTATGCACCGTTCCTCGCCGTCTTCGGTAGCGGCATAATTGCGATCCGGTCGATCGCGCTGGCCTACGCCTCCGCGGGCTTCTATCTGATTTATCGCATTTGCACGTCGGCCGGCCTCGAACCCAGGCT
>Ga0306922_10002156_pt1 | contig 18250 bp, 13 predicted proteins | sample sta12Cox44000082_FD_203758 | JGI IMG/M metagenome (GOLD analysis project Ga0306922, IMG submission 203758) | Lab enrichment of tropical soil microbial communities from Luquillo Experimental Forest, Puerto Rico - statoxic.12C.oxic.44.000.082 (v2)... | ecosystem: Environmental > Terrestrial >... | reverse complement strand
CTGATGGCCGAACGCGGCTGGGACCTGCTCCTGCTATACGGGCATAGCTGGCGCAAGGATTTTTTCCGATGCCTCATCAACGTCAATTTCTCCGGGCCGCACGCGCTGGCCGCCGTCGACCGCTCGGGCGAGGTGCGCGCCGTGATGTCGGACGCCTGGGATGCCGAGGTGGTCGCCGCTTGCCCAGCTTCCGCCAACTTCCCGCATGGCCTCGGCGAGCTCGCTTCGCGCCGTGGTTCGGTCGCCATCGCTGGCGTGGAGATGATGGAGACGCGGTTTGTACGACCTTTCTCAAACCCGGTTTCCGCCACGCTTGCGGTCGAAGAAATCCGCCGCGTGAAAACCCCGCGCGAAATGGAGCTCATGCGCAAGGCTGCCCGATTGGCCGATCGCGGCTACCAACAGTTCGCCAAAACCATCGCTGCAGGCATGAAGGAGTATGAGTTGGTGGCGGAGGTCGAGGCGTTCCTCAAATCGAATGGTGCGGAGGACAATTTCATGTTAATCGCCTCCGGGGGCACCGAGGTCACCGGCATGAAGCCGCCGACCGAACGCCGGTTCCAATGGGGCGACTCGGTGACGACGGAGTTGACCCCGCAGGTGGACGGCTACTGGGCGCAAATCTGCCGGACCTTGGTTTTAGGCGAGCCAAGCGCCCAGCAGCGCGAATCCTTCGCCATCTTTTCCGAAGCTCAGAAGGCTGCCGAAGACTTTCTCCGGCCGGGCGTCAACATCTCCGACCTGGCTCGGGTCCAAAACGACGTCTTCCGCAAGTACGGCTATGGCGAATACACCGGGCCGAAGTACACGCGCGTACGCGGCCACGGACTGGGTCTGCACTGCGATGAAAACCCGTACGTGCTCGAAGACGTGAACTACACGGTGAAGGAAGGCATGACCCTCATCGCGCACCCCAACACGTACCTGCCGCTCTCCGGCTACATGGTCTTCGGCGATTCGCTGGTGGTGACCGCGAACGGCTGCGCGTCTCTCAACCAAACCGAAAGGAAACTCTTCGAGAAATGAAACGTGGCTGGATCACGTGGGATCAGGAGGAGCTGCCCCGTGCCGCATTTGACGCGCGGCTGGCTGCGGTAGGCGACCATCTTGCCGAGCGCGATCTGCCGGCCCTGGTGGTCTACACCGACATCTGGAAGTCGAACCACGCGCGGCATTTTTCCAATTTCATGCCGTATTGGAACCGGGCGCTGCTCCTCATTGCTCGCCAAGCCAAGCCCGTCCTGCTATGCGGGCTGTCGCCGCGCGTTTATCCCTGGATCCGCTCGGTCACGATTCTGGAGGAGATCTTGCCCAGCCCCGACCTGGCCAAGCGGCTCGTCGAGCTCTGTTCAGAAAAGGGATGGAAGCGAATCGGCGTCTTGGATCTTGCCGGTCTACCCTATGATCTCAACCAAGCGATTAGCTCGGCTCCGGTGGAAGCGGTCGACCTGTCGTTGCCGCTGGTGCCGGATGAGTGGGAGCTTGGGATGTACCGCCACGCCGCCAAGATGGCGCGCGAGGGTCTGATGGAAGAGCTGGCGGGCGGCGTCGGGCTCGTGGATCACGAGTTCACGGGACTCTTAGAGCGCAAATTTCGCCGCGCCGGCGCCGAAGACCTCGTAGTGTTGCTGACCAATGGCAAAACGGTGCCGTTGCCGGCTCGCGGCGAAATTCTCGGCGAACGATTCTCCGTCGCGCTGGCTCTGGAGTACCGCGGCCACTGGGTCAAGGTCGTGCAGAACCCGGTGGGGCATGCCTCTGGCTTGCCATCCGGCGCTTCCACCGAAGTCCTTTCCGGTCCCTATCCTTACGAATCGGGTAACGGCGCGCTCGTCTCCGCCCGCTGGGAGACTTTGCGCGACGGCGTCCGCTTGTTCTTCGGTGACACTTACTGGCGCACCGCGGCCGGAATCGAGCTCGTATGAATATGGTCGAGAAGATCCTGGCCCGAGCCAGCGGCCGGAAGGTGGTCGAGCCCGGAGACGTGGTGGTGGCGCAGGTTGACCTCATGGTGATGCACGACCTCAGCTCCAACTTCGTCATGAAAGTTCTCGAAACCGAAATGGAGAACGCTTCTATTCAGGACCCATCGCGCATCGCCTTCGTCTTCGATCACAATTTTTCCCCGGCGACCGAGCTTGCCGCCGAGACGCTCGCCGCGGTGCGCCGGTTCGCCGCGCGCCACGGCATCCGCAATGTCTTCGACTCCGGGACTGGCAGCGTGCATCACTGTATTGTCGAAAGCGGTTTGTGGGCGCCCGGTGAGGTGATCATCGGTTGCGATTCGCACACGCCGTTCTACGGCGCGCTTGGCGTGTTCGCCACCGGCGTGGGCAACAATTCCATGGCGGCGCTCGGCTTCGCGCACAGTCAGGCCTGGTTTCGCGTGCCGGAAACCATGCAGGTTGTCTTTCACGGAGAGACGCGCCCTGGTGTCGGAGCGCGCGACATCGCCCAGCACATGGTCGGGCAGATCGGCGAAGACGGCGCCATCTACAAGGCGGTTGAGTACGCAGGCCCTTACACGGAAGCCTTGTCGGTGGAGGACCGCGTGCTCTTTCCGCTGATGTCGATTGATATCGGAGCCAAATGCGGGTATGTCAACCCTGACGAGAAAACCCGCGCCTACGCACACTCGGTTTCCAGACGCAAAGATTTCAAGATGGTGTCGAACGACCCGGGAACGAAACATAACGAGGTCGTCGAGATCGATGTCAGCCGTCTTGGGCCGCAGGTTGCGTGCCCGCCCACGGTCGGAAACGTCAAGCCGGTCGAAGAAGCCGCCGGCGTGCCGGTGAACGTGGCTGAAGTCGGCGGCAGCACCGGCGGCCGTCTCTGCGACATCCGCCAGCTGGCCATGGTCTTCAAAAACCGCACGGTGCACCCCGGGGTGCGACTGCAGGTAGTGCCGGCGTCGCGAAGCATCTACCGCGCTGCCCTCGACGAGCGCCTGATCGAAACTCTCGTCGAGGCTGGGGCCAACATCTTTCCGCCGAGCGCCGGTTCCAACCAGGCTTTGAATATGGGAGCGCTCGCCGAAGACGAGGTCATGATCTCCAACCAGGCGCGCAATTTCCCCGGCCGCAATGGCCACCCAAAAGCCCGCCACTATCTCGGTTCTGCGCTGACCGTGGCGGCTTCGGCGTTAAACGGGCGTATCACCGATCCGAGAGAACTGGACCCGGAGCTTACCGCTTCTTGACGTTCAGGTCGCATAACAGCCCGTACAGGGGGTTGAACTCCACCGTGTCCGGCTTCTCTTTGAGTTTCACTTCATTGTGGGAAGCCGACTTGGAGATCAGCAACCTCAGAGGAAGAATCGCCGACTTCTTGCGCAGCATGATCGGCATCACGGAACGAAAGCCGTCCGGCACATTCTGCTGGGTCGCATCAATCGCCAGCACGGGACCTTCGGGTCCGTCTTTGATGTTGTACTCGATGGTGATCTTCGGTATGTCCGTGCCGTATACCCATTGCTCGAAGAACCAGCCCATGTCGACGCCAAAATACTTGTCGCAGACTGCTTTGAAATCGGCGGTAGAAGCTCCCTTGCCGGCGTTGGTCTGGACAAATTCCTTCATCATGGCGATGAACCGGCTGTCGTCTCCGCGCGTGTAGTCATACAACATCATGCGGAGCATGTGCAGGACCAAACCACCTTTGGCGTAAATCAGCCGGGAGGCGCCCGCACTCTTCTCGGTGTCGAGACGGTATCCTAGCCAGATCGGACCCGCGTCGTTGGCACGCCCAGTGGAACCGGCGGGCGTGTTCAGGATGAACTCTCTGTCGGCACTCAGGAAGGTCTGGAACTTCTTTTCTCCGGCCGTGCGGTGGAGGTACAGACCCGCTGAAAACTGGGCGAATCCTTCCGAGAGCCACTGGTCGTGGTAGTCCTTCCAACTGACGAGATGGCCCCACCATTGGTGCGAGATCTCGTGAGCTCCAACCTCGTCAAAAAACTGTCGCAAACGGCCTTCATCCAGACCCAATTCGTGGCGGGTGGTGCCATCCAAGAACGCCGTGTACGGCATGAAGATCAGAGTCGGCCAGCTCTGGCCAAAGTTCGCGGCGGGCTGCTGGGTCACGGAGATGTTTTTGAACGGTAGCGAGCCGAAGTAGAAACGGAACAGACGCAAGGCATTCCCTGCCTCCGCCAGGGTCTGATTCATCAGACCGGTGGTGTTGAATCCGCCCGCGGTGATCCCGGCCTCGCGCGCTAACTCCGGATTTTGATCCAGCAGCGTCTGTAACTGCTTCAACTCATCGCCGAGTTCCGAATTGGCGTATACGGTGATTTCCTGGTCGTCGGTCTTGGAGGTTTTCGCCTTGTAGTTGCCGTAGTTGAAACCGACCACTGTGTAGGGAACTTCCGTTTCCCACTCCGACACCGAGGTCTTGCCGTCAACCACTTTGCCTAGCGGCTTGCCGGTCGCGACCAATGTCAGATCCTTCGGGTTGTGAAACTTCATGTGGTACGTCGAGCGATCATTAAACGCCTCGCCGGGAACACTCAGCCTGGGGTACCAGCGATCCCGCTCACCCACAAAGAAGTTGCCTTGTCCAGCCTTGCGAATCACACCCTCTCCCCCGTAGGTGATTTTCCAGGAGTATTTTTCACCCTGCACTAATGGCTTGGGAAGAGGCACCCACAAGTCCGCATCCTTGTCGGCCGCTTCCTGAATGTATTTCAGCTCGGTGCCATCGCCCCAGGCGACCTTCGATACGCGCAGAGTCGGCGCCAATTCAACCAGAACCAGGCGTGGACCGTCGTGCAGCGCGCTGAACTCGCTTAGCGCCGTGCCTTCCAACCGGCCTCGCTTATCGACCTCGGTATCGAGATCGACGCGGGTGGTGTGGACGAGCGCCCGCTCGTCGGAAGCCGGGGACCCGGGAGGATTGAAAGCGGTCCAGGTCTCAACAACGTTAGGCGGGTTGTAGTGAACGACCGAGACGCTCTCGCCTGCCATCGGGTCCACCGAGAACAGCAGCTTGCCGTGTTTTTGGCCGCGAATATCCGCCAGAAACAGCGACTGTTCGGTCGAGAGCAGCCCGGCCAGCACGCGAGCCTCGATGTTGGTGTGGAGCGTTTCGCGAAAGTCCTTGCGAAAATCATTGAGAACGCCGGCCGCCTTGGAGTCGACTGTGCCCTGTTTAAACTTCGCATCCGAGGAGAGATCCACGAAGGTGGAGTCGGTGAAGAGCAGAACCGCCTCCCGGAAGGGCTCCTCCAAGCGAGGCTGGCCGTTCGTCACACGGGCGAGGTGTTTTTGTTCCAGCTCGCCCGGAGGTTGAAAGGAGAAGACACCTTCGCCGACAAAAACAGCGCCAGCCACCAGACCGAGAACCGGCTCCAGCGCGTAGAAGGCCCCGTGGTTGAACGCGAACTGAGCACCGCCCCTTTTTAAGACCAGATTTTCCGCCACCGCGATTCGGGTCGCGTCAAGGGACGCGTTGCGCAGTTGGCCGTAGGCGGCGACGAGTCCCGGATCCGCCGCGGCGGCTGTGAGGGGTGCGATCGCAAGAAAAAACAGAGGCCATTTGCGCATATCTTGAAAAGTGTAAGTGAAATTTGGCCCGTTTCCAAAAATTCTTGTACCGGGGGGACCCCGGGTAATTTCCCGTTTGTATCAAATGTTACCCACGTCCCTCGCGAGACGCAGCCGGCAGAAGGAATGGAGAGGATCTTCCACAGTCACCCTGTGCTGAACGGATCGCTCCGATCGAGGTCCCACCGGATCTCCGAGAGTTAGGCCTCGAATCGGAGGAGTCAACCGCGCGCCGTCCAGCGATTCCCAGGCTCGTCGGAGATGCCGCTCAATCGAGCGGGCCGCCGATATCGACTGCGAAGGGCGAGCGAAGCCCCGGAGCACCCCAAATGCTCAACCCTCGCGTGCCCGATGGGCCTCGTCCGCCAGTTGTGCCTTCAGGTACTCGGCCAGTCCGCCCAATTCCAAAATCCGGCGCACCGAATCGGGCATCTTGGGGAACGTATGTTCCCCCCCGGCGTGGTGAATTTTGCCTGCCGCCAAGTCGATCTGGATCGCGTCGCCCTCCGCCACCACCGGATACAAAGCCGGACACTCCACGATCGGCAACCCATCATTGATGGCATTGCGGTAGAATGTGCGCGCGAACGAGCATGCTACCACCGCCTTGATGCCCAGCCCCTGAATCGCCGTGGCCGCCTGTTCGCGTGCGCTGCCACACCCGAAATTCCGCCCCGCCACCAGGATGTCGAAACTCCGAAGCTTCGCGCCGAAACCTTCACCGAGCATCTCGAATGCGTGCTGACCGAGCCGCTCCTTGTCGATGTAGATCAGATACCGCCCCGGAATGATTACGTCGGAGTTGATGTTGTCGCCGAATTTGAATACCCGGCCTTGGATAATCGACTCCATGGTCAGACAAACGCCCGGGGATCGGCAATGGCGCCTTCGATCGCCGAGGCCGCGAGCGTGGCCGGGCTGGAGAGATAGATTGAAGACTTGGCGCTGCCCATGCGGCCGAGAAAATTCCGGTTGGCTGTCGAGAGGCAGACTTCGCCGTCCGCCAGCATGCCCCCATCGCCGGCGCATGCGCCACAGCCGGGGTTGGTCACCATGCCCCCGGCTTCGAGCAGGGTTTGCAGCACGCCCGAATTCATGGCTTCCAGCATGATTTTTTTCGACCCGGGCGTGACGATCAAACGCACGCCCGGATGCACCCGCCGGCCCTTCAGAATGCCCGCCGCCACCACCAGGTCTTCATATTTGGCATTCGCGCAGGAGCCTAGAAACGCCTGATCGATGTGCGTCCCCGCGACTTCTCCAATCGGTTTGGTGTTTTCGACTTCATGCGGGCAAGCGACCATAGGCTCTAACTGCGCAAGATTCACGTCAACCTGCTCTAGGTAAACCGCGTCGGTGTCCGCGTAGACCGGCTGGTACGGCCGCGCGTCCGTCAACCGAGCTTGCAAATACTCGGCGGTCCTGAGGTCCGGCGGCACGAAGGCGCACTTGACGCCCATTTCCATCGCGAGGTTGGCCATGGTCATTCGTTCCGACACACTCAGAGCCGGAATCGCATTGCCATAGAACTCGACCGATTTGTAGCTGCACCCGTCCGCGCCGAGCCTGCCGATCAGGTAGAGCATCAAGTCTTTGGAGTACACGCCTGCGGAAAACCGGCCATCTAGGGTGATCCGCACGCTCTCGGGCACTTTCATCCACAGCCTGCCTGTGATCCACACCGAGGTCACTTCGGTGTAACCGATGCCGGTTCCGAGTGCGCCCAGGCTGCCGTAGATGGTGCAGTGCGAATCGGTGCCAACAATCAGATCGCCGGGCGCGACGTGCCCGGCTTCCATCAACACCAGGTGGGCGATGCCGGCGTCCACATCATAAAACTTCCCTACACCGTACTGCCTTGCGAAATTGCGGGAGGCTTGCTGATCCGCGGCGTATTTTTCGGTCTTTGCCGGGGAAATATGATCGAGCACAATAGCCAGCCGGTCCGGGTCATAGAGCCTCGTGGCGCCGACACGCTGCATCACGCTGGCCGAACGCCAGGTGGCGGTGTGGCTCATCACCAGGTCCGGATAGGCCTCGACAATCTCTCCCGGCGTCACAGCCGACCTGCCGGACTTTGCCGAAAGAATCTTCTCGGCGATGGTCATCAGACCCGATCATATCTCGATCCGCTCCGAAAATGGATGATTACTGCCGCGGGCCGTGTCGCATGGCTCGCGGGCCCAAGCCACCCATTCCCCAGCCGCCGGTCTGGCCGAACTTGGCCTGCTGATCGGGGGTGAGGATCGCATAAAAAGCCGCATCGGCTTTGTTCCGGATGGCGGTGATCTGTGCAGTGGCCGAGCCGATGGTGGTGGCGAGAGTGTCGATGGTGGCGGTCGCGTTGCTTTTGACGGCAGCCGGCAGGGCTTCGGTCGCCTGCCTCAGGCCGGCTTCAAACGGCGCGAGAGCCGTCTGCGCATTCGTAAAGATGGTAGTCGCTTGAGTGGCCTGCTCGCTCGACAACCCGAGTAGCGCCGTCAGGCGCGCGACACGATGCTCGACCATGGCGGCAGGATCCGCGGGCGACGATGTGAGAACGCCAAACGGTCTTTGAGCCACCAACGCGGCCGATAGGATTGCGGCGAGCCCACAGGCTCGGACGGCGGATTTCTTCATCGCTATGTCTCCTTGAGGTCTCAAAATATCCTGGCGTGGACGCCCCCGCGGGGCACCACGCTATTCAAGATTCCCGTCAATCAACCCGGAAGTTCCGAAACCTCGCGTTCCATTAGGGAGCGCCGCTAAAACACCAGACGGAAAGGCAACTGACAGCGCCGCGCGTCGATTCCTTCCGGAAAGGCTTGCGAAGCAACTCCTGCGTCCAGACCGGGGACATAGTGCCGAACTGAGGGCCTTTGATCAGGCCAGGCGGAAGCGGCGCAGCCGAGTAATACGCGATCGCGTCGACCGCCGTGACCTGCTGCCTGTTCAACAGGTTGAAGGCTTCAAAACCGACGGTTCCTTTGATCCGTTGAGTGAATGCCAACGTGCGCGCCAGGCGCGCATCCACGTTAGGATTCGGAGCCCGTCGTGAGGCTGTTGACGGCATCGACGGCACGCGGTTCCGACGGCCGCTGCCGTTGAGCGAGTTGCTGTAATCCATCGTGATCGGGGAAAACTGCTGTCCCCCTCGACCACGACCAGCGGCGTCACGGGTTGGCTGAGGCCAGCGTCGTGATGACCGCGGTGCCCGGAGTCGGGTTGGACAAGACCACCGTGGCGTCCGGCATCCCGCCGGCGCTGGCCTGAGTCACGATTCCGGATGCGGTCCCGCATCCGGCGTATGTCTGCGCCCATGCTGAGGCGGCGGACACAACGCCAGCGGAGAAAAATCACACTGCCTTTCACTTTTTCCTCACCTCCCCAAGAAAACCTTTGTTAGAGCTTTAGAGGGGCTTTTCGGGGCGATTCGGTTACGCAGAACCTGCAAAAACGCTCATTCCACACACAAGAGATGTGCCTTCACCCGGGAAGATTGGGCGCGTAGGCGTCCGGTCAGCGATTGGGAGCTACTGTCGCTGCGCGTCTGTTCACGATGTGAAACCCTGGTTGCGAAGTGGGCGTCAACGCTTACAATGTACAGTAGTGCTCGCAAACAGCAGAGACTCTATGATATCGGCCCGGGGGACGAGTCACCACGAAGCCGCGTGAGCCCCGATCCAATCTGCGGCATGAATTTGGATGAAATGGAGAATTGCTGACGTGATGAGACGAATTTGCTACTGCCTGGCCATCGCGGCCGTGATGCTGGTGTGCGTCCCGTTTGCCGCCGCGCAGGCCTCCTTCGATCTGAATCTGGGTTTCGGATCGGCCCGCGCCGGGTCGAACGGAGGCGGCATCGATGAAGCGACATTCGGCCAATGCATCCCCAGCCCGGCAACCCCGACTTGTCTCGCCAACCCTAGCCTGAAGGGAGTCTTTATGGGGTTTGGCGGAGACTTGATGCTCTACAAGCATGTCGGTGTCGGCGCCGAGGTTGCCTTCAAACCGGCGCTGAGCGACTATGGTCCTCTCAAATACCGCCAAACGTTCTACGATATCAACGGGATTGTTGCTCCGGTCAACGAGAAGCGCGTCCAGCTGCAAGTGCAGGGCGGGATTGGCGCGGCGAAAACCGGGTTTACGATTAACCAGAGCTTCTGCGTCGGGACCGCGATCTGCCAGAGCGTGTCCCAGTCGGCCGGAAGCGCTACCCATTTTCAAGTCCATGCCGGAGTTGGACTCCAGTTATTCGTTACGGAACACATCTTCATCCGTCCGCAGTTCGATCTCCACTACGTGCCGAACTTTACCGATCAGTTTGGCCGCAACTCCGTGCCCTCAGCCATGATCTGGGTCGGCTACAGCTTCGGCGACCGTTCGTAACCGGCATCCGGCGGACCGGTGTAGTGGCGGGATTTTGCGGGTCCGCGTTTTCCCTCGCAGCGGCGAGAGTTCCACTTTTTTTGGCTCTCCGCGTTCGTGAGCTAGCCCGTTTTGGCTGAAACCGGCTCGTCTCCGGTCACGTGTACAAGTGCAGAGGTCAACAAAGCGGAATGCTCACTAAGGGGTGTGCGATAGTGCTGCTGGTGGCTTTCAGTCTGGTTGCTGGGGAAGACCCGGCATGGAAGACCAAGCCGATTCCAGAGTGGACGGCCGACGAGGCTCAGCAGGTCTTGACCGATTCGCCGTGGGCCAAGACTGTGACGCCGACAGTCAATCGACAGTCCGGCGAACGTGAACCGGGCTCGGGCGGAGGCCGGCGCGGCGGCATTGGAATCGGGCTGCCCGGCGGCATGGGCCGACGCTACCCGGGCGGCGGCGGTTATCCAGGCGGCGGCTATCCGGGCGGCGGCGGTTATCCGGGTGGGGGACGCCCGGACCGCACGGACGGGTCTACAACGCGCCCCACACCGCCAACCCTAAAGCTCCGGTGGGAAAGCGCGCTCCCGATCCGTGAAGCCGAGCTGAAGGCTCGCGACACCAATGCGCCGACTCTGGCCGAGGACTCCTATGCGATCGCCGTCTATGGTGTGCCGCGGCGCATGGCGACGACCGATTCGAAGACCTTGAGCGACCAGCTGAAACGAGCAGCGTCGCTAAAGCGCGACGGGAAAAAAGATCTGAAACCATCCAGCGTCGAAGTGCTCGAGAGGGAAGACGGCCCCGTGATCGTCTATCTATTTCCACGCTCTCATGAGATCACGGCCGCGGACCGGCGCGTCGTGTTCGACGCGCGCATCGCCAGCCTGGATTTCACACAGTCCTTCTACCTTGAGGATATGGTGTTTCAGGGCAAGCTCGAACTGTAGCGGCTCTCACGACTTCGGGCGTCGTCTGAGGAGGGAACGTACGGCCCGCGCCGGAGCCGTCAGCGCCCGCCCGAGCACGGGACGGGAGCGATCCGGTGACGGCTTCGAGAGCTTTCGCAGCCACTTGTGCGCCATCGAGCGCTTCGGAAAACTCGCGCTCGCAGACCACAAAATCCAAGCTGGCCGATTTCACGTGGCCGGTGTGTCGACTGGCGGCTTCAGCGCGTTCACCGTTGCGGCAGCTTATCCCCAGTAGTTCTGGTCGGTGACCAGCTTTTCCAACTTACCCGCCGGATGAACTCGGCCGCCCGCGTGCTCCACTCGCCAAGATGTGCGTCAACATGTACGTCGGCGAGCTGGATACCGCCCGGAAACAGAGTGCAGCGGGCCGAGCAGTTTCCCAATCAGGGTTGCCTGTTGCACCTCGCCGTGGAGATGGGCCGCCAACCCGCATCCTCATGTGGCCGGAGGGGGCGCCGGACGCGCGTTCCATGGCTTTGACGCGGCCCACCACGGCTGCAGCAAATAGTGGTTCCGGCTATCGCTTGAACCTCAGCTCCACCTTGAACGCCTGCAACGCGTTGTACACGATCGGGCAGTAGCAGGCACGGTCCACCATCTCCCACATGCGGCTCGCAATGGAGCCGGCGCCGCGCACCAGGTGCGGAAAGCGCTGGCACGCGTCCGGGCGCGCCTCGTAGATGGTGCATTTTGTGCCCTCCAGAAAGATGCATCCGGCTGCGTCGGTACGGCGCAACACGCGGCCTTCCTCTTCGTTCACCATCGTGTAATCTGCCACGACCTTCGCCGGCCGAATGCGCAGGTGGCGGGCCAGCCGCTCTACGTCGCGCTCGGTCACGATCGCAGTCGCGACTTTGCAGCAATTCCCGCACCGGGTGCAATCGATCTGCTCTTCGATGTCCTCGGCAATCCGCCGCAGAATCCGGTCGGAGTGGTCGTGCGATTTCATATAGCGGCGGAACCGCAGGTTTTCCTCCCGCTTCTTTTCCCCGAGCACGCGAATCTGGACCAGGTCGGTGATCACAAAATCTAGGTCCGCTTGACAACGATCAACGTGATGTCGTCGGCTTGTGGAGCGCCGGCGCTGAAGCGGTTCACCGACTCGGTTACGGCGGCAACGATGGCCTCGGCCGATTCGCCATGATGCTCTCTCAGCACGTCTGTGAGGCACTCCTCCCCGTATTCTCCTTGGGAGGTGTCGTTGGCTTCAGTGACGCCATCGCTATAGATCACCAGCAGGTCGCCCTTGCCAAGCCGGGTGCGCTGCTGCGGGTATTGAGCGCTTGGCAGAACGCCCAGCACGGGGCCGCCGCCCTCCAGTTTCTCGACATCACCGGAGGCCCGCACGACGATCGGGGGATTGTGACCAGCATTCGCAAATGTTAATTCGCCGCTGGTGGGGTTGAGCACGGCGAAAAAAAACGTGATGAAGCGGTTCTCGGGGCTGTTGGTGCAGGTGATCTTGTTGAGGCGCGTCATCAGATCCACCAGGTCGTGGGGGTCTTCAGCCAGCACTTCCAGACGGGCTTGCAGGCTCATCACCAGGAGGGCTGCCGGCATGCCTTTGCCCGAAACGTCCCCCAGGGCCAGCGCCACGCGGCCGTCCGGGTAAGGGAAGAAGCCATAGTAGTCGCCCCCCACCGTCCGGCTTGCCATATTAAAGCCGGCCAGATCGAGGCCGGGGACCGCTGGCGCCTTGGCCGGCAAGATTCGGAGCTGGATCTCGGCCGCCTGCGCGAGGTCCCGCTTCATGATCCGCTCGGCCTGTTCGATCTCCGCCAGCCGCGCATTTTCGAGCCGGGTGGCAGCGACATTGGCCATCACCGTCAGCAAGTGAAGGTCTTCCTCGGTGAATTCCCGCAGCACAAACGGCGAATCCACATAGATCAGCCCGATGATCCGCTCCTTGGCCTGGAGCGGTACCGCCATCATACTGTGAACCTTTTGCTCGACAATGCTCTGCCGGCTCTTGAAGGCGTCGTCTCTTTGAGCATCGTGAACCAATATGGACGACTTTTGGTGAAGGACGGTGTCGCGCACGGCCCTGGAAATGTGGAAGCCTTCACCCTTGTGCGCCCGCGGCACCAGGCCCTCGCCTTCCACAATTAGCAAAACGCCACGCTGCGCATTGACGGCCTCGACCGCCAGATCGAGAATGACTTGAAACAGATCCTCCAGCGGCCGGTTTTCCGACAGCTCTAGCCCTGCGCGGATCACGGCTTTCAAGGAAGCAGAGGCCCTGGCTCCCCCTCCCTTCCGCAGCGTCCGGTCGGTCGCGACTTCGAGGCTGGTGACTACGGTCGCCGAGGTTTTCCTGGCGGCTGCATCGTCCTCGCCTTCAAAGATGACCACCTCCGGGCCGGTACTTTTCGACTCCGGCGCGAACACCACGGTAATGTGCCCAGCGGTGATTCGGTCGCCTGGACGCAGCACCAGGCGGGCCTTGAGCGGGAGACTATTCACAAATGTCCCGTTCTTGCTGCCTAGGTCCCGGACTGCCCAATCCTCGCCCTCGGGTTCGAACGCGAAGTGCTGACGGGAGAGGCCGGCATCCTCAGGATAACTGATGTCGGCGGCGCCGGACCGGCCGACCGACACGCGGTCGCCCACCAGGGGCACGTTCTTAATCTGGCCATCCGGGCCATGAATGCGCAACTCACGCGGCATAATCCGGTACGCTGATGATGGGTGCAACCAAATTATATGCGATGACGTCTGACCTTCGTGGATATTGGTACGACTGGTGTGCTAACCACCCTCCCAGGACTTGACACGAGTGGGCTTCCGCCTCATGATAGGTCCTAACTCCTTGCGAATTCAAGCATTGGGCGACGGGTCGCCGCGTGGCCACCAAGCCCGCTGAAAGGTTGGAACCCATGAAGGCTAATTCGACAGCGGTGGTTGCGCTCTTGGCGGCTGGCTCGGCCGGGCTGGCGCTGTTAGGCAGTCCCGTGCTCCGCGCTGCGGCGGCGGAAGGCGATCTCCAGAGCGGCGTCCGCTCGGTGACCTCGGCGTTGGCGCTCATCGAGAGGAACTACGCCGAGCCGGTCTCGTCGGAAAAGCTGATGTACCAGGGCGCCATTCCGGGCATGCTGCACACGCTCGATCCGCATTCGAGTTTCCTGGACCCCGCCGAGTGGCGCGAGATGCAAAGCCGACAGAGCGCCCAATACTTCGGCGTCGGCATGGAAATCAACATGGACGGCGCGATGGTGATCGTCGCCCAGCCGATGCCCGGTTCACCCGCGCTGGCCGCTGGTTTGCGCCGCGGTGATGTAATTGTGGCGATCGACGGCCGCGATGCGCGCAGCCTGGATTCGGCGGCTGTGCGCGACCTGCTGCGAGGCCCCCGCGGCACTCCGGTCACCATCACCGTGCGGCGCGAAGGCGTGAGCGAACCGCTGGTGATGACGGTCGTGCGCGCTGCCATCCAAACCAGTTTCGTGGACGCATTCTGGCTGCGACGCGGAATCGCTTACCTGGGCATCAGCACCTTCGAGGCGCAGAACGTGGCGGCGGACGTGGAAGCCGCCCTTGTGAAGTTGGGCGAGCCCACCATCACGGGCCTCGTGCTTGATCTGCGCAGCAATCCCGGCGGCCTGGTCACCGAAGCGGTAGCGGTGGCCGGCCGGTATCTGCGGAGCGGACAAACCGTGGTCTCTGACCACGGGCGTGCCCAGGCGGAGCAGGTCTTCCGCGCCAAAGCGCAGCCCAACGGGCAGAAATATCCGATGGTCGTGCTGGTCGATCGCCATTCCGCCTCCGCCGCGGAAATCGTGGCAGGCGCGCTGCAGGATCACGACCGGGCCTGGCTGATTGGTGAGAACACCTTCGGCAAAGGCCTGGTGCAAGGCCAGTATCCGCTCTCCGAAGACGCGGCTCTGCTACTCACCATCGCGCACTACTATACGCCCAGCGGCCGTCTGATCCAGCGCGATTACCAGCACCGGTCTTTCTTCGACTATTACTACGCCGGCCGCAACGACACGCCCGATCTGAGCGACGTCAAAGAGACCGACAGCGGCCGCAAGGTTTACGGCGGCGGCGGCATCACTCCGGACGAAAAATATTCTCCGCCGCGCGCCACCCCCCTCGAGCACCGCCTGGCTGTCTCCGGCGCCTTTTTTCACTTCGGAGGCCAGTACTTCAGCGGACGCACGCCCGAACTACCCGAAGGGTGGGCGCCAGACGACATGGTTTTGGGGAGCTTCCGAGGATACCTGAGTGGCCAACAATTCCCGGTCACCGACTCGGAGTTCGCCGCCGATCGCGAGTGGATCGGTAACCAGCTTCGCCTCGAATTATACAGCCGCGCGTTCGGCAAGCAGGGAGCAAACCAGGCCGCCCTGCAAACCGATCCCGAAGTGATCCACGCGATCGACAGCCTGCCCAAGGCGCAGGCGCTCTTCGAGCAGGCCCAACACGTTCTGGTCCGCCGCGCTCAACGGTGAGCCGGAGCGCGGTACCGAGCCCGTGGTGCGTCCGGCACCTTCACTTCTGCCAAAGAATCTCGGAAGCCTCCAGGGGAACCATTGCGTCGGAGTGAAATGGAATCATCCGGGCGGTGTAGTCGCTGGCCGCACGCTCCGCCGGCACGCGGCCTGAGTAGACATAGCCGCCGGCTGAGCCGACCAACGCTTCCCGGCTCTTGATGGGTTGGCGCACTGGCGCGCCGCCATCTTCGCCCGCTGCGTACAGTTCGACGCCGACCCACTCCGGTTTCAGATCATCTAAATAGACCTGGACATCGAACCGATGCTCCCCACCTTCGGTGGTCACTGTGACCGCCCCAAAACGAACGCGCGCCCAATGCGCCTCAATGGTCCGGCGCCAGATGGAGAGGTCCGCGCCAAGTTTGCCCTGATCTCGGGCTCGCTTGCAGTACGCCAGGGCGGCCGGAAGATAGTGCTCATCGGTATATTCACGGACGGTGCGGTTCGCCGAAAACTGCGGCGTAAGACAAGCCATACTCTCGCGCATCCGGGCGACCCAGCGCCGCGGTACCCCGCGATCGTCGCGCTCGTAGAACTCAGGCGCGACCTGCTGCTCGAGCAGCCCGTATAACTGCTCGGCTTCGGCGGCATCCCAGGCCGGATCGTCGCCGTGTTCCTTGCCGTCGCCGATAGCCCAACCGATGTCCGGCCGGTACGCCTCGACCCACCAGCCATCGAGTTCCGAAAGATTGAGCCCACCGTTGGCGAGGACTTTCATTCCGCTGGTTCCGCTGGCTTCCCAAGGCCGGCGCGGCGTGTTGACCCACAAGTCCACACCCTCGACGAGCTGCTGAGTCAGCAGCATGTCGTAGTCACTGAGGTAGACTACGTTGGCGCGGACGTCTGGCCGGCGAATGAAATCGTTCCACTGTTTGACCATCGCCTGGCCGGGGGCGTCTTGCGGATGGGCCTTGCCGGCGAGAATCAGTTGAACCGGATGCCGCCGGCTGGTGAGGATCGACACCAGGCGTTCCGGGTCGTGAAGCAGCAGATTGGGCCGCTTGTAGGTCGCGAACCGGCGGGCAAAGCCGAGCGTCAGCGTGTCCGGATCGAGGACCTGCGTGGCGGCGGCGACTTCCTCGCCCGACGCACCTTGGCTGGCGCGTTGCCGCCCGAGTCGCTTGCGAGTAAATTCGATCAGATTGCGCCGGCCGTTAGCGCGCAGCTGCCACAATTCAGGATCGCTCAAGCCGCGCACTTCCTGCTCGACGGTGTCCAACTCACCCTTCCAACGGTCCCGGCCCGACGCCATGTTCCAGAGCTCGTTGGCGTGGAGACACTCCCAGGTGGGCACATGCACGCCGTTGGTCACATGTCCCACCGGAACTTCTTGCTGGGGCCAGCGCGGAAACAGCGATTGAAATAGCCGCCGGCTGACTTCGCCGTGCAACCGGCTGACCCCGTTGACCGAGCCGCTGCCACGCAACGCCAGGAAAGCCATATTAAAGGGCTCGGCGCCATCGTCGGGATTCATGCGGCCCATCTTCAGTAACTCCGCGATACTGATGCCGAGCCCCTTTTCCGCGTACACCTTGAAATACTTTTCCATCAAATCCGCCGCGAAACGGTCAAATCCGGCCTCAACGGCGGTGTGCGTTGTGAACACGTTACCGGCCCGCGTCGCTTGCAATGCAACTTCGAAAGACGCGTGATTGTCGGTCATGAACGAACGCGCCCGTTCGAGCACCGCGAATGCGGCGTGGCCTTCGTTGAGATGACAGACCTCCGGCCGCATCCCCAGGGCGCGCAGCAAGCGCCACCCGACGATGCCCAGCAGGTACTCCTGGCGAAGGCGCAGTTCCGGCCCGCCACCGTACAGTTCACTGGTGATGCCGCGATAGGCGGGCGGGTTGGCAGGGTCGTTGGTGTCCAGCAGATAAAGCACTGTGCGTCCCACCTGGACCTTCCAGGTACGGACCCATAGCCTCAGGCCCGGCAGCGCGAGGGGCAGGCGCAACCACTCGCCGCTCTCATCGCGGAGGGGTTTGATGGGCAGCTGCCCCGGCTCATTGAACGGAAACAACGCCTGCTGTGCGCCGCTAGAGTCGAATTCCTGGCGAAAATAGCCTTGTTGATACAGCAGGCCGATTCCGATGACGGGCACGCCGAGATCGCTCGCCGCCTTCAATTGATCGCCGGCAACATTGCCCAGGCCACCGGAGTAAATCGGCAGTGCCTCGCTTAACATATACTCCATGCTGAAATAGGCGATGGTGTGCAGCGGGGCCTCGGCATGGGTTGCGCCAAACCAGGTGGCAGCCTGCTCCGCTTCCCGTTTTTCCTGCAGAAGCTGGTCGAGTAGGCGCCGAAAATCGGGGTCCGCCAGCGCGGTGTCGAGCTTTTGCCGGGAGGCCGTTTGCAAAACGATCCACGGATTGTGAGTATGTTCCCACAACTCCGGCTCCAATCGTCCCCAGAGTTCCTGGTGGGCATGGTGCCAGGACCAGCGCAAATTGAGAGCCAGCTCGGCCAGTGCATCGGCCGGCTGGATTCCGGAGGACGGACTCGGTTCGCTCGGATTGTTCATGAGGTTGTTCTCACTCCAGTTCTCGCCATTCGCGGCCGTCCCGCGCCATGAGCGCCGCGGCTTCGGGAGGTCCCCACGAGCCGGCGGAATAGTTGGGAAAGTTCCGCGGCGGCAACGCGCTCCAAACGTCCAACACCGGCTGCAGGATCTTCCAGGCAGCCTCCAATACGTCCGTTCGCTGGAACAGGGTCGCGTCCCCGATCATGCAGTCGTAAAGCAGCCGCTCATAGCCGGTAGAGGGCGCGCTGCCAAAATAGCGGGTATACTCGAAATCCATATTGACCAGGCCGAGATGCATCACCGGACCTGGTACCTTGGCCCCGAAACTCAAGGAAATCCCCTCGTCCGGTTGGATGCGAATCAGCAGCC
>Ga0306922_10002154_pt1 | contig 18253 bp, 15 predicted proteins | sample sta12Cox44000082_FD_203758 | JGI IMG/M metagenome (GOLD analysis project Ga0306922, IMG submission 203758) | Lab enrichment of tropical soil microbial communities from Luquillo Experimental Forest, Puerto Rico - statoxic.12C.oxic.44.000.082 (v2)... | ecosystem: Environmental > Terrestrial >... | reverse complement strand
CCCAGCGCCTGCCTTCCCTGCCGAAGTCGCCGCACACTCAAATAGCTCATCCCCCGAGGCACTCGCTTGAAAAACATTTTCGTAGGGAACCTGGATTTCAATACGACAGAAGACGAGTTGCGACAGCTCTTCGAGGTGCACGGCCAGGTCGACCGCGTCAGCATCATGACCGACCGCGAGACGGGACGTTCCCGCGGTTTCGGCTTTGTGGAAATGGCGAGCGCCGAGGACGGAGAGAAGGCGATCGCGGCGCTCAATGGATCGCAGGTAGGCGGACGGACCTTGAATGTGAACGAAGCGCGCCCCAAGCCCGAGCGTAGCGGCGGCGGAGGCGGCGGCCGAGGTCGCGAACGCAGCGGCGGTGGACGCAACCGCTGGTGAGGCCCACCGTGTTTGCTGGCCTCCGCGCAGCCACGGACGCGCCGTCGCGTTGCTGCTATCGAGCACCCGGATGTAAACTGAAATTCACGCGCCCGTAGCTCAGCTGGATAGAGCGGCAGCCTCCGGAGCTGTAGGTCGGGAGTTCGAATCTCTCCGGGCGCGCCATTCCCTCTTTTTGCACCCTCTTCCAGACATCACCAAAAGGTGCTGAGTCCTCGGACACTACGGGGTTCACGTCCGGTGTCCGGAAACTGCAGTTGGGACCTGCGCGTCCAGTTTGTCCTTCATGCTCAGAATGGCACGAACCACATTCTCGTCGCCGGCCGACGTGTTGAGCATGGCGTGATACAGGTCGCGATTGGGCCATTCCATATGGAAGTATTTCTCGACGAAGGCGGCACGTTCCTGATCGACGGTATCCACCTGCTCCTGAGCTTCCGCCTCACTCATGCCCTCGCCGATAAGGCGCCTGATCTTGGCCTCCCGCGGAGCAAACAGGAAAATGCGTAACGTGTCGTCGCGACCGCGCAAGTGATGTTGCGAGCCGCGACCGACCAAAACGCAATTACCGCTGGCGGCAGCCTGCAACGTGATCTGCTGCGTGATCCGCATAATGCTGTCGGCGTCGAGGCAATGCAGGCTATGCAGGTTCAGGTTCCCCTCGAAGCTGCCGCGCATGACCGACTTGATCAGCCGGTAGTACAGGGGATCGACGCGCTCCTCCCGACTCGCGACCTCGGACCGCTCGCAGTTGGCGATTCTTGCGATCTCGCAGGTGAACAGCTGGTCCCAGAGCTTCCATCCCAGGCGCTCGGCGATTTTTTGCGCGATCACGCCGCCGCCGGCTCCGTATTCTCGCTCGATGGTGATGACTCGAATCATAAGGCTTTCCCATCTTCCGAAATGCGCTAATGGGCAATGACAGTTTCGCCGCCGCCGTGCGGATCGTTTTTTCGCAGCAGGAACGAGAGAAAGAACATGATGCAGGCGATGACAGACAGAATCCAGAATACATCGAGATAGGCAAGGGTTCCAGCCTGCGCCTGGAGCCCCTGATATGCCCGGGCGTAAGCATGCGCCTGCGCATCGGGCAGGGACTGCCCGGTCTGGATGTATCGTTGCGTTTGCCCGATGATCAGGTTATTAAAACCCTGGTTCGTCGAGGTCGCGTGGCTTACCAGGACGTTTTGATGATATTGGGAGCGGCGTGCGATGAGAGTAGTAACCATCGACGTGCCCACGCTGCTTCCGATGTTACGGAAGAAATTGACCATGCCCGCCACTGCGTTGCTTTTCTCAGTTGCTATTCCTACATACGACACCAGCGTGATGGGCACGAAAAGGAAGCCCAACCCGACTTGCTGGATCACGCGCAGCCAGGAAGCGGAAACGAAGCTGATCTGCAGATCGATGCGCACGGTTGAATAAAACATGCCGAAGGCCAGGGACAGCCATCCAAACGCGATGATGTAGCGCGCCTGGATCATGGAGGTGAGTTTGCCGACGAGGGGAAAGATAAACAGCAAAAGTACGGCCCCGCCGGTAAGCACGAGCCCGGCGAGTTCGGCGGTGTAACCCAGCAGCGTCTGCAGGAACTGCGGCATCAGCACCAGGCTGGCAAACAGCAACACCCCGAGCATAAATATCATGATGCAGGCGCCAGCATAGTTGAGGTTCTTGAATAATCGGACGTCGATCACAGGGTTTTTGCTAAACAATTCCCAGATCACGAGGGACACGAGGCTCACGGCAGAGATAATGACGAGAGTGGTGATGAAGCGCGAACCGAACCAGTCGTCTTCCTGACCTTTGTCAAGCAGGACCTGCAAGGCTCCGATGCCAAACACGAGCAGTGAGACGCCGATGTAGTCAAGCTTGACGCCCGCGCCCTTCACCCGCACAAGGTACGGCGGATCTTCAATCAGTCGATAAACGAGAAGCAGCGCGAGGATGCCGACCGGAAGGTTTATGAAGAAGATCCAGCGCCAGGAGTAGTTGAACGTGATCCATCCTCCCAGCGTCGGGCCGATGGTCGGCGCCATGACCGCTGTGACACCATAAAGTGCAAATGCCAGCCCGCGTTTGGATGGCGGGAACGTGTCCGCCAGGATGGCTTGTGCCATCGGCTGCAACCCGCCGCCTCCTGCGCCTTGCAGCACCCGGAACAACAGCAGCAGGCCGAGGCTCGGCGCCAGGCCACAAAGCAGCGAACTGATTGTGAAAATGACCAGGCAGACCATGAAGAAGCGCTTGCGTCCGAAGACGCCTGCCAGCCATCCGCTGATAGGCAGAACGATAGCGTTAGAAACAAGATAGGAAGTGAGCACCCAGGTGCTTTCGTCGTTGCTAGCACCCAGGCTTCCCGCCATGTAAGGCAATGCGACGTTGGCAATGCTGGTGTCGAGTATCTCCATGAAAGCCGCCATCGCGACCACGCCAGCGATCAGCCATGGGCTGGGCTTCGGCAGCCCAATCGCCTGATCGAGTTGGAGAGCTTGCGATCCCGTACTCATCGCAAATAGACCTTCGGCTCAACGCTCATGCCCGGACGCAGCGACCGGTCGCGGTTCTCGCCCGGATCGAGAATGATCTTTACAGGAATCCGCTGCACGACTTTGACGTAGTTGCCAGTGGCATTCTCGGGAGGCAGGGCGCTGAACAATGGACCGGTGGCGCCGGCAATGCTGTCGACGTGGCCCCTGTAGGTACGGCCGCTCGAGTCCACCGAGAACTCCACCTTCTGGCTGGGCTTCATGTGACGAAGCTGGGTCTCCTTGAAGTTGGCGGTGATCCAGACCTGGTCGAGCGGAACGACATTCAACAAAACCTGGCCGGGCTGCACGTTCAGGCCGACGACGACCGTCTTGTTCACCTCGCCGCTGACGGGGGCTACCACTCTCGTGTATCCCAGATTGAGCTCGGCCTGCTCCAGCGCTGCGCGCTTCTGCTGCACATCGGCGACCGCCGAAAGCGCCCGGGCGCGTGTGGACTCGACCTGCTGCGGCCCTGTCTGGGCAGCGCGGTGATTCGCTTCAGCCTCGGCCAGACGGCTCTTTGCCTGCTGCACGGCTTGCTGCGCAGCGGCTTCATTAGCGTGTGCTGCAGCGACACTTGCCGTGCTGGCTTTGGCTGCGGCCAACGCCTGATCATAGGTCTGCTCGGAGACGTTCTGCTTCTCGACCAGTTGCTTGTAACGCTTCAGGTCATCCTGGGCTTTGACGTCGTTGGCTTCCACCTGATCGATTTGGGCACGGGCAGCGACCAGCTGCTTTTCGGCGGTGATGATTCCCGCGTTGGCGCTGTCCACATCCGAAGCAGAAAAGGTTAACTGGCTTGAGGTATTAACCGATGTAATCGGAACATTAATGTTGAGCGACCGCGCATTGGCCTCAGCGTTGGCGAGATCGGCTTTGGCTTTGTCGACGGCGACCTGATAGTCTTTGGGGTCAATCTCCACCAGCACGGTCCCCTTCTCGACATATTGGTTATCGTCGACGTTAACTTTAATCACGTAGCCGGAAATGCGGGCGCTGACGGGGGCGATGTGAACGTCGACTTGGGCGTCGTCGGTCGACTCGTACCCGCTGAAGTAGTGCCACAACCAGGCACCACCTGCGACAACTGCCAAAGCAACCAGCACAAGGACGAGAGTCCGATTCTTTGAGCGCGGACGCGGCGGCCGCACCAAACGCGGTGAGACACCTTCCTCTGTGGGCGGGACTTCGGTCACTGGTTTTTCTTTGACAACCGATCCGAGTGGGTTTTCTTGAGCAGCCATAATCTCCTCCGCGACGAACGCTACTTGGTTGCCAGGTACTGGCCATAATGCGTTCGCGCCACCCCCAAAGCTCGTGCCAGTTCGAGTTTGGACAGGTTGTGGGCGTACAAGCTCGCGATGTACTGATCGTTGGCGCTGGCCAGGGACTGCTGGGCCTGAACGACTTCGACGCTGTCAGTGACTCCGGCCGTGAAACGCTCTTTGGACCGGTCGAGATTTTCGTTCGCCAAGTCGACGTTCTGCCGGGCAACGGCGACCTGCTCCTTCGCGGCCTGCAGGTTCAGGAAGGCTGTCCGGACGTCGTAATCGATTTGCCCACGCAGGTTTTCAGCCTCCGCCCGACGCTGGTGCAGGGTTGCTTCCGCTGCCGTCACTTCACCCTTGATACGCCCCCCGGTGAAGACGGGAACGCTCACCCCAGCCTGAAAACCGAAAATCCCATGCAAGGTCCCAAAAGACGGCCCCTGCACGCCATAATCCCCACTCGCTAGGAGAATGGGATAGCGCTCGGCTCGAACGGCCGAAAGTTCCTTCTGCGCGGCCTGCACCGAGGCGATGGCCGCGCGGAAGTCGTTCCGCGAACTGTAAGCCTGCTTCAGGGCTTCGTCAACGGTTGCCGGCTCGAGATCGGCATAGGGCACGGCCTCCGCGATTTCGAAGGCCTGCCCCAGAGGCAAACCGATGGCACGGCTAAGATTCAGCTTCGCGATCGCGAAATTATTGCGGGCGATGCTGAGATTGTATTGTTCGGTGTGAAGCTGGACCGCGCTGCGAGTAACGTCGATTTTCGGGCTAGTGCCGGCATGGAGATCCTCCACCGCCTGGTCGTAAACCGCCTGCGCATTGCGTACCTGGGCTTCCGCCGCCTCAATGCGCGAGGCGTCCTCGATGACTTGCAGATAAGCATTGCCGACGGCGAGCGTGACCACGTCCAATATGTCGTTGTAGGACAATTGGGCAGCCTGCTCGGCGGTTCGGGCTGCGCGAAAACGCTGGATCGATTCGAAACTGAACAGCGTCTGACTCACAGTGGCCTCAGCCGTGCTGTAGCTGAACGGCCCAACCACACGCGGGATGAAAGGGGTTTTAATTCCCAGCGGAGCAGTCGTGGCCTGTTCGACATTCTCTGTTACCCCCGCGTTAACCTGCGGCAGTAATAAACTCAAAGCCTGGAGGCGCTGTCCTCGAGCTGTGCGAACGTTCTCCTGACTCTCGATCTGACCAAGGTTATAGCGCAGCGCCATCGTGACGGCGTCGCGCAACGTGAGCTTCACGACTTCGGCAGTTGCCGGTCCGCCGGGAACGCTTCCACCTACAGCTGACGAGGGACTCGGAGAGGCTTGCCCATGGGCAGACGGGAGTGCGAAAAACAACAGAAAAAGCGGCCAAGAAAGACGGGAAACGGCATGGCAGAAAGCCTGCCCCTGCAAACCTGATTGTGAAAAAAACTTGAAGATTGCCCGGCTCACTCCGAGGGTCATGGCAGTTGTCCTCCCACAGCTCCAAATTTTGACGATCAAGCACATCACCCAAAAGCACCTCAATGCACGCTGGAAGCTAGATTCGCGAAGATCAGAGGCGGATGCAAGTGTTCCGGGCGCGGTGTTCCCCACGGAACCATCGGGTCCGACCGAGATCGGAAACGGAGGAAATCCTGGGAGTGTGCCCCCTCCATCACACGCGATTGGCACAGTTTCGTGAACGACTCCACCAGGAGGGCGATCAGTTACTTGTGCTGTTGCCGACGAGAGTCGGCGATTACCTTCGGCATGTTCCTCGTTCCGGGCGCAATGCATATGCTATAAGGTGACGGTTCCGCCAAGTGAGTTGACCCAGGGGCCCCCGTTGTCAGGCAGTGCGTTCTCTAGGATCGAGCCCGGTCAATGAGTTCCTCCTCTCTACACAAACCCGCCATTCGAACGCTACGTGGCTGGCAGCGCCGTCATCCGCGGCACCGCGCAGATTTTCCCGTTCAAGCGTCTCTGCTTGAGGAAACCGGGTACCTCCAACTTTCGGGCCGATGCGGCGACCTTGGACATGGAGGCATGGGCGCAGTACTCACTGCCGAGGTGGCCAAGGACGAGGTCCTATCGCTGGAGTTCAGCCTGCCGGGTTTGCCGGCACCGCTCGTGATTCGAGCCATCGTACGCTTCAGCAAAGGCCTTCTGCACGGACTCGAATTCCTCGGCCTTTCCACCGAACAGCAGGCAGCGATTGACGAGTGCTGCGCAACGCTGCCGCCCATATAGCGCGCCCCTACCCCCTGCCAGAGGTGGTTACTTACGTCCGTAACCTCCGTCATCTTGTCTGGCGCAGTTGGGTGGGGCAACCTGTAGGCTGAAGTCTTGTCGGGCATGGCAAGGGAAGCCTGACTGAAATCCTTATGAGTGATTCCAAGGCCAATGTCCTACCCGGCGCCGACTGGACCCGGTTGCTGACCGACCCCGATCTGGTGGAGAACCTGGGCAGCCTGTTGCAAACCTATCGGGAAGCTCCTCCTGAAAAGCGGGAGGAGGCCTTGTTGAGCGCCATGCGCGAGATCAAGACCCGGTCCCGCGGGACTCCGGCGAACCTGACGCCCGCTGCTGCGGTACCGGAGCCAATGCTCAGTCCAACGCCTGTCACCTCCGCAGAAACTCCTCCATTCGAACCAAGCACCTATGTCCCTTCCTGGGTGGAGGACCGCCGGCGTTTTCCGCGAATCAAATGCTTCGTCGCAGTCGAGCTAAAGGTCGATGGATCGGAAACGCCGATCTGGGGCAATCTCGCAAATACCAGTATGGGTGGCTGTTACGTTGAGACGGTCACTCCGGTCAAAAGCGGATCCGATGTTCAAATCGGCTTGTGGGTAGCGAATGGGAAGATCTGGATCAAGGGTTTCATCCTGAACGGGATTGTGATCAAGAGCAATCCATGCTTCGGAGTTCGGGTCAAGTTCGAAGTGGAAGGGCCGGTTCGCGAGAGCCTTAAGCACTTCCTCAAGCACGTCGAAACCACCACCAAAGCACAGAAGAGTGAGCACAGCTACCTGCAGAAACTGCAGAAATAGCAGCCCCTGCCTTCGGCGTGGCTTCCAAGGTCACGCGATCTGTTGTCATCAAACATTTACATTTCCTTTCTGCGGGCACCTCTGCGACAGCCCACGCTTCGCCGGAAATTGATACACTCTATGCGTTTCCGCTGAACCCTCCGCCGTGGATCGCAATCCAATTGATTAAGGGCGTGGAACACTTGGGAATTGCAGCAATCACTCTGGGAGGAAAGCCGAATGGCGGTAAGTGAGCAGACCGTGGTGAGTGGGGCGCAGCTGGACCTGCTGGCAGTCAATACCATACGGACCTTAGCCATCGATGCGGTGCAGAAGGCGAACTCGGGGCATCCCGGTGCGCCGATGGGCCTGGCTCCGGTCGCGTACGAACTCTGGCAGCAATATCTGCGCTACGACCCGGAAAACCCCATCTGGCCGAACCGCGATCGCTTCGTGCTTTCTGCCGGGCACGCTTCCATGCTTCTCTACGCGCTGCTCTACCTGGCCGGGGTACGCAAGGTGAACGGGCATAACCATATCACCGACGAGCTTTCGGTATCCCTCGACGAGATCAAGCGCTTCCGGCAACTCGATAGCCGCACGCCCGGACATCCCGAATCGCACATCACGACGGGAGTCGAGACCACAACTGGCCCGCTCGGTCAGGGGTGCGGCAACAGCGTGGGCATGGCCATCGCGGAGCGCTGGCTGGCAGCCACCTACAATCGCCCGGGATTCGATGTTTTCAGTTACAACATCTGGACCATCTGCGGCGACGGCGACCTGATGGAAGGCGTGGCGGCGGAAAGCGCATCGCTCGCCGGGCATCTGAAGCTCAGCAATCTGTGTTGGATCTACGACAACAACCGAGTCACGCTGGATGGCCCTGCTTCCTGGTCGTTCAGCGAAGATGTGATGACGCGGTTCGTGGGCTACGGCTGGAACGTTACCCGCGTCAGCGACGCAAATGATCTCCGGACGCTGGCCCGCGCATACGACACATTCCTCAAGACCGATGACAAGCCGACCCTGATCGTGGTTGACAGTCACATCGGATATGGTTCGCCCCACAAACAGGACTCAAACGAAGCTCACGGCGAACCGCTGGGTGAGGAAGAGGCGCGGCTGACGAAGCTGAACTATGGCTGGCCGGAAGACGCGAAATTCCTGGTACCCGAAGGTGTAAAGGAACACTTTAAGGATGGCATCGGCCAGCGCGGCGGCGGACTCCGCGAGCAGTGGGAGAAGATGTTCAAGGAATACACGAAGCAATATCCGGATCTCGCTGCCCAAATCGGCTTGATGCAGTCGCGCGGACTTCCCCAAGGTTGGGACAAGAACCTGCCGTCTTTCCCGGCTGACCAGAAAGGCATGGCCACTCGCGAGAGTTCCGGCAAGGTGCTGAATGCGCTGGCACAGAACATCCCGTGGCTGGTCGGAGGCTCAGCGGACCTAGGCAACTCGAACAAGACCACGCTGAAGTTCGATGGGGCTGGGAACTTCAGTGCGTCGTCGTACGGCGGACGGAATATTCATTTTGGGGTACGCGAGCACGCCATGGGTGCCGCCATGAATGGGATGTCGGTTTCGAAGCTGCGTCCTTTCGGCGGAACCTTCTTCAATTTCAGTGACTATCTGCGCCCGACCATCCGGCTGGCTGCACTGATGGAGATTCCCGTGACCTACGTCTTCACCCATGACTCGATTGGACTGGGGGAAGACGGACCTACGCATCAGCCGATCGAACAGTTGCCGGCTCTGCGGGCGGTTCCGAATACGGTTGTGTTGCGTCCCGCCGACGCCAATGAAGTGGTCGAAGCGTGGAAGATCGCCCTGCACAACTCCAACGGGCCATCCCTGCTTGTGCTTTCGCGGCAGGCTGTTCCGACGTTTGATCGCACTAAGTACGCGTCGGCCGCGGGGGTGGCAAAAGGCGCCTATGTGCTCGCCGACGCAGAAGGCGGTAAGCCGCAAGTCATTCTGATGGGAACGGGGACCGAAGTTACGCTCTGCGTCGAGGCATACGAGAAGCTGAGGTCCGAAGGCATTCGCGCCCGTGTGGTCAGCATGCCGTCGTGGGAGATTTTTGAAAAGCAGGACCAAGCTTACAAGAGCAGCGTCCTACCCGCCGACGTGACAGCTCGAGTATCGGTTGAGATGTCCACGCCCCTGGGTTGGGAACGTTACGCCGGACCGAAGGGGCAGATGATAGGGATGCACACCTTCGGCGCCTCGGCACCGTGGAAGGATTTGCAGAAACATTTTGCTTTCACCGCCGACACGGTTGTGACGGCCGCGCGAAAAGCAATTTCCGAAAGCAAGTAAGGATTGGGGTCAGCTCCGCAACGGGTTTTTATCTCAAGTTTTCAGCTCCGCTTACTCTGAATCTCCTCGCGCCCTGGGGCGTCTGAAGATTCAACAACGTTTTACCTCTGGAGGAATCGTCATGAACCCCGTGGGAACTCTCGAAAGCGCCAAGGCCGTCAATCCGCTGAAAGAACTGTTGCAGCACGGCCAGTCGGTCTGGCTGGACTACATTCGGCGCAACCTGATCACAACCGGGGAACTCAAGCGGCTGATCGATGAAGACGGCCTGCGCGGGATGACGTCGAATCCTTCGATCTTTGAAAAGGCGATCGCCGGGAGCACGGACTACACCGACTTCCTCAACTCTCTCCGAGGGCGCACGGATCTGGACGCGAAGGCGCGCTACGAACTGCTCGCCATCCGCGACATTCAGGACGCCACGGACCTGATGCGGCCTGTCTACGACAGCGCGAAACGGAAAGACGGGTTCGTCAGCCTGGAAGTCTCGCCTTACCTGGCGAATGACACGGAAGGCACCATCACTGAGGCTCGTCGCCTGTGGAAGACCGTGTCGCGCGACAACGTGATGATCAAAGTTCCGGGCACCCCGGCCGGCTTGCCCGCCATCCGGCAATTGGTCAGCGAGGGCCTCAATATCAACATCACCCTGCTGTTCTCGCAACAGGTCTACGAAGAAGTCGCCGAGGCCTACATCGCGGGTCTGGAAAAGTTCGCAGCCTCGGGCGGCGACGTGAGCCGTGTAGCCAGTGTCGCCAGCTTCTTCATCAGCCGCATCGATACTCTGATCGATTCGATGGTGAACGAAAAGCGCAAGAACGCCACCGATCCTGCTCAACAAGCGTTGTTGAAGAGCATCCTCGGCAAGGTGGCGATCGCCAACGGCAAGCTCACCTATCAGTCCTACTTGAAAATCTTCAGCGGTCCACGTTGGCAGGCGCTCGCCAACCAAGGCGCCCAGCTACAGCGGGTGCTCTGGGCCAGCACCAGCACCAAGAATCCGGCATACCGCGACGTGCTTTACGTGGAAGAACTGATTGGCAAGGACACCGTCAACACGATCCCGCCAGCTACCTTTGATGCCTTCCGCGACCACGGCAAGGTCCGCGAGACCCTCACCGAAGACATTCCCGGCGCGCAGCAAACGATGGACACACTCGCCAAGGTCGGCATCTCGATGAAGCAGGTGACCGACAAGTTGACCGTCGACGGCGTGAAGCTTTTTGCCGACGCCTTCGATCAATTGCTCGCCGCGGTGGAGAAATCGAGTGGGTGCCCGGTCGCCCCTCATGTCAGCAAGCAAACCCACTCGCTGCCCCCCGATCTTGCCACGGCGGTGAAGACCGCCACCGACGACTGGCGTGCCAACGGGAAAGTTCGGAGACTCTGGCAGCGCGATGCCAGCCTCTGGACTGGGACAGACGAAGCGAACTGGCTCGGCTGGCTCGGCATCACGGAAGACCAGATCGCGCAGCACGACCAGCTTCGCAAAGTTGCAGAAGATGCCAAGAGCGGCGGATTCAAAGACATCCTGCTGCTCGGTATGGGCGGCTCGAGCCTATGCCCGGAAGTCCTGCGCTTGAGCTACGGGAAAATTGCAGGATACCCTGAGTTGCACGTCCTTGACTCGACCGACCCTGCGCAGATCAAGTCGTTCCGCGACAAGATCGATCCCGCCAAGACGCTGTTCATCGTTTCCAGCAAGTCGGGCAGCACCCTTGAACCCAACATCTTCAAGCAGTACTTCTTCGAGCAGGTGAAACAGGCCATCGGCGCCGACAAGGCGGGCAGCCGTTTCATCGCCATCACCGATCCCGGATCGAAGATGCAACAGGTAGCCGAGAAGGACCAGTTCCGACACACCTTCTTCGGGCTGCCCAGCATCGGGGGGCGCTACTCGGCCCTCTCGAATTTCGGCATGGTGCCGGCCGCGGTCATGGGGCTCGACACCAAGAAATTCCTGGAGCGTAGCGACGAGATGGTGGAGGCGTGCGCTTCCTGCGTGCCGGTTGATGCCAATCCGGGAGTGATCCTGGGGATCATCCTGGGCGCGGCGGCCCAGGCGGGAAGGGACAAGATCACGATCGTCGCGTCCCCAGGAATTTTCGATTTGGGTGCGTGGCTCGAGCAGTTGCTCGCCGAGTCCACCGGCAAACAAGGCAAGGGCCTGATCCCCGTGGATCGTGAAGCACTCGGGGCGCCTGCGGTCTACGGCAAGGATCGCGTGTTTGCCTATCTGCGCCTGGAGACCGCCCCTGACTCAAATCAGGACGCCAAGGTCGCCGCGCTTGAGAAGGCCGGCCATCCCGTAGTCCGCATCGCGATGACTGACAACTACGATCTGGGACAGGAGTTTTTCCGCTGGGAAATTGCTACTGCCGTCGCCGGCTCAATCATCGGTATCAACGCCTTCAACCAGCCTGACGTGGAAGCCAGCAAGGTGGCCACGCGCAATCTGACCGGTGAGTACGAGAAAACAGGGTCCCTCCCTGGGGAAAAACCCATCCTCGAAGACAAAGGGATCAAGCTCTTCACCGACGAAAAGAACGCCGCCGAGTTGGTCAAGGCTGCCGGATCAGACAAGTCGCTGGTCGGCTATCTCGGAGCGCACCTTAACCGGATTCAGGCGGGAGACTATTTCGCGCTACTCGGTTACATCCAGATGAACGATGCGCACGAGCGGCAAATGTCGGCGATCCGTCACGCGGTGCGCGACAACAAACACGTGGCTACTTGCCTCGGCTTCGGCCCGCGCTTTCTGCACTCCACCGGACAAGCCTACAAGGGCGGCCCCAATAGCGGAGTCTTCCTGCAGTTGACCTGTGACGACGCCAACGACATTCCGGTTCCGGAACAGAAATACACCTTCGGAATTGTGAAAGCCGCTCAGGCCCGTGGCGATTTCCAGGTGCTGGCAGAACGTGGACGACGCGCGCTGCGAGTGCATCTGCCCGCTGATTTGGCTTCAGGCCTGCAGACTTTGCAAGCCGCGATCAACGAGGCGCTCCGCTAGACCTGAACCGGAACGGAATCGGCCTGCGCTGCAGGCGCGGCATTCACTTCTAAGGAGAAGTAGCATGCAACTAGGAATGGTAGGGCTGGGACGGATGGGCGCCAACATGACGCGGCGTCTGTTGCGCGGCGGACACCAGGTTGCCGTCTCAGATCTGAGCCCGCAAGCGGTGAAGGACCTGGCCGGCGAAGGAGCGGTCGGATCTTCTTCTCTTCAGGATCTGGTCAGCAAGCTCAAGGCGCCGCGTGCGATTTGGGTTATGGTGCCGGCCGGTGGCCCAACCGAGCAGACGGTCCAGACCCTTGCCGGATACCTGCAGGCTGGCGACACCGTCATTGATGGCGGCAACTCCTACTTCAAAGATGACGTGCGACGCTCGAAGACCCTCGAGCCGAAGGGGATTCACTATGTGGACGTCGGCACCAGCGGCGGCGTGTGGGGACTGGAACGCGGCTACTGCATGATGATCGGTGGGCCGAAAGAAGCAGTCCAGCGACTCGATCCCATCTTCAAGACGCTCGCTCCCGGCATCGGCGACATTCCGCGCACCCCCGGCCGCGAAAAACTGGGCGGCACCGCTGAGCAGGGTTACATCCACTGCGGACCCTCAGGCTCCGGTCACTTCGTGAAAATGGTGCACAACGGCATCGAGTACGGCATTATGCAGGCCTACGCCGAGGGCTTCGACATTTTCAAGAACGCCACAAGCAAAGAACTGCCCGCGGACCTTCGCTACGACCTGAACTTGCCTGACATCGCTGAAGTTTGGCGTCGCGGCAGCGTGGTCAGCTCCTGGCTGCTCGACCTGACCGCGATGGCACTCGCGGAGAATCCGACGCTGTCGGAATACAGCGGCTTCGTGCAGGATTCGGGCGAGGGACGTTGGACCATTGAGGCTGCCATTGACGAGGCGGTTCCGGTGGACGTGCTTTCTGCCGCGCTGTTCGTCCGGTTCCGCTCGCGCCAGGAACACACCTTCGCTGAGAAAATGCTTTCCGCCATGCGTCAGAAGTTCGGCGGTCACATCGAACCAAAAGCTGCGCAAAAGTCCGCCTGACGCTGGTTTCCGGCAGACTAACGGCGCAGAACGAGCACTGAGGACGTTATGGCCCAGATTGCGACCATGCCCGCAACCACCACCGCGCCGGTCGGGAAAACTGCTGATCCATGCGTGATGGTGATCTTCGGGGCTTCCGGGGACCTGACACAACGCAAGTTGATTCCCGCGCTCTATAACCTGGCACGCGCCCAACTACTCTCGCCGAGCTTCGCGGTGGTAGGAGTCGCCCGGCGGCCCATGTCGTCAGAGGAGTACCGCCAGAAACTCTCGGAGGAAGTGCGGAAGTTCGTCACGGGTGATTTTGATCCTGAACTGTGGGGTTCGTTCGTCCGCCGCATGCACTACCTGCCGGGCAATTTCGACAACCAGGATACGTATACCAATCTCAAGCAACTGCTCGGCAAACTCGATCAGGAAAGCGGGACACAGGGCAATTACTTCTACTATCTCGCCACGTCGCCCGACGCGTTCGCTGAAATCGTCGAGAGTCTCTCGGACACCGGATTAATGCGGCAGGAGAACGGCCAGTGGCGTAGGGTCATCATCGAGAAGCCTTTCGGACACGATCTGGAAAGCGCGCGCGAGCTGAATCAGCAACTCCTCAAGTTTGCCGACGAGAAGCAGATCTACCGCATCGACCACTATCTGGGAAAGGAAACCGTCCAAAACATTCTGGCTTTTCGTTTTGCCAATGGAATTTTCGAGCCGATCTGGAATCGGCGGTATATCGATCACATCCAGATCTCGGTCGCCGAGACGGTGGGCGTGGAGAAGCGTGGCGGCTACTACGATACGGCCGGTGCCCTGCGCGATATGGTGCCGAACCACATCATGCAGCTGATCTCGCTCACGGCCATGGAGCCGCCGGTCTCGTTCCGGGCGGACGCGGTCCGCGATGAGCAATCGAAAATCCTGCATGCGGTCCAGCCCTTGAGTGCCGAGGAAGTCCTCACGCGAACGGTGCGTGGTCAGTATGGAGAAGGTGTAATCAACGGGCAGCGCGTTCCCTCGTACCGGGCCGAACCCGGTGTGCCGCCCGATTCGAAAACCGAAACTTTTGTCGCGATGAAGCTCGCCATCGACAATTGGCGGTGGGCCGACGTTCCCTTCTACCTGCGCACGGGTAAGCGTTTGGGGGTCCGCAATACGCACATCGTCATTCAATTCCGACGCGCGCCATTTGTCCTTTTCCGCGATACACCGGTCGATAACCTTCTGCCCAATCAACTCGTGCTACACATCCAGCCGGAGGAAGGAATCTCGTTGCGCTTCGCTGCGAAAGCGCCCGGTGCCCTTATGCGGCTGGGTACGGTCGACATGAATTTCGAGTACCAGGACTACTTCGGCGTGCAAGCGAATACAGGCTACGAACGGCTGCTGCACGATTGCATGATCGGCGATCAAACACTGTTTCAGCGGGCTGACATGGTCGAGGCGGGTTGGTGCGTGGTTAGCCCGATGCTTGATGTGTGGAAAGCTCTTCCGCCGCGCAGTTTCCCGAACTATGCGTCTGGGACCTGGGGCCCCAAGGAGGCCGACGAACTTCTCGAGCGTGATGGACGGCGCTGGAGGAATTTCGAGAAATGATCCTGGCCGGGGACATCGGCGGCACCAACTCGCGTTTGGCGTACTTCCAGAATGAGAACGGAAAGCTGACCGTAGCCGCCCAAGGTGTTTTCCCCAGCCGCGAGCATCGCGGACTCGACGAGATCGTTGCCAAGTTCGTTGAAACTCAGAAAGTCCACCCAGAAGTGGCCTGCTTCGGTGTCGCTGGCCCGGTGCGCAACGGTCGCGTGGAAACGTCCAACCTGCCCTGGACCGTCGAGGCGTCGCGGCTGGCCTCGGAACTGGACTTGCCTTCCGCGATGCTGATCAATGATCTCGAGGCCAACGCCTGGGGCATTGCATGCCTCTCCGAGACAGATGTCGTTCCGCTAAACCGGGTCACGGGTAGTCCAGCGGGAAACCAGGCCGTAATTTCTGCCGGCACTGGACTTGGCGAGGCAGGTCTCTACTGGGATGGTAAGACGTATGACATCTTCGCGAGCGAAGGCGGCCACTGCGACTTCGCCCCGCGCTCTGAAATGGAAATCGATCTGCTACGCTATCTCGCCTCACGGTTCGAGCACGTCAGCGTGGAGCGAATTGTTTCCGGACCTGGGCTGGTCAACGTCTATCACTTCCTGCGTGACACCTACGGTGGAGAAGAACCCCCGTGGCTGGCGGAACAGATGCTCCGCAGCGACCCCGGCGCGACGATTTCGCAGGCCGCCATCGCCGGCAAGAGTCCGCTGGCTATGCAGGCGCTGGAATTGTGGATCTCGATCTATGGCGCCGAGGCGGGCAATCTGGCCCTGAAGCTCATGGCCACCGGCGGTGTCTACGTGGGAGGAGGCATCGCCCCCAAGATCATCTCGAAACTCTCGGGGCCGCTGTTCCTCGAAGCGTTCACCGGAAAAGGGCGTCTGCAGCCCTTGCTTGAGTCCATCCCGGTGCGGGTGATCACCAACGACAAAGTCGCCTTGTTCGGTGCAGCTCGGTACGCGTCTAGCAAAAGAATGCGCGAAGTTCAGAACGTATGAGCACGTCTGCTGAGATTCGCGTCTTCCAAGATCCCTCGGCTCTGTTCCACGCCGCGGCCAAAGAGTTTTCTGATCAAGCGCAGAGCGCAATCCGCGAGGCCGGTCGATTCACGGTGACCCTCTCGGGCGGGTCGACCCCCAAAAGCCTCTACAGCCTGCTAGCGACAAATGCGGATTTGCCCTGGGACAAGGTGTTTTTCTTTTTTGGCGATGAACGCCACGTTCCTCCTGACAATCCCGAGAGTAACTACCGCATGGCTCGGGAAAGTCTGCTGGCGAAGGTTCCGGTTCCGCCCGCGAATGTCTTCCGGGTTCAAGCGGAGAATCCCGATGCAGCTCAAGCGGCGGCAAGCTACGAGCAAGCTTTGCGGGATTTCTTCCAAACGCCAGTGAGCGGTTTTCCCGTGATCGACCTAGTCCTGTTGGGTATGGGGCCCGATGGACACACCGCTTCCCTGTTTCCGGGAAGTCAAGCACTAGGAGAGAAGTCGCGGTGGGTGGTTTCCAACTGGGTAGAGAAGTTCAAAACGGACCGAATCACGCTGACTCTGCCGGTTTTAAACAACGCCAAGACCGTAATGTTCCTGGTGAGCGGAAAAGACAAAGCTAGCGTTCTGAAAGAAGTACTGGAAGGAACTCAGCCGGCGAGTCAATTTCCTTCAAAGCTGATCCGCGCGGAACATGGGCGATTGATTTGGATGGTAGACCAACCGGCTGCTCGAAATCTTGCCGGAGCCCGACCTTAGGCCGCGCTGCCCCGCCAATCGGCAATCTCTTTCATGCCGTCTCCGAAGGTATGCTCAAAAAGCCGAACCATGTGGCGCGAGTGCTCAAACTCATGGATGTCGGCCCAGACCTCAGCTTGCCAGGGCTGTTCGTGAGTAGCAGACTCACCGCAGGTGGCGCACCGGGTATGGAGGCGGGTGGTCATGCCGCTATTGTGCGGAACCGGCTTAGGACCATCCGGCAGCTCGATAAAGATGCAGCGAACCTCTTCGATTTCCTCGTTGGGGCCGATCAAGTGCTCATAGCGAAGCAGGTATCCAAAGCCCAGCGTCCGCGCTTCGGCCTCGGCTTCCATGCGGGTGTGGAACGGCCCATATTCGGCGCGCAACTCCTCGGTGGAGTCGCATGCCATCCAAAACGTTTCTTTGTACGCCATTGCCTACCTCGCCGGATCTTGCGGTTTCCGCTCGCCTGGGAGGACGAGATAACAGCAAACCACAATGCAGGGTAGCAATTCAAGTTCCGCGTCAGGAAGACCAAGCCCGTGCATTTTCGGGCTTCTAGCGTTGGCCAGTCTCTACGACCGCAATGCCGGTGCAACAATTTGCAACGCCGACCGAAGCGCCTTGACCCAAACCAGTGGCTTCTTGCCTTCCGGCAGGGGCCCCGCGAACTATGTCACACCGCGCAAGAGCCCGTCGACCAAACCCGTTCGGCCCGCTTTCCCCCGTGCGCAGGTGCTATTTCACGGTACGCGGGCTGATGTGAAGGTTGCCGGCGATCTCTTTGTTGCTGCATCCCCGCGCGAGAAGCCGTAGGACGCCTTCATCGCGCGGGGTGATTTTGCTGGCGTCAGGATTGATCATTGGCTCTCCTACTCCTCAAACGATCCGGCTTGCAAAATTCAGCTTTCTGGAAAGCACGCGTTTCGCCAAACCTTCGCTTCGCGTGTCATGGGGGGCGGAGACTGATGATTTCTGGCAGATAGCCTCAGAGCCGGCATCTATTAGGACGAGTCCAATCGCTTAACGAAACTTCTTGGAGGGCTAGCAGACGGGAATGGAATCCCCCGCATAAGGTGCTCTTGATCCTAAGGGCGGCTCTGCTTTCAGACTTTCTTAATGTTACTTTCCTATGCTTCATGGACAGGAGGTCGGTCGGTGACTACCTTCAGTGTTTCGAGCCAGGTGCTGCGTTTCGTCGTGGGCACAACTCTAGCTCTGCTCGGGCTGACGGGCGGGTTCGCTACAGCGCAAGAGTCAGCTCAGTCATCGCCAACGCGAAGCACTTCCACCGATTCAGCCGCGCCCTTGACCCTCACCTTGCAGGACGCCCTTCAGCGGGCGCAGACCTACACCCC
>Ga0306922_10002153_pt1 | contig 18262 bp, 18 predicted proteins | sample sta12Cox44000082_FD_203758 | JGI IMG/M metagenome (GOLD analysis project Ga0306922, IMG submission 203758) | Lab enrichment of tropical soil microbial communities from Luquillo Experimental Forest, Puerto Rico - statoxic.12C.oxic.44.000.082 (v2)... | ecosystem: Environmental > Terrestrial >... | reverse complement strand
CGGGTCCTGCGGTCGCCGTCAAGGGTTCGCTGCGCCGGGCTTCGCCCGCCCTTGACCGCGCCCACAGGACGCTCCTCAACTCACCCAACCCACTCGAATTTCAAAAGAGGCAGGTCTTTGGACCCCCGAGGTCCACGTAATGAAAGATTGCGGGTGGCACCGAATAATGCACTGTGATGCCGCCACCGGACAGGATCCATTGGTTGGGAGCTGGCATTGACCGTTCCTCCTTTGGGCGTCCGCAACTGACATGCACGCCAGCGCGGATGGAGGTATTCTGCCTCATCGTCAAAGAGCTCGGGTGTGAACCGCGTCACACAGGGACCAACTTTTTCGTCCCCGCCCGGAATTGTCCCAAAAATTTGGCTTCGCCAAGCGGCGGGCTCGCGAAGATCGGGCTCGACCCTCTCACGCGCCGGCTGGAATTTCCAAAGTCCCTCTGTTGGGCGCCGGACTGACGCCCTCCATGTAGCATAGCTTGGGCTACGGCAGGACCGCGCTCGGGTCGCCGTGCTGCAGTAACGTCGATCTCGGGATGTATCAAATGAAATTCGTTCTAATAGCTTTGATCGTGCTTTTGCTCGCCCCGCCAGCGCTCGCCGGCAGCCATAGCGGCCACGGCGGCAACCACGGCCGCCACAGCCATTTGAGCCGGCGGTGAAGGTGAGGCAAACCCAACGCCAACGCCATCCCGACCAGTATTTTCGGCCGCGAAGCGGTACCGCGACCCGCTATGGTCTGATCGACGCCGTGGGTCTGGGATCGCGGTTTCTAGGCCGGTATGCGACCGCACGTGCGCCAGGTAACCGTCATCCCTAAATCCGAGGACGGCGAGCCTTCATGACTGGCCGGCTAGCGATGCCAGGCCAAGGATGGCGGTCGCGAGGGATTCCGGCGCCACTGACCGCCATCATCGGCAGCGCTGTGCGCGCCGGGTCGGCGCGCGTCGGCATGCGGGCGAGCCTAGCTGGATCGCCTCGACCAGCCGTGGAGTTCTATCCGGCGCCGAGCCAGACCGCTGTGTGATAGGTGACGAACGCCGCGAGATAAGCCAGCGCCAGCATGTAGCTGAACAGGAATAGCGTCCACTTCCAGCTGTTGGTCTCGCGCCGGACGACGCCCAATGTCGCGGCGCATTGTGGCGCGAAGACATACCAGGCGAGGAGTGCCAGGGCGGTGGCGAGGCTCCAGTGCGCGGTCAGGGTCCGGCCGAGCTCGTCGGACTTGTCGCCGGCGCCCTCGATCGCATAAACGGTGCCGAGTGCCGCGACCGCGACCTCGCGCGCCGCCATCCCGGGGACTAGCGCCACATCGATCTGCCAGTTGAAGCCGACCGGGCGCAACACTGGCTCCATCGCCTGGCCGATGCGCGCGGCAAGGCTGTAATTGATCGCCGGTAGCGTGCCATCGGCCGGCGCCGGCGGCACCGAGCACAGAAACCAGATCACGACCATCATCGAAAAGATCGTCGTCCCGGCCCGGTGCAGAAAGATCTGGCCGCGCTGCAACAATCCGAGCGCCAGGTTCTTCAGAACCGGCCGTTTGTAGTCCGGCAGCTCGAGCATGAACGGGTCGCTCGGATCGCGCCGCCACAGCAGCCGATTGAAGACCCAAGACATGCCGAGTGCCGCAGCGATGCCGGCCGCATAGAGCCCGAACATCACTAGGCCCTGCAGGTTGAACCAGACGAGCACCGTGCGGGCCGGAACAAAGGCCGCGATGATCAAGGTATAGACCGGGATGCGCGCCGAGCAAGTCATCAGCGGAGCGACCAGGATCGTAGCGAGGCGGCCGCGCCGGCTGGCGATGACCCGGGTCGCCATGATGCCGGGTATCGCGCAGGCAAAGCTCGACAACAGCGGGATAAAGGCGCGGCCATGCAGCCCCGCACCGCCCATGATGCGGTCCATCAGAAAGGCGGCGCGGGCCATATAGCCGAAGTCCTCGAGCAGCAGGATGAAGAAGAACAAGGTGAGGATCTGCGGCAGAAAGACGAGGACGCTGCCGAGCCCGGAGATGATCCCGTCCCGGACAAAGCTCAACAGCCAGCCCTGCGGCAGCACGATACCGGCCCACGCGCCGAGACCATCAAAGCCGCTCTTGATCAGGTCCATCGGCGCCTGCGCCCAGGCGAACACCGCCTGGAACATCAAGAACAGGATCGCCAACAGGATGACGAGACCGAGCACCGGGTGGAGCACGATCCTGTCGACGTGCCGGGTGATGCTGTCAGGCCGGCCGGGCATCCTGACCGCGGCATCGAGTATGCGGTCAGCCTGGCGCTGCGCCGCGCGCAACTCGGCGGCGTTAGGCTCGGACCAGGTGCCCTCGGTCGCCGGCAACCCACGCTCGCTGATCACCTCGTCGATCCGGGCGAGGAGATCGCGTGTGCCGCCGCGCCGCACCGCGACCGAGGGGACGACGGGGACCCCGAGCTCGGTGGACAGCCGGTCGAGGTCGATCTCGAACCCGCGATGGCGCGCGATGTCGAACATATTGAGCGCGAGGATCATCGGCCGACCGACGCGCTTGAGTTCGAGCACGAGACGCAGGGCGAGCCGGGGGTTCGTCGAATCGGCGACGCAGACTAGAAGCCTCGGGGTATCCTCTCCCGCGAGCTTTCCGAGGACCATGTCCCGTGTGACGATCTCGTCGAGGCTGCGAGCGCGCAAGGAATAGGTCCCCGGCAGGTCGATCAGCCGCACGGCAAGCCCGGCGGGCGTTACGACCAGGCCCTCCTTGCGCTCGACCGTCACGCCGGGATAGTTGGCGACCTTCTGACGGCTGCCGGTCAGCGCGTTGAAGAGCGCGGTCTTTCCGCTGTTCGGGTTGCCGACCAGGGCGACGCGGGTGGGTAACGCGAGCTCGCTCATCCGCCGTCCGGCTCGACCAGGATCGCCGCAGCCTCCCGGCGGCGCAGGGCGACCGTCGTCTCATTGACGCGCACGGCGATCGGGTCGCGGCCGAACAGACCCTGATGCAGCACCTCGACCCGCGCCCCTTCGATAAACCCCAACTCGATCAGTCGGCGCTCAAGCTCGGCAGCCGACAGCCCGTGATCGCCGGTGCGAACCCGCACGGCGCGGATCCGGCCCTTGAACCCGACTGGAGCGGCGCCGAGCGATTGTCCAGCGCCCGAAGGCGTGTCGTCGCTGGCGATGCGTGCAATAGCGGGCATGTTTTCCGATCCGAGGCTCACTCGAGCATATTGCGACTCGCTTTCATTTGCAAATACGTTCGCAGCCTCAACCCGTCGTCGAATTGAAGGTGCCGCAGTCGAGCGATCGGTTTTGGCCGACGATGAACCCGGAGGAGGATCGAGGCGGCGGGACCTCCTGCCGCCTCGGTCGCGACATATCAGGATGACTTGACTTCGATTTTCTTTACCGGCTGCTGGGCCTCCGCCGTCTTCGGCAAGGTGATCGTCAGCACCCCCTTTGAGAAATCGGCGGCGACCCTGTTACGATCGACGCTGCCCGGCAGCTCGAATGCCCGTCGGAACGAGCCGTAGGAGCGCTCGGAGAAATGATAGTTCTTGTCCTTTTCTTCCTTCTCCTGGCGCTTTTCGCCTTTGAGGACGAGCATGTCACCGGACACCGATACGTCGATGTCCTTGGCGTCGATACCCGGCAACTCGGCCGAGATCTTGTACGCCTTCTCGTCCTCGCTCATGTCGATCGCCGGCGTGGAAAAACTGAATGAAGTGCGCCACGCCGGTTCGATATCGAAGATCCGGCGCAGCGACGGGAAACCGAACCCGCTGCCGAACCGATCGAACAGCCGGTCCATCTCGCCACGGAAGGATTGCCATACATCGGGAAGGGTGGTCTGCGCCGGTGGCGCTTTCTTTACTTCGACGGGTACCTCTGCCATTGCTGTCTCCATCGGTCAGTGGAAAGGAAACGCGTCTATCCTGGCCACGAGCACCGGCGGGACATTGATCCAGCGCAATTCATCCCGCCGTTGCATCCCATCGCCGCGTCCGCGTCGCCCGGCGCACCCGCTCGGTGGCGAGCGATACCGTCGCCGTGCGTGGCAATGCGCTAGTGCGCCGCACCTCGTCGAGCACGGCTTCGGTGTTGGCGCGGATTTTTTCGGCGATCAACGCGAGAGCGGCCGCCTCGGTTCCACCGCGATATTCGATCGCCGCGCAGATCACGCCGCCAGCATTGGCGATGAAATCGGGCAGGACGAGCACGATGCGGGCGGCAAGCGCCTGCTCGGCTTCTATCGAGCACGGAATGTTGGCGCCCTCGGCGACGAGTCGGGTCTGCAGCCGCGCGACGTTGTCGGCATGGATGACATCCGGCCGCGCCGCCGGGATCCAGATATCGCACGGAATGTCGATGACCGCGTCCATGCCGAGCTTACGGCCGCGCGGATGATCGTGCAATGCCCGTCCTTCGGCCTTGAGAGGGACCAGGGCCGCCAGATCCAGGCCATCCTCGTCGACGATCGTGCCGCTTGTGTCGCTGGCAGCGACGAGCATCGCCCCCTTTCTCGACGAGGAAGCGCGCGGCATGCTTGCCGACTGAGCCGAAGCCCTGGACGACGATCCGCGCTCCCGCCAGCGGCAACCCGATGTGCTCCCGCGCGACATCGATCGCGACGGCAAGGCCAAAGCCGGTGGCGCCGATCTCGTCGAGTGGAATGCCGCCGACCTCGCGAGGCAGCCCGACGGCACGCCCGGTCTCGTCCTTGATCCATCCCATCGCCAGCTCGTCGGTACCCATATCCGGCCCCGGGATGTAATCCGTGAGATCGCCGATCGCCGCCGCGAAAGCGCGGATCAACCGCTCCTTGTCGGAGAGCGGCATCTTGGGATCGGCGAAGATCACCGATTTGCCACCACCGTGCGGCAGCCCGGCTGCGGCATTCTTGAAGGTCATCGCCCGTGCCAGCCGGAAGGCTTCCTCGGTGCTGACATCGGGCGCCATCCGCACCCCGCCGATCGCCGGCCCGCAGGCGACGTTGTCGATCGCCACGACCGCCTTGAGAACGACGGCCGACCGGTGAATGTGGACGAGCTTGAGGGGTCCCAGCTCATCGGCCAGGCGAAACGCTTCCTCCATCACGTCCTCCCCGAGCGGTTCATCGGTTCAGGAGCCACAAGATCAGCGACACGACCAGGCTGACGCCAAGGCACGTTACGATCGGGAAATAGAAGCGGAAATCTCCGCGCTCGATCACGATGTCGCCGGGGAGCCGACCGAGCCCGAGCTTGCCGAGCCACGGCCACAGTGGCCCGACGGCTACCAGAACCAGGCCTACTCCGACGAGCCACCGGCTCATGATCCAATACCGGCATTTGCGGCTTCAAGAAAGCCGCGAAATTTTCTGCGATAGGGGAAACTCAGGTAGAAAAGTTGGATCGCGAAAGCGGCCATCCTAGAGGATGTTATTGGGGCGACCGGGAGGAAGCCTTCTGGCAGCCGGTCCATCCGCTACCGGGGCGTCAGCTGCAGAGGCTCCTTGGGCGCGACCGGCCGAGTTCGCGCTTTGTGCTGCGGCCGACGATGGGTTCCAGGGCTACTTACCGCTGGCGCGGATGCAGCTTGAGCAGCCTGCGGCGAGCGGTCGGGGGGCGTCGGACCGGCTCCGGCCGGCTCGCCCGGTGTAGCGATCGGGGAGGGCGGCGCGACATTGCTCGATCCCTCGCCGACGACGTCCGACGGCGTCAACAAGGCGCCGGGTCGCGTGATCCGATCGCCGCTGGCAGGAGCCGGCAGGGGCTCCGCGGAGGCGGAACCCGTGCTCGTCTCGGGCGTGAGACCGGAGGTCGGCTTGCCCGCCGCGGCACCTGGCGGATTGCGCGCTGACAACTCGGCTGAAAGCGACCAGCACACAATCATCAAGATCACGGCGAAGACGAAAGCGGTGAACCCGAGCCATAAGACATCGCCGACAAGCCTTGGCCGGCTTGGCCCGATCACCGGGGTGGCCTCGGTCGCCATCATCTACCCTTCGTGATTGTCCCCACGGAGAAACGCTGGCGCATTCGTTAAGTTTAATCGGGGTCGCACCGATGAGCCGCCACCCTGCCAGATAACCCATTTTGACACAGCAGACCTAATCTTGAACGATGATGACGTAGGATGGCCTCGATCGGTGTCATGCCGAGCCGGTGTCGCTGCCGCTCGGGATCGGGTTACCGCGGCTGCGTGCGGTGCGAATCATCCGGAAGGAGGTGTCGAGCAGCCGCGCCCGCAAGGCGATCGCGCACCCGATAGCCGAAACCCCTTGCTGCGGTGTCATAGAAGGTCGGATCAATGCGCTAGGTCAAGCCACCCGCACTTGCCACTTCAGTCCCGGGAACCGCGCATAGTCGCGATTGAGAGTTATCCATTCGCAGCCCCACTTGATCGCGAGCGCCGCGAACCAGACGTCGGTGACGCGCGATCCTCGCGTATCGGTATGGGTGCACAGGCGGCGGAAGATGTCCCAGTGCCGTTCGCCGGGCTCTACAGCCTGGCAATGAGGTTGCCCGAGAAGGTCTTGGCAGGAGCCGAACGCCTCTTCGATGGCGCTCGGCCTCCTGAAGGCACGTGGATTGGTGGTTATTCGAATCACGGCGCTCAGCACCATCGGCGATAGGCCGAAACGGGCATCGCTCGATACTGCGGCAGCGAGCCATACGCGACAGACCGCATGTTGAGGCACGTCCCTGCGGAAAGCGCAGATGAGGACATTCACATCCGGCAAGACCATGGGGACTACTTCGTCCGGCGAATGGAGTCCAAGTCATCAATTTCTTGCAGCGCCGAGAAGTCGGTAAGCTCGATCCCCGGCATCGGTCCACCGCTTGCCCTACTGACTCGAGGCAGGAGACGCTTAGATTTCCTGGGATTCCGATCTTCGCTCAGGACCAACCGCAGCCCATCTTCGATAAGGGAGGTGAGGGTGCGGCGTTCCGCGGCGGCTTTGCGTCGCGCGAGTCTGAGGAGGTCCTCGAGAAGTCTGACTGTGGTGCGCTCTGTCATATGTCACGACTAATAGCCGTGGCGACGATATGCCATGCCGCCACGTGATGGATCAGGGTAATAGACTGTCGGCAAACGCGCGCTCACGGCTGGGCGACGCCGACCGGGGCGAGTGGACGGAACGCGCAAGCTTGTCATTGCTGGCACGCCCTTTATCATAGTCTATCGCGTCCCAATAACCGCTTAAGGATCTGTCGGTGATCCACGGCGCGCGACCGTGACCGGAGCGCTTTTGAGAGCAAGCCATTGGTGGTTAGTCAGAACGATAGTTGTCGGCGCGGAGCGGCCAACGCAAATCGATGTGACGCCGACCATTTCTTTTAAAGCGTCTGGCAGATTGTCGTTCCGATCCGCGGTGTCGGCGCATCGACCTGGCCTTGAGCACCACCTCCTCTGGCGTCCGGCCCCGGATCACCGGCTTGTCCTCCAGCTTTAGATGTGCGTGTGCTCAGCGATGGCACGCCACACGCGCTCCGGCGTCGCGGGCATGGCAAGGTCTGTTACGCCGAGCGGGGCGAGCGCATCGACCAAAGCGTTCATTATCGCGGCGGGCGCGCCGATTGTGCCCGCCTCGCCGCAGCCCTTGGCGCCGAGCGGGTTGTGCGTGCACAGCGTGCCGTGGGTGGCCAAGTTAAACGCAGCCAAGTTGTCGGCGCGCGGCAGGCAATAATCCATCAATGAGCCAGTGCGCAGCTGGCCAGTCTCGGGGTCGTACACGGTTTGCTCATAAAGCGCCTGGCCAATCCCCTGGACCAGGCCGCCATGGACCTGGCCCTCAACGATCAGAGGGTTGATGATCCGTCCGAAATCGTCGGCAGCGGTGAAATTCAGCAAGGTGACCGCCCCGGTATCTCGATCGATCTCGACCTCGGCGATGTGCGCGCCTGCAGGGTAAGTGAAGTTCGTCGGATCGTAAAAGGCCGTCTCGTCGAGGCCAGGCTCGACCGTATCGATCGGATAATTGTGCGGCACATAGGCGGCCAAAGCGATTTGGGCGAAGGGTACGGCCCGGTCGGTGCCCGCGACGGTGAACTGGCCGCTCTCGAACTCGATGTCGGCCTCCGCCGCTTCGAGCAGGTGGGCAGCAATCTTCTTCCCCTTGCTCACCACCTTATCGATTGCCTTGACGAGAGCCGAGCCGCCGACGGCGAGCGAGCGCGAGGCGTAGGTGCCCATGCCGAAGGGGATCTTGTCCGTGTCGCCATGGACGACGTCGACCATGTCGATGGGTAGGCCGAGCTGACCCGCGACCACCTGTGCAAAGGTTGTCTCGTGGCCCTGACCGTGGCTGTGGGTGCCGGTGAATACGGTGATGCTCCCTGTAGGATGAACACGAACTTCTGCCGTTTCGTAGAAACCGGCGCGTGCACCAAGCTGGCCAGCGAGAACCGACGGCGCCATTGCGCAAGCCTCGATATAGGCAGCGATACCGATGGCGCGGAGCTTGTCATGCCAGGCCGCTTCCTGACGGCGCTGCTCGAACCCGGCGTAATCGGCAGCCTTCAGCGCCATATCGAGGGTGGTGAAATAGTCGCCGCTGTCATAAGTAAGCGTCACCGGCGTCTGATATGGATAGGCGTCGCGGGGGATGAAGTTGCGGCGGCGCAGCTCGGCTGGATCAATCCTCATCTCACGCGCAGCCGTATCGACTAGACGCTCGACGACGTAGGATGCTTCGGGCCGCCCGGCGCCGCGATAGGCATCCACCGGCACAGTGTTGGTGAATACCCCCTTGACCTCGACGTAGATGGCCGGGGTCCTATACGTCCCAGCCAGCAGCGGCCCATAGCAGTAGGTCGGGATAGCCGGCGCAAAGCTCGAAAGATAAGCGCCGAGATTGGCCAAGGTCGCCACCCGCAGTGCCAAGAACTTGCCATCCTCGTCGAGAGCCAGTTCAGCGCGCGTTAGGTGGTCGCGAGCCTGATTGTCGGAAGCGAAACCCTCGGCGCGCTCGGCCCTCCATTACCGGTCTGGCGAGCTTGCCGGCCGCCCAAGTGACGAGGGCCTGCTCGGCGTAAAGCGACCCTTTCGTGCCGAAGCCGCCACCCACATCCGGTGCTACGACCCTGAACTTGTGCTCGGGAACCGGGAGGACGGCGGAGGCGATCAACAACCGGATCACATGCGGATCCTGGCTCGTCGTGTAGAGCGTGTAGTCGCCCGTCGAGCGGTCGTATTCGCCGATGGGGCGCGCGGCTCCATCGGATTGGAGACGAGCCGGTTGTTGATGATATCGAGGCGCGTTACGTGGTGCGCCTGGGTGAAAGCAGCGTCAACGGCGGCCTTGTCGCCCAGGTGCCAATCGAAACAGATATTGTGGGCTGCGTTGTCGAAGAGCTGCGGCTTGCCGGGCTTGATCGCCTCATCAGCCGCGACCACCGCCGGCAGCGGATTGTACGAGACCTCGATGAGCTCGGCAGCATCCTTCGCCTGCTCGAGCGTCTCGGCGATCACAACCGCCACCGGGTCACCAACGTGACGCACCTTGCCCGTGGCGAGCACCGGGTGCGGCGGTTCAACCATCGGCGAGCCGTCCTTTGAATTTACCAGCCAGCCGCAAGGTAGGCCGCCCACCTGCATGTCAGCGCCGGTGAAGACAGCATTGACGCCGGGCACCGCGCCGGCCTTGCCGGTGTCGATGCCGGCGATCTCGGCATGGGCGTGCGGACTTCGCAGAATGTGGGCGTAGAGCTGGCCTGGGCGATTGATATCGTCGGTGTAGTTGCCCGCACCGGTAAGAAAACGAAAGTCTTCCTTGCGCCGCACAGAGGCGCCGATGACCTGGCCGTGCATGGATCGCTGCCTCCCCTCCACTACACGCTTGAGCGCTTAACAATCATCCATCCCACAAGCATAGCTCCGCCAGGTCGCGAGCCCAAGCGACAGAGCAGCGCTTCACCGAGATGAGAGAGCCTGGCTCGATCAAAATCTTGCGGCGCGGACGGATGAGCGATGACATCCTCCGGGCTCGCGATCATGAGCGGCTTCGCCTTCCGAGCCCGCATAGACGACTTCACCGCGGGTAAACATGCCCGATAGGAACGGTTTACCGCGAGCATCGCGCTCTCTCATCCAGCGATGGGCCGCACGGATCGCTTCCTCGAGATCATAAATCCGGCCCGACGGTCCATAGCCTGCGCGCAAGCCCCAGGTGATCTTGAACTCGCGCCGAGGACCTTCGGAGGTGGGAACTAAAGAGAAGCTCTTCATTGGTAAGGTGACGATAGAGTTTTATCCCAAAATATGAGAAGAGGTATACAAAGATAATCAAAACTTCTAACATTTTTACGCAAGATCAAGTAAGGCTTGAGGTCACCGTCTTCCTTATTCGCGCCAGTCTCAGACTCAGCGTAGTGGTATAAATCATACGCTTGGTACCCGGTTCGGAGGGCGGCTCGCGACCCCTTCCGGAGATTGGGCCGGCATTGGAACCATAGCGCTCACCCGGTGCTATGAGACCCGTGGGCCGCATTTTCCCAACATCTGGTCTCTCGATTGACGGGTGGCTTGATTTTTTGTTCGCTGAGCGTTTTGACTATGGTGAAGGCTATCGGCTTGCAGCCAGTCTTAGCGAAGGGGGCCGCGCGCTATGGCCAGGCGCCCACGCAGCACCGATTGTGTTTGACATTGTAGGAGCAACGGACGGCACGGTTTCAGTGACCGGCTCTTTCGCATTCGATTCAACGGCAAGTTATTCGAACCTCAATATTATGTTATCAGGTATTGCCAACGAATCCGACGATAATACAACGTATACTAGTTTTTTCTTCGGAGATGCGAGTATGGTTAGTGCGGCAGATAATGCTTCGCCAGAAGATAACATACTCCTTGAGTTTGACTCAAACATCAGTTCCATTTCTCCGACTGCAGTTGGCCTCAAACTAGTACAACTCAACGATACCGACGAAGAGGCAAGTCAAATTCTACTTCAAAACACCGGTTCAGTCGTGCCTCGGGCAGTGCCGGCCCCCCTCGTCGGCCTCGGCATTCCGGCCTTCCTGGCCGTCGGCGCTGGATTGCTGGGTGCCCAGCTGACCCGCTTCAAGCGGTAGCGGCGCGGTGCCGGTGGGGGTTGAGGCTGCGTAACGCCATCCGGCCAAAAGGCTGAGCGCGCACCATAATCGCGGCAGTGTTGCGCCAAGGCTCGGCCGCTGCACTGCCTGTGGCCAAAAATTAAGAATTCCGCACCGCAGTGCCGGCGTTGCCGTAAACAATCACTCTACCCCGAGCGCACCCCCAGCGCGGGTACCAAGCGTCAGATTTTATCCACTACGGTGCGAACCTGACATTTGATACCCTCACGAAAGGGAGGGCCACCGACGCCTTCCCCCGCCTCGGCAGCGCTATTAACGAGGAGGGGTGGGCATTGCTGAGGAGTGATGATCAACAATCATCCAGTTCTGCCCATCCTTGACGAACACTAAACTGTATCGAGCCGGAAGGGTCTTGGGTTCCCCATCTTTATTATAAGCGAAGGTGTAATAACCCGTATTGACCGCCGTGTTGCCATAGACACGGATTAATTGCTCGCCAAACGATACCTTAAGACCAGGCAAGATCTTGAACGCGCTAACGAAATAGTCATGAAGCGCCGCTCGATCTGATCGCACGGTTGGCGATAGTGTTCCCCAGAGAACCGCGTCAGTGGCATAAAGGGCGAGTACCTTATCAGGGTCGTCCTGCCCCAACGTTTCGCCCCATTTCGCTGTTGCAGCGGCGACATCCTCTTTCGGCCCGGCAAAGGCATTAGCGGCGATTAGCAACAGAGCGCCGCCAAGGACAAACAAAGATCGGATGCGCATCTTGTCCTCCCCCACATTCGTCGCAAATGCCGTGTTCCGCTCGTTCTTCGATCTCCCGGCGGTGATCAAGCGCTTTGTCGCACAGGCCAACGACACCCCCAAGCCCTTCGTCTGGACCGCCGATCGCGACAAGATCATCGCTGCGGTCAGGCGGCGTGCCAAACGTTAGGTTCGATCCACTAGAACATGCTTGCTTCGCTTATAGATGGCGCCGTGCCTGTAGGGCTGGATTCTGCGCTGGGCGAGCTCGCTCACGCCTAGTGACGCGGCGAGATTACCCCCCTCGAGCTTGGGGATAAAGAAGACTTCGAAGCCCGGGCGGATCGGCTGGAAATCTCGACGCCTTTGCCGGCCGAGATCCCGCAACGTGCTCGAGTGCTATAGTGTGCTCGGAGCTCAATCAGGACGCTCCAGCATGGCAAAAGCGCCACGATGACCGAACGGCTCAAGCCGGAGGTCAGTGACAAGCTCGAAGCGCTGGCGCGCGACATGAAACGCAGCAAGGCGTGTCTCGCGAGTGCGGCAATCGAAGCCTATGTCGGCGTCAATGCCTGGCAGGTCGCGCACATTAAGGAGGCATTCGAAGAGGACCAATCGGGCGCCCCCGGAGTGCCGCACGAGGAGGTCGTGGCCTGGATGGAATCGTGGGGTACGGATCACGAATTTCCGCTGCCGAAGCCGAAGAGCGAGTAGCTTCGCCGGGAGATCATTTGGCGCCGAGCAGCACTGAACGATCTCGAAGGGATCCGGCGGCACATCGCTGAGGATCCGACCGCAGGCACTCGGATAGGAGCAGTGATCCGCAACGCCGTCGATCGGCTTGCCGATCACCCTCATCTCGGACGATCCGGGCGCGTTGAAGGTACGCGGGAGTTGGTCGTCGCGGGCACGCCTTATATCGTCGTCTTCGCGTGCTCGGTAATCGGCTGAGAATTCTGTCGGTGATCCACAGTGCTCGTCGGTGGCCGGACCGTTTCTGACGAGCGGTGGGTGTCGTTGCCGGCCTAACCCCCTTCGAGCTTGGGGATGAAGAAGACCTCGCAGCTGGGGCGGATCGGCTGAAAATAGGCGGTCTCGTGGATCTGGCCGTCGATCGCGACGGTGGTTTCCTCTTCGAGGTGGTGGCCGAGGCGATCGATCAGTTCTACGAGAGGCCAACCAATACTCCGGGCGACATTGCCCTCGATTTAGGATTTGACACGCATCGGATGGATTCTGCGGAGAACTACTCTTTCGCTGCGTCCGTCAAGAACGTCCGTTGCTCGGGATCTGGCGCTCCAAAAAACCGGAAGTTCCCGCCGTCCTCGGTGAACAGAGCCCAGGCTCTCCTTCCTCCTGACGAGAACAGGACGTAGGTGAAGTTCCCGGCGCAGTTATGGGGTTCGCAGACGGCATAGAGCTCGTAAGGCCTCCCCGATACGTCCACCGCTCGGCCCGGGGTATCGACACCATTGCGGTTGTCGAGGTAGCCGCGCAGCCAAGGCGCAAGCTTCTTCTCGTTCTTGAATAGAATGGTGAACGCTCGTTTGTAGGTCGGCTGCTTCAGTCGCTGGAACAGGTAGGGTAGGTCCGCCGCAGCAGAGCTCGGCGTGAAGACCACTGGGTCCGCCAGCAGTTGGATAGCGACCATTGCGGCTAGGATCGCTCGCTTAGAGAAGTGCCACACCGCCGTCCCTCCAAGTAACGAGAGACTTCCTCACTTCGTGCAGAAGCGCTTTTCCCCCCGAATTGCCCGCCTGAGGGCCTAGGGTCCCAACGATACGCCCGCTACCCCCCTTCGAGCTTAGGGATGAAGAAGACCTCGCAGCCCGGGCGGATCGGTTGGAAATAGGCGGTCTCGTGGATCTGGCCGTCGATCGCGACGGTGGTTTCCTCTTCGAGGTGGTGGCCGAGCCCAGGGTAGAGCTTGTCCATTTCCCGGATGACGCCGCGCAGGTTTTTGGCCTCGATGGCGAATTCACGCACCCCGCCGGTGTAGCGGCGGCTGAAGCCGGCGGTGAAGACAACCCGCGCGGTCATCGTCCTGCTCCTTTTAGGGCCACACCCCCACACCCTCACCCACCAAGCCCTTCGGGCTCGGTCCCCCCTCTCCTGCAATGCGGGAGAGGGGGCCGAACGCTAGCGAGGCGGGTGAGGGTTTCGCCGACGCTCATCGCTAATCGTCGGCTCCGGCGTGGTCGAGAGCGGCGCGGATCTTGGGTGGGGACATCGGCAATGCCGTCAAGCGGCGGTGGATGGCGCTGTCGATGGCGTTGGCGATCGCCGCCATCGGCGGCACGATGTTGACCTCGCCGACCCCTTTGGCGCCGTAGGGGTGGCCGGGGTTCGGTACCTCGACCAGCACCGCGTCGATCATCGGCAGGTCGGAGGAGACCGGCACCCGGTAATCGAGGAAGCCGGCGTTATCGAGCCGGCCGTTCTTGTCGTAGATGTACTCCTCGTTCAACGCCCAGCCGATCCCCTGCACCACGCCGCCCTGAATCTGGCCCTCGACATAGGAGGGATGGATCGCGCAGCCGACATCTTGCGCGGCAACAAAGCGCAAGATCGTCACCTTGCCGGTCTCGGGATCGACCTCGACATCGCAGAACTGGGTCGAGAAACCGGGCGCCATGCCGCCGGCATTGACCGAGGCCGCGGCCGTGATCGGGCCGCCGGTCAGCGACTTCTTGGCCGCCAGCTCCTTCAGGGGCAATGGCGGGAAGTCGCCGACATTGCTGCTCGCGGGCTTGGCCTGGCCGTCCTCCCACACGACGCCGTCGACATCGACGTCCCAGATCAGCGCCGCGCGGGCGCGCAACTCCTCGACCACCTTCTTACTGGCGTCGATAACGGCCATGCCGGTAGCGAAGGTCACGCGCGAGCCGCCGGTCACCCCGGTAAAGCCGATCGAGGCGGTGTCGGCGACGATCGAGCGGATCTGGCTGTAGTCGATCCCCAGGGTCTCGGCCGCCATCAGAGCCATTGAGGCGCGCGAGCCGCCAATGTCCGGGCTGCCGGTGGCGATGATTACCGTGCCGTCCTCGTTGACCTGCACCGAAGCGCTCGATTCGCCGCCGCCGTTGAACCAGAAGCCCGACGCGACCCCACGCCCCTGGTTGGGGCCTAAAGGCGTCTTGTAAGCGGGGTGATCGAGCAACGCCTCGACGGTCTCGGCGTAGCCGCCATGCGCGATCTTCGGCCCATAGACCGTCTGGGTGCCGGGCCGCGCCGCGTTCTTGAGCCGCAGTTCGAGCGGATCCATGCCGATCCTCTTGGCCAGCATGTCGAGCACGCTTTCGACCCCAAAGGCGGAGATCGGTGAGCCCGGCGCGCGGTAGGCCGCCGATTTCGGCCGGTTGCAGACGACGTCGTAGCCGACCGTGTAGATATTGGCGATGTTGTATGGGGCGAAGCCGCACATGCAGGCGTTCATGACCGGCGAGCCGGGGAACGCTCCCGCCTGATAGTTGAAGACTCCCTCGGCGGCGGTGAGCGTGCCGTCCTTCTTGACGCCGATCTTGACCCGCATCGAGGCGCCGGAGGTCGGACCGGTGGCCTTGAACACGTCCTCGCGGGTCATCACGAGCTTGACCGGACGTCCCGATTTTTTGGCGAGCAAGGTGGCCACCGGCTCGAGATAGACGATCGTCTTGCCGCCAAAGCCGCCGCCGATCTCGGCCGGGTAGACGCGGATGTCGCCGACCCGCATGCCGAGCAAATTCGCGGTCATCGCGCGGATTTGGAAATGCCCCTGGCTCGAGCCCCAGATCTCGACCTGGCCGTCCTCGTCGACCCGCGCGACGCAGGCGTGCGGCTCGATATAGGCCTGGTGCACCGGTGCGGTCTTGAACTCCTTCTCGACGATCTCGTCGGCCGCGGCAAAGCCCGCCGCCATGTCGCCGATCGTGAACTCGACGCGCTTGGCGACGTTCGAGGGTTTGGTCGGCGCCGGCTCGATCCCGCGCGTGATCATGTCCTCGAACAGCAACGGCGCATCGGGCTTCATCGCCTCGTCGACATCGATGACGTGCGGGAGCACCTCGTAGTCGATGTCGACCAGAGCCGCCGCCTCCTCGGCGGTAGCCTTGTCAATCGCTGCGACGGCGGCGACCGCGTGACCCTCATAGAGCGCCTTCTCACGCGCCATGACATTGCGGGTGATGTGCCAAGCGTTCTGCTGGACGCGCTCGGGGCCGACATAGGCGAATTTCTGGTCGGGGAAGTCCTTGGCGGTGACGACCGCCTTGACCCCGGGCAGGGCCAGCGCCCTCGACGCGTCGATCGAACGGATGCGCGCATGCGCGTGCGGCGAGCGGATCACCTTGCCCCACAGCATGCCCGGCATCGCCATGTCGGCGCCGTACTGGGCGCGCCCGGTAACCTTCGGCACCCCGTCCGGACGGATCGGCCGCGTCCCCACCCACTTGAACCCCCTCGGCGAAATGTCGTTCATCGCTGTCTCCGTCGTGGCGTTGCACGGTCTCTTCTCAGCTTACCGCCTCGCAGCGCGCGCCGAAAAGCAAAACCGTCGGCCCGAGGCTCCGGTCGGGAGCTTATCAAGCCGCGCATCGTCATTTCGGCGACAAGATCGGGGCGTATCATCGGTGCCGTATGAAGGAACCTTGTTATGCGTTTTCCGCCATCCGGATCTGGGCGTCCAAAAATTGTCAAAGCCACCCTGCTATAATGCATCAATTTCAGACAACCTATTGATTTTCACGCTTTATCGGTTCCACTCGCGTTTTTCACCCTGCTAAGCAGGGGAAAACAGGGGCCTGCGGGGCCTGCAAGCTCCCTGCTTGGTCGAACTCCGTGGCGGAAGCCGCGCGATCCGAAGTACGATGCGGCTCCGGCTGTCGGCACCGGGGACAAACGAGGAGTTGATGCACAAGCCCGTTCGCAAAGCCGTTTTCCCGGTCGCCGGGTTGGGAACCCGTTTCTTGCCGGCGACCAAGGCAATGCCGAAGGAGATGCTGCCGATTGTCGACAAGCCGCTTATTCATTACGCGGTCGAGGAGGCCAAGGCGGCGGGAATCGAGCAGTTCTTCTTTGTCACCAGCCGAGGCAAGAGTGCCATCGACGATCATTTCGACCGCGCCTTCGAGCTCGAGGCCACCTTGCGCGAGCGCGGCAAGGAGGACGTGCTTGCCGAGCTCGAAGCGCGGCTGCCCGAGCCCGGGCAGATCGCCTATACCCGGCAGCAGACGCCGCTCGGGCTCGGGCACGCGGTCTGGTGTGCGCGCGAACTCGTTGGCGACGAGCCCTTTGCCGTGCTGCTCGCCGATGATCTGATGGTCTGCGAGGTGCCCTGCCTTACCCAGATGGTCGTAGCCTATGGCGAGACCGGCGGTAATCTCGCCGCGATCATCGAGGTGCCGCGCGCCGACACCACACGCTATGGGGTGCTAGACGTCGTCCGCGACGATGGTCGGCTGGTGCGGGCCCGGGGCGTGGTCGAAAAACCGGAGCCCCCGGCAGCACCCTCGACCTTGACCATCATCGGCCGCTACATCATCCAGCCGGAGGTCTTTGGTCACCTCGCCCGAGGAGAACCCGGCAGCGGCGGAGAGATCCAGCTGACCGATGCCCTCGCCAAGCTGATAGAGGACGGACAAACTTTTCACGGGGTGCGCTTCGAGGGCAAGCGCTTCGATTGCGGCGACAAGCTCGGTTTTCTCGAAGCGACGGTGGCGCTCGGGCTCGAGCATCCGGACCTTGGGCCGGGGCTGCGGCGGATTTTGGCTACCTACCTCTGAATCCCAAATGAGCTATCGCTTCGACCCGACGATCCTGCGCGAATACGACATCCGCGGGGTTGTCGGAAAGACCTTATCGAGCGCCGACGCACAGGCGATCGGGCGGGCCTACGCCGTCGCGCTCGGCGAGGCTGGGGGAGGCCGCGTCGCCGTGGGCTATGATGGCCGCCTAACCTCGCCCGAACTCGAAGCCGCACTCGTCGATGGGCTCGTCACCGAGGGCGCGGAGGTCGTGCGGATCGGCCGCGGACCGACGCCGATGCTCTACTATGGGGCAGCAACACTCGGCGTCGATGGCGGCGTCATGGTGACCGGATCGCACAATCCACCCGACCACAACGGCTTTAAGTTTGTCTTCCAAGGCAAGCCGTTTTATGGAGCCGCGATCCAGCGTCTGGGCGAGATTGCGCTCGCGTTCGGCGCGCCGCAGCAACGACGCCGCCGGGTTACCGACCTCGCCATCCGCGACGACTACGTCGCGCGGCTGGCGCGCGACTATGACGGCGCGCGTCCTCTGACGGTTGCTTGGGACGCCGGAAACGGCGCCACCGGCGAGGTGATGCAGGAGCTGACCGCCCGCTTACCTGGCAGGCACATCCTCTTGAACGAAACGATTGATGGCACCTTTCCGGCGCATCATCCCGATCCGACGATGCCGGAGAACCTCGTTCAGCTGCAGCAGGCGGTGGCGCGCGAACGTTGCGATATCGGCGTCGCGTTCGACGGCGACGGCGATCGGATT
>Ga0306922_10002152_pt1 | contig 18268 bp, 16 predicted proteins | sample sta12Cox44000082_FD_203758 | JGI IMG/M metagenome (GOLD analysis project Ga0306922, IMG submission 203758) | Lab enrichment of tropical soil microbial communities from Luquillo Experimental Forest, Puerto Rico - statoxic.12C.oxic.44.000.082 (v2)... | ecosystem: Environmental > Terrestrial >... | reverse complement strand
TAGCGGCGGTGGCATCGTGCTTGCGGGATTTGCGGGTGAAGCCGCCTGCCTGTCGACCTTGATCGACGCGTTCCATCGCAATCACAAAGTGACCTATCTGTACGATGCGTCGGCCAGCCATGCGCTCGACGACATGCCGGCTGCAGAGGTGCATCGCGCAATTTCCACCATATCCGGGATATATGCCGAGGTCTGCGAGGCGGCCGAGTGGATCGCCGCGACCAGGCCGCGTAAGCTGGGCAATGGGAAGAGCGCCGGTGGTTAATTCAGACGAACAACTGCTCGAGGTTCTGGCGACGCTCGAGGAATGCCGGGCCGCTCTTACGGCCGGGGACAACTGCGATACCGCCGAACTCGTATCCGTCGCCATTCTCGACATCAGGATGAAGCTCAATCGCATCAGTGACGCCGAGCTGAAAGCCCTGTGCGACGAGATGTTGTCGGGCGAGGCGTCTTCGGAAGGGGCGCGCGGGATGAAATCGGTGCTGCGCCGGCGGCCGCTGCTCAGACTGGTCAAATAAGCTTCCCGCGGCCCCGCGAATCAAAGCCATCTCACCATCGCGTTAGTTGCGCATTCCCTGATATCCGGTAGGTTCGCGCTGCTTTCCGGCCGAACCGGCTGGTGGGGGATTTGGAGGATGGCGAAGGCTTAGATGATTCAAAACGTTTCGGTCCCGGCGGCGCTGATTGCCGGTCTGGTCAGCTTCCTGTCGCCCTGTGTGCTGCCTCTGGTCCCGCCTTACCTTGTCTATCTCACCGGCGCCACCATCGAGCATCTGGAAAATGAAGAATCGGTCGCAGCATCCAGGCGCGCCGTGATGATCTCGGCTGCGCTGTTCGTGCTGGGCTTTTCAACCGTATTCGTCTTGCTTGGCGCCAGCGCATCCCTGATCGGCGGCCTGATCCGTGCCTGGTCGGCGCAGCTCTCGATCCTCGCCGGCATCGTGATCATCGTGATGGGTCTGCATTTCCTCGGCCTGACGCGGATCTCGCTGTTGATGCGGGAAGGCCGCCTGCCGATCCCGAAACCCGTGGGGCTGTGGGGCGCCTATGTCATGGGGCTCGCCTTTGCGTTCGGCTGGACGCCCTGCATCGGCCCGATCCTGGCCGCCATCCTCTCCATCGCGGCGGCAGAGGCGACGGTCGTGAAGGGGGCCGGCCTGCTCGCCGTCTATTCGGCGGGCCTGGGCATCCCCTTCCTGATCGCGGCCTTCATGGTCGAGCAATTCTCCTCGCTGTTCGCGCGGATGAAAGCGCACCTTTCGACCGTCGAGCGCGCGATGGGCGTGTTGATGATCGTAACCGGTATAGGCTTTCTCACCGGCGCGGTGTCGAGCGTGAGCATCTGGCTGCTCGAGACGTTCCCGTCCCTGCAGAATTTCGGATAGAGCATGATCCGGAAAGCGCGCGACAAGTGGAGTATCGAGTTCGCAACGCGAGCTTCGGAATCGGGACACCGACGCCGCTGTACCCATCACGCCTGGTCCTTGAGCGAGCAGGTCAACGTATAGACGACGCCGCGCGGCAGAAAATCCACCGTCGCCTCGCCGCCAAGTTGATCTCGCGCGCTCCGTTCGATCAGCCGCGATCCGAAGCCGTGCTGCACCGGAGCGGTGACTGGCGGGCCACCGGTTTCGCGCCAGATCAATCGCAGCATCGGGCCCGTGCTCTGGCCCGTGACTTCCCAATCGATCGCCACGGTCCCGTTGTCGTTCGACAGCGCGCCATATTTGGCGGCATTGGTGGCGATCTCGTGCACGATCATCGACAGCACGACGGCGATCCGCGGCGTGAGCGGGACCTTGGGTCCGAACATCTTGACCCGCTCCGGACTATTCAAAACATAGGGCTGCAGCACGCGTACCAGCACGTCCTGCAGGTCGGAACCCTGCCACTTTCTCGTGCTTAGCAGATTGTGCGCTTCGGCGAGCGCACCCAGACGGCCCTCGAATTTTTCGCGCTCTGCCTTGGTCGCATTGCGAAAGGTTTGCACCGCGATCGCCTGCAGGATTGCCAGCGTATTCTTGACGCGATGATTGAGTTCTTCGACCAGGAGATCGTGCAGCGTCTCGCCGCGGGCAATGGTCGTGGCCATTCGCACCGCGAAGGCAAGTCCCACCATCAAGAGCACGGCGCCGATCACGCTCGTGATTGCGAGATACCGCCACAGCGGGGCGGCGAGCGAGCTTTCCGAGATTCCGGCGGCCACGGTCCAGCCGGTCGACGGCGAGCGGGAAAATGCCGTGATCAATGGGGTGCCTTCGAGCGACGTCGCGACCAGCGTCGCCTCGTCTCTTCGCGACGTCTCGGCAAACAGTGAGGCGGGGGCGCGCTTGCCTACGGTATCCTGCGGGTTCGGGATGCGGGCAAACACGGTGCCGGCGCCGTCTATCAGCGTGATCGTCCAGTCGGCGCCGGGGCGTTGCTTCTCGACCATGCTCTGGAACATTTCGAGCGGCGGCGAGAAGGAGATGTCGTAAGCCACCTCCTGACCGCGAAACACCGGCACGTCGACGGTGACGATCGGCTTCTTCTTCACTGCGCCCATGAACAAGTTCGAGTATTGCGGCTGTTTGTTGGAGAAGACCCTCTCGACCAGATCTGCGTTGTTCCGATGGGGCAGCGTCGGCGCCTCCGGCTTGAGCGAGGAAAACAGGATCTGTCCGCTGCGGTCCGAGACCAGGATGACGCCGTCCTTGCCGTACTGGTCGAGGAAGCCTGTGGCCATCCCGTCGAAACTCTCGAAATCGCCACTGCGCAACGCGTTGGTCAGCGCGAGCACCTGCAGGCCTCCGGTCATCCGCCTGATCTCGGCATCGAGGGTGAAACGGATGCTGCGGACATTCTCCAGCACGCGCTGCGTCGCGTCCTTGCGGTCCTGGACATAATCGTGGAAGACGATGCCGCCCGCGAAAGCGATCAACGGCAGCGTCGTTCCCGCAACCAGAAGCGCAAGCCGTACGGGGAGGGAGAGTTTTGCCAACTATTTTGCCAACTCCTGGGCCTTGTTTTGCGAGGTACGGCGCTGGAATTTCCGATCGGTGGCACGCGTTCTGAAAAGCACTCGCCCTGAGGCAACGCCTGAAGTTTCGAGCATAGGAGAAGCCTCCAAATTCCGCCAAGGATTTTGGCGCTGGCGATTCCGTCTCAAGGCGTCGTAAAGATGCAGTGCGAAAATCGAAAACGTTTATTGAAGATTGCTGTCCGTGATTGCGGTGTACACCATGGTGCGCAGCTCGCGCCTGACTGGATAGGCGGTCGACGGCATCACCTGGGTCATGAATATGGCGATCAACTCTTCCGCCGGATCGATCCAGAATGATGTCGTCGCCAAACCGCCCCAATTGTATTCGCCGGCGCTGCCGGGGATCAGCGTCTTGGCTGGATCCAGATTGACGGCAAAGCCAAGACCGAATCCCATGCCATTATAGGTCGCTTCTGAAAACAGCGAGCGTGACAGGGCCGGCAGGTCGACCCCGCCGGGCAGATGGTTCGTTGTCATCAGCTTCAGCGTTTTCGGTCCCAATAGCCTGACGCCGCCAAGTTCGCCGCCGTGGATCAGCGCGCGGCAGAAGGTGAGATAGTCGGCTGCGGTCGAGCACAGTCCGCCGCCGCCCGAGACGAACGACGGCTTTGCAAGAAACGGGCTCTTTGCCGGATCGTCCTGCAGCGTCAGCGTGCTCTTGCGCTCGGTGGCGTGAAGGGTGACGCGGCCCGGCGGGTCGGCCGAGTAGCAGGCGGCGAACCGACTGGCCTTGTCGGCCGGCACGAAGAAGCCGGTGTCGTTCATACCGAGCGGATCCAAAATCCTCTCCTGCAGGAACTGCTCGAAAGGCCGGCCTGAAATCTTGCCGATCAGATAACCGATCACGTCGGTGGAAACCGAATAGTTCCAGGCTTCTCCGGGCGAAAATTCGAGTGGGATGTTGGCGAGCTCCTCGACCATGCTTTGCAGCGTCCCGCTTTCCGCGATCTTCTTGTCGCGGTAGGCGGCGTCCACGTTGGAGCGCTGCTGGAAGCCGTAGGTCAGGCCCGAGGTGTGGCGCAACAGATCGACGATCAGCATCGGGCGCGACAAAGGCCTGGTGAGAAAGGCTGGCGCAGTGCCGGCGACGAACGCGCCGAGATTCTTCCACTCCGGGATATATTTGTGGACGGGCTCGTCGAGCGCGACGCGGCCTTCCTCGAACAGCATCATGAAGGCTACGCTGGTGATCGGCTTGGTCATCGAATAGATGCGGAAGATCGTGTCGTGCTTGACGGGCGCCTTGCGCTCGAGGTCCGCAAAGCCCTGCACGGAATTGTGGACCACCTTGCCGCGGCGGTAGAGCAGGAGCTGAGTGCCCGGGAAGCGTCCGGCCTCGATGTAACGCTGCTTCAGATGAGCTTCGACCCGCGCAAGGGCGGGAGAGGACATGCCGGCGGATTCGGGTGAGGCTGAGGTCGGAGCTGACATGGGTCGTTCCCGGGTGCGGGGTTCGAGACATCGATAGCGGAAAAGGCGTTTCTGTTCCAATCACATGCGCTTACTCCTTTGCGCGCGCTGGTGTAGGCTCATCGCTCTCGCCGCCTTCTTCCGGGAAACGCAAAAATGCCGCAATTCAGCGAAGCCGACCTGACCCAAGCCGTCGTCAAGAGCTTTGAGAACACACCGGACCCGCGTGCCAAATTCCTGCTGCAGGAGCTGGTGAAGTCGCTGCACGATTATGTGCGCCGCACCGATCTCACCTTCGAGGAATGGGAATATGCGATCGATTTTTTGACCCGCACCGGCCAGAAATGCACCGCAATCCGTCAGGAGTTCATCCTGCTTTCCGACGTCATGGGCGTTTCGATGCTGGTCGATGCGGTCAACCATCGCGAGCGTGACGGCGCGACCGAGACCACGGTGCTCGGACCGTTCTATGTCGGAGAGCACAAGGAGATGCCGCATGGGACCGACATCTCGCCGCAGAACGTGACCGGCGAGAAGATGTTCGTGCAGAGCCGCGTCACCGATCTCAAGGGCAAGCCGTTGGCCGGCGTGCCCGTCGACGTCTGGCACGCCGACGACGACGGCTTCTATGACTCGCAGAAGCCGTCTTACGCCACCGAAGGGCCGTCATCGCGGGCGCGCTTCGTCACCGACAGCGACGGGCGCTTCTTTTTCCGCACCATCCTGCCGTGCAGCTATCCGATCCCGACCGATGGTCCGGTCGGCGAGATGATCGTGCAGACCAAACGCCATCCGATGCGGCCTGCGCATGTGCATTTCCTCGTCGCCGCGAAAGGCTACGAGCCGCTCATCACCCACGTCTTCATAGGCGGCGACAAATACCTCGACTCCGACGTGGTGTTCGGCGTGAAGGATGAACTGGTCGCGAAAATCGAGAAGCGCAGCGATCCGGCCACGCCGGACGGCAAGCCCGTCCCGTCGCCCTGGCATCTGATGACTTACGAATTCCGTCTGAAGCCGGGTGGGGGAGCGGCGCCGAAGCCGATGGCCGCGCGCGCGACCGAGGACGCGTAACGAGGCTGATTTGGACTGCTCGTGTTGCAGCGGGCTTAATTTTTAATCCTTGTGCTCAGTTCTTGTGCGCCGCACAAGAAATAAGCGAATCGCAAATTTTGAATGCGAATCCGCTCTGCTGATGTTTCAGGCAATGTTTTATAACTCGCTGTAATAGCAGAACTTTCTTTGACGTGGCGGCTTGGCACGGAGCTTGAATAGCTCCTGTCGGACGCCACCGACGCCGTCCCCCGACAGCAATCATCCGAATCTCGAGACCGCGGCTGGGGCTTCCCCGGAACGCGGCTGCGTGGCCGCCGACGACCAGCGAAAGGACCTTACGTATGAGCAATCAGAGCCCGGCCTGGATTTCAGACTGGAGACCCGAGGACGAGACGTTTTGGAATTCCAGGGGCAAGTTCATTGCCCGCCGCAATCTGATCTGGTCGATCGTGGCCGAGCATATCGGGTTTTCGGTCTGGCTGATCTGGAGCATCGTCGCGACCAAGCTGCCGCAGGCCGGCTTCCACTATTCCACCGACGAACTGTTTCAGCTCGTGGCCCTGCCCGGTCTGATCGGCTCGTTGATGCGCTTCCCCTACACCTTTGCGGTGACCACCTTCGGCGGCCGCAACTGGACCATCTTCTCGGCGGCTGTCCTGTTCATTCCGACGCTGTCGCTTGCCTACTTCGTCGGCCAGCCCGATACGCCGTTCTGGCTGATGCTGCTGGTTGCCTCCACCGCCGGGCTTGGCGGCGGCAACTTTGCGTCCTCGATGGCCAACATCTCCTTCTTCTATCCGGACCGGATGAAGGGTTGGGCGCTTGGGCTGAACGCGGCCGGCGGCAATATCGGCGTTTCCAGCGTGCAGCTTCTGACGCCGATCCTGATGGGCATCGGCCTGATCAATCTCTATCAGGCAACGCCGGTCGGCGGCGTCTACCTGCAGAATGCGGGACTGATGTGGGTGCTGCCGCTCGCGATCGCATTGTTCGGCGCCATCTTCTTCATGAACAATCTGACAAGCGCAAAATCCTCGATCAAGGACCAGCTTGCCATCGTCAAGCGCAAGCACACCTGGATCATGTCTTTCATCTATATCGGGACGTTCGGCTCCTTCATCGGCTATTCGGCGGCGTTTCCGCTCCTGATCAAGACGCAATTCCCGGCCATCACGATCGCCATCGCCTTCCTCGGACCGCTGGTCGGCTCGCTGGCGCGCCCGCTCGGCGGCCTGCTCGCCGACAAGGTCGGAGGCGCGATCGTCACCTTCTGGAATTTCATCGCGATGGCCGCCGCCACGATCGGCGTGCTGTACTTCGTCGGGAACAAGGATTTCATCGGCTTCCTGGTGATGTTCCTGATCCTGTTCGTCACGACCGGGGTCGGCAACGGATCGACCTATCGGATGATCCCCTCGATCTTCCGCGAGGAAAATCTTCGGAAGGCGCGCGGCAAAGGTGATGCCGCTCGCGCGGCCGCGCTCAAGGCCGCCTCGATCGAGAGCGGCGCCGCACTCGGCTTCATCGGCGCGGTCGGCGCCTGCGGCGGCTACCTGATCCCGAGCGGCTTCGGCAAGTCGATCGCGATCACCGGCGGACCGCAACTCGCGCTGGTGATCTACCTCACCTTCTACGCGATCTGCCTTGCGATGACCTGGTGGTTCTACCTTCGCCGCGGCCCGGTGACGGAGGGTGCGGCCAGCCTCGCTGAAGCGCGCGTTTAAGACTCGCATGCACGAGGCGCGAGTCTTTGCGCCTTTCGCCATCAATCCTTCGCCCCGAGGGCGAAGGACCAACGAAGAGAAGGAGCGAAGCATGACACCCGATCAGGTCAAACTCGTGCAGCAAAGCTTTGCCAAGGTTGCACCGATGGCCGATCAGGCGGCGGTGATGTTCTACGACCGCCTGTTCGAGATTGCGCCCGCGGTGAAGTCGCTGTTCCCCGCCGACATGAGCGAGCAGCGACGGAAACTGATGGCGACGCTCACGATCGTCGTGAACGGACTTTCGAACCTCGAGCAGATCCTGCCGGCGGTCGCTGCGCTGGCCACGCGCCATGTCGCCTACGGTGCAAGGGCCGAGCACTATCCCGTGGTCGGCTCGGCGCTTCTGTGGACACTCGAGAAGGGACTGGCTGCGGATTGGACCGCCGAGGTCGCCGAAGCCTGGACCGCCGCCTATACCACGCTGTCCGGCTTCATGATCAACCAGGCCTATGGCCGGCCACAGGCAGCCGAGTGAGGACTTGCCGTGAGCGAACCGCTGGTCATTGTCGGCAACGGAATGGCCGCCGTGCGCCTGGTCGACGAACTCGTGACCACGGCGCTGGGCCGTTACGCCATCGCGGTGATCGGCGAGGAGCCGCGGCTTGCCTATAATCGCGTACTGCTCTCGTCGGTGCTCGCCGGCGAAACTGCCTCCCACGACATCGAGCTCAAGCCGGCCGCGTGGTGGCGCGACCGTGGCGTCACGCTTAAGTATGGCTGCCGTGCGACCGAAATCGACGTCGGCCGGCGCGAGCTGAAGATCGAAGGCGACGAGAGCATCGAGTTCTCGCGTCTCGTGCTGGCGACCGGATCCTCGCCGCTCCGGCTCAACGTGCCGGGCGCAGAGCTGAACGGCGTGCACACGTTCCGCGACAGCCGCGATGTGGACCTCCTGCTCTCGCTTGCCGCGCGGAAGAAGCCCGTTGTCGTGATCGGCGGCGGATTGCTGGGGCTCGAGGCGGCCTACGGCCTTGCCAAGGCGGGAACGCCGGTCACCTTGCTGCATCTGATGGACCGCCTGATGGAACGTCAGCTCGATGCGCCGGCGGCCGATCTGCTGAAATCGCTGGTCGAGCGCAAGGGCATCGCGGTCGAGCTGAACGCCAATACTGCGCGCATCCATGGCACGAGCCGCGTCGAAGGCGTCGAGCTTGCGGACGGCCGGCGGATCGAGGCGGATGCAGTGGTGTTTGCCGCCGGCATCCGGCCGAACACGAAGCTCGCGCAGGAGGCGGGCCTCACCGTCAACCGCGGCATCGTGGTCGACGATGTCATGCAGACCAGCGCGCCCGGTATCTTTGCGCTCGGCGAATGCGCCGAGCACCGCGGCGTCTGTTACGGGCTGGTCGAGCCGGCCTATGAGCAGGCGCGCGTGCTGGCCCGGCATCTTTCCGGACGGAACGCGGCTTACCAGGGCAGCGTGGTTGCCACCAATCTGAAAGTCTCAGGGGTCAGCGTGTTCTCCGCGGGTGATTTCCTGGGAAGCGACGCCAGCGAAGCGATCCTGTTGAGCGATATCAGGCGCGGCACCTACAAAAAGCTGGTCATTGCGGACGGAAAGCTCACCGGCGCGGTGCTGGTCGGCGATGTCGGCGATGCGCTGTGGTATCTCGAGCTGATCCGCACCCGCAATCCGATAGCCGCGATCCGCAAAGAGATGATGTTCGGCCGCGCGCTCGCAGTTCCGAAGGCGGCATAGCGGTGAGGCGCGCATGACCTCAACCCGCACCACCTGCCCCTATTGCGGCGTCGGCTGCGGCGTGCTGGCAACTCCCGACGGCAAGGGCGGCGCGGCGATCTCGGGCGATCCCGATCATCCCGCCAATCTCGGGCGGCTCTGCTCGAAGGGCTCGGCGCTGGGTGAGACGCTTTCGCTCGAAAGCCGGCTGCTCCACCCGATGATCCGCTGCAGCAAGGGCACTATGGAGCGGGTGGCGTGGAGCGACGCGCTCGATCATGTCGCGCACCGGCTCAAGCACATCATCGCCCGCGACGGTGCGAAAGCGGTCGCCTTTTATCTATCCGGGCAGATGCTGACCGAGGATTACTACGTCGCCAACAAGCTGATGAAGGGATTTATCGGCTCGGCGAATGTCGACACCAATTCGCGGCTATGCATGGCGTCGTCTGTCGCAGGCCACCGCCGCGCGTTCGGCGCCGACACCGTGCCGGGCTGCTACGAGGATCTCGACGAAGCCGATCTGTTGGTCCTCGTCGGCTCCAACGCGGCCTGGTGTCATCCGGTGCTGTTCCAGCGGATGCTCGCCAACAAGCAGACACGCGGCGCGCGCATCGTCGTGATCGATCCTCGCCGCACCGACACCGCCGGCGACGCCGAGTTGTTCTTGGGCCTCAAACCCGGCACCGATACCGCGCTGTTCTCGGGCCTCCTCGTGCATCTCGCCGACAACGGCGCGCTCGACCGTGCCTATATCGAGGGGCACACCATCGGTTTCGACGAGGCGCTGGCGCGAGCCAGGAATATCGCCGGCAGCGTCGCTGCGACCGCGCTCGCGACCGGCCTGTCGGAACGTGATGTTGCGGCGTTCTTCGAGATGTTCCTCAGGAACGAACGCGTGGTGACGCTCTATTCGCAAGGCGTCAATCAATCGGCGCAGGGCACCGACAAGGTCAACGCGATCATCAATTGCCATCTCGCCACCGGACGCATCGGCAAGCGCGGCGCCGCCCCGTTCTCGCTGACCGGCCAGCCCAATGCGATGGGCGGCCGCGAGGTCGGCGGGCTCGCCAACCAGCTTGCCGCCCACATGGCCTTCACGCCGCAGGACATCGACCGCGTGCGGCGGTTCTGGAAAGCGCCGCGCATCGCCACCCATGAGGGGCTGAAGGCGGTCCAGATGTTCGAGGCGATCGCGCGCGGCGAGATCAAGGCGCTGTGGGTGATCGGCACCAATCCCGCGGTGTCGCTGCCGGATGCCGACGCGGTGCGCGAGGCGATGAAGAAGCTCGAACTGCTGGTGGTGTCGGAGAATGTGCGCGACAACGACACCGTCAATGTCGGCGCGCATGTGCTGTTCCCCGCGCTCGCCTGGGGCGAAAAGTCGGGCACCGTGACCAATTCGGAGCGGCGCATCTCGCGCCAGCGCGCGTTCATGCCCGCGCCCGGCGAAGCCAGGCCCGATTGGTGGATCCTGAGCGAGGTCGCAAAGCGCCTCGGCTTCGGCGGCGCGTTCGACTACAAATCGGCGGCGGACGTGTTCCGCGAGCATGCGGCGCTATCGGCGTTCGAGAACGTCGGCGGCCGTGACTTCGACATCGGCGCGTTGCAAAAGGTTGGCGACGACGCATACGATGAGATGCTGCCTTTGCACTGGCCGATGCGATGGGGCGACCTCGAGCCAAGGGCGCGCTTCTTTTTCGACGGCGGCTACTATACGAACGACCGCAAGGCCCGCTTCGTGGCGCCGGAAGTTCCAGCGCTGCGGACCGAGACCAATCCCGGCCGCCCATTGCGACTCAACACCGGGCGCATTCGCGACCAGTGGCACACCATGACCCGCACCGGCCTCAGTCCAAGGCTGGGCGCGCATCTGCCGGAGCCGTTCGTCGAAGTGCATCCCGACGATGCGAACAGGTTCGGCATCGTCGACGACAGTTTTGCGCGCGTCACCACCGACTACGGCCAATGCGTCCTCAAGGTCGTGGTGAGCGATCGGCAGCAGCGCGGCATGCTGTTTGCGCCGATCCATTGGAGCCAGAGCAACGCCTCCAGCGCGCGCGTCGGAGCGCTGGTTGCGCCCTTCACCGATCCCTATTCCGGCCAGCCCGAGGCCAAGTCGACGCCGGCATCGATCCAACCTTACGAATATGTGTTCCGCGGCTTCATGCTGTCGCGCAAGGAAATCCATTTGCCGTCGAGCGTCTGGTGGGCGCGTGCTGCGGTCGCGGGCGGCGTCGGCTATCTGTTCGCCGACAATGCGGATCTGTCGCGCTGGGCGGCGTGGCTGCGCGCGGTTGCCGGCACCGATCTCGCCGAGTACTGCGATTTCGGCGGCGGTGTCTATCGCGCGGCGTCCTTTGCGTCGGATCGCATCGAGGCGTGTCTGTTCGTCGGTCCCGCGCATGACGCGGGCGACTGGGACGTGGTGAAGAGCCTGTTTGCGGCGGACAGTCTTGGCGACGATCAGCGCGCGATGCTGTTGTCCGGCCGCTCCAGCGAAGGCCTTGTCAGTGCGGGCCCGATCGTCTGCGCCTGTTTTGGCGTCGGCCGCGCCACTATCTGCGACGCAATCGCGGGCGGCGCGCTAACCGCCGCCGAAATCGGCGCAAAGCTCAAGGCCGGCACCAATTGCGGATCCTGCCTCCCGGAATTGAAGCAACTGATCGCGCAGACGCCGGTGAAAGCGTTGCCGCAGGTATCGGCGGCGCATTAGCTTCTCGTGAGCTTCTCTCGGCGTCATTCCGGGTCTGCGCTTCGCGCATCGCGGAACGACGGCACCGGACATCAAGCCCAATCGACGGCACGCAGCCTGTCCTCTATGGTGCGCCTGCTCCGAACGAACAGGCGAGCCGAGAAAATGCTGTATCTGGAAACGCCGCCGAAACTGATCGAAACCCGCGTGTTCTCCGCGATGCCGGAAAATTTTCGGCGCAAGGGTGTGCGCACCGAATGGGCCGATGCCAACCGGCCGGGCCATCCCGCCGATTGCTTCATCGAAGGACCATCGTTCGACGCGGCAGGCAATCTTTACATCGTCGACATCCCCTTCGGCCGCATCTTCACCATCGCGCCCGATGGATCATGGTCGCTTGCGATCGAATATGAGGGTTGGCCGAACGGACTGAAGATCAGCCCGGAGGGGCGCATTCTGGTCGCCGATTACATGCACGGCATCATGGAGCTCGACACCAAAGCAGGGCGGATGCGGAAGGTGCTGACCTCGCGCAGCTCCGAATCCTTCCGAGGTTGCAACGATCTTCATCTTGCCAGAAATGGCGACATCTATTTCACCGATCAGGGTCAGACCGGCCTGCACGATCCCAGCGGCCGAGTCTATCGGCTGGCGACGAACGGCCGGCTCGACTGCCTGATCGACACCGGGCCGAGTCCCAACGGGCTTGTGCTCGACCCGAACGAGGCCGTGCTGTTTGTTGCGATGACGCGCGACAATGCGGTGTGGCGCCTGCCGTTCATGAGGGACGGCAGCGTGTCGAAGGTCGGTCGCTTCTGTTCGCTGTTCGGGCCGAGCGGACCCGACGGCATGACCATGGATCGCGCGGGTCGGCTGTTCGTGGCGCACGCGTCGCTTGGTCATGTCTTCGTGTTCGCGCCGAACGGCGAATTGATCGCGCGGATCAAGTCCTGCGTCGGGCCGACCTGCACCAATGTCGCGATCGGCGGGCCGAGCAGCGACCGCCTTTACATCACGGAATCGGCGACCGGCAGCGTGCTGGTCGCCGATATCAGTGAACTCTCGTAGCAGTCGCGCGTTGGTTTCCACATGAAGACAAAACCCTTTGGCCCCACTGGCCAGAACGTGTCCGTGATAGGGCAGGGCACCTGGTACATCGATCGCGGCGACCGCAAAGCGGCTATTTCCGCGCTCCGCCGCGGCGTCGAGCTCGGCATGACCCATATCGACACCGCTGAGATGTATGGCGATGCGGAACTCGTGATTGCCGAGGCGATCGCAGGCCGGCGCGACTCTGTGTTCCTCGTTTCCAAGGTGTTGCCGAGCAACGCCTCGCGCAAAGGTACAATCGTCGCCTGCGAGCGCTCGCTGAAGCGACTCAAGACCGATCGTCTCGATTGCTATCTGTTGCACTGGCGCGGTTCATATCCGCTCGCCGACACGGTCGCGGCCTTCGAGGAACTTGTGCGGGCGGGAAAAATCCGTTCCTGGGGCGTCAGCAATTTCGATGCCGACGATCTCGACGAAATGCTGGATGTCGCGGGCAAGGGCCGGATCGCCTGCAACCAGGTGCTCTATCATTTGAAGGAGCGCGCCATCGAGCACGCGGTGCTCCCGTGGTGCGAACGTCACGGCGTCGCCGTGGTCGCCTATTCGCCGTTCGGCCACAATGATTTCCCGTCGCCTCGTACCAGGGCCGGCGAAGTGTTGCAGAAGATCGCCAGTGCCCATCATGCAACCCCGCGCCAGGTTGCGCTTGGCTTTCTCACCCGCCGAAATCAGGTATTCGCGATTCCCAAAACAGGTAGCGCCGAGCATGCGACCGAGAATGCCGCGGCCGGCGATCTCGGCTTGAGCGATGACGAGATCGCGGCGCTCGATGCGGCCTTTCCGCGCGGGCCGAAGCCGCGCAGCCTGCCGATGATCTAGGTACACTCTTGGCTCTCCGCGCGCGGGGAAGGAGTTCACTGTCATCGCAGCGCCGGCTCGAATTTATCTCAGCGTGGTTCGGCAAGCACACTTCTTAACAAAATGTTTCAGCGCTGCCCGCATCGCGCATATCGGCATCCCGTTATCGGGTGTTGTCGTGCAACGAGATTTCGCGTTTTTTAGAGACCTACGCGATTCGAAATTTTGCCAGAGTTTTTACTGTGACCCCGCCACCCGCCGCGGCAGCCGTCGCCCGGCTTGACAGCCCCGTATTGTCGTTGCCCGAGAAGAAGACCGCCGCACGTCGCGCCCCGGCGCGCGCCGACCGGCCGTTCAAAGGCATCGCGCTGATCCTGGCGTCCACCGTATTCCTCGGCGTCTCCGACGTTACCGCAAAATATCTGTCGGCGACTTTGCCGTCGATCGAGATTGCCTGGCTCCGCTTTCTGGTGTTTGCGTTGATCATGGTGCCGGCGATGGTGCCGGGCACGCCGATCTATTCGCTGAAGACGCGGAGCCTCGGGCTGCAATTGATGCGGGGCGCCGCGCTGCTCGGCTCGTCTCTCTTTTTCATCTCGGGCCTGCGTTATCTGCCGATCGCGGAGGCCTCCGCCACCGGCTTCGTGTCGCCGCTGTTCGTCACCGCGCTGTCCATCATCTTTCTGTCCGAGCGTGTCGGCGTGCGCCGCTGGCTTGCGACCGCATGTGGCCTCATCGGCGTCCTGATCATCCTGCGTCCCGGCACCAGCGCGTTCCACCCGGCTGCCTTCTTTCCGATCGTCTCGGCGCTCGCCTGGGCGTCCACGCTGATCATGACGCGCATGATGAGCGGGCGAGAGCACGCCGTCACCACCATGACCTATTCCTCGATCGCGGGCGTTGCCATCCTCTCCGGCCTCGTTCCGTTCGTCTGGGTGACGCCGAGCTGGCACGATGTCCTGTTCGGCATTTTGATCGGCGTTGCCTCGACCGCGGGACAGTGGATCGTGGTGCTGGCCTTCCGCTATGCCGACGCGAGCGTGCTCGCGCCCTTCTCCTACACGCAACTGCTGTGGGTCTCGATCCTCGGTTTCCTGGTGTTCGGCGAAGTGCCCGATGCCTGGACCATCGTCGGCGCCGCCGTCATCGTCGGCAGCGGTCTCTACACCGCGCATCGCGAGCGGGTGCGGCGCTCGCAACTCCTGGCGCTGGAAGCCGAGCCCAGCCCGAACGCCTGAAACCACGGCCCTGCTTCCCTCCCGCGCAATTGTTGCCCGCTACACCTGTCGGGCCGCTGTGCTATGAAGCAGGACGCACAGGGGAAGCGCCATGATCACACTTTCAAGCAAGGACGTCCTGCCGGAAGACGGCACGCGCGGCACTCTCGTCGGGCGGATTTTTCTGCCTGGCGTCGGAGGCCCGGCTGTGGCTGCGATTCGCGATAGCGGCGTGTTCGACGTGAGCGCGCGCTTTCCGACCGTGAGCGCGCTTGCCGAGGAGAATGATGCGGCGGCTGCGCTGCGCGCGACCAAAGGCGAGCGCATCGGCGATCTCGATGCGCTGGTGGCGAACACGCCGCCCGACCTCCGCGATCCCAACAAACCCTGGCTGCTCGCGCCGGTGGACCTGCAGGTGCTGAAAGCCGCCGGCGTCACCTTCGCCATCTCGATGCTGGAGCGGGTGATCGAGGAGCGGGCGCGGGGCAATCCGGCCTCCGCCGAGGCGATTCGCAAGGAAGTGGTGCGGCTGGTCGGCGACGATTTCTCAAAACTCAGGCCGGGCTCGGCGGAAGCGATGCGGCTGAAGCAGGTGCTGATCGAGCAGAATGCCTGGAGCCAGTATCTCGAAGTCGGCATCGGCCCGGATGCCGAGGTCTTCACCAAGGCGCCGGTCATGTCCGCGGTCGGTACCGGCATGGATGCCGGCTTGCATCCGAAATCGACCTGGAACAATCCGGAGCCGGAGGTCGTGCTCGTCGTATCCAGCCGCGGCAGCATCGTCGGCGCGACACTCGGCAATGACGTCAACCTGCGCGATTTCGAGGGACGCTCGGCGCTGCTGTTGTCCAAGGCCAAGGACAACAATGCCTCCTGCGCCGTCGGCCCGCTCTTGCGTCTGTTCGACGATCGCTTCTCGCTTGATGACGTGCGCGAGATGGATGTCGGGTTGACCGTGACCGGGCCGGACGGTTTTGTGCTCGAGGGGCATTCCTCGATCAGCAAGATCAGCCGCGATCCGACCGACCTCGTCGCACAGACCATCGGTGCGGTGCATCAATATCCGGACGGATTTGCGCTGTTTCTCGGGACGATGTTCGCGCCGGTCAAGGACCGCGATGCGCCGGGTCAGGGGTTCACGCACAAGCGCGACGATATCGTGACGATCGCATCTCCCAAGCTCGGCAAGCTCACCAACCGCATGCGCGCGAGCGACGAGTGCGAGCCCTGGACGTTCGGGGTCGGCGCCTTGATGAAGAACCTCGCACAGCGAAGGCTGCTCTGACGTTCAATGCGCTCTTGCGCGATTCGCGCCGGAGCATCCGACGCCTGCGTGATAGCAGTCACATATCGGCGGACCGACCTTCGTTAGGGTGTAGCCAAACCGGAGGTCGATACCATGCAGCACACAGCTTCCCTGGGTCACGCGCAACAGTCGCGAAAATCATCGACGATCGTCGCAGGCGTGGGAGCAGCGATGGTTGCTACCGCCGTCACCTTCGCGATGCTGTCGTCGAGCAGCTCGGCTCCGGTAGCGACGACGCCGACCACCGAGGCGCCGGCGAAAGAGTGCAGGAACGTGCCGCCGCTGATGCTGTATGTCGCAACCACAAACGGCGGCGGCACGGTTCGCTTCCGCGAAGGCAGTTACCTTTCGCCTCCGATCACGCTTTCGACCGAACCGCAGCCCGTGATATTTCCGCGCGCGCGTTCGCAAACCACGACGATCGAGGAACTCGTGACGATCGAAGGGCAGGCGACCGATCTCGTGACTATTTCGCCGTTGAGCGGTGCGCGGCACGAGTATCCGGTCATCAATGGATCCTTGGCGCTCACGGCAACGTGGTTGCCTTTCAAGGGCTGCTAGAGAGCGTTCACCTCGGCCGTTGGCTGCATCAGGTGACGGAAACGGTCACCCGCAAAAAGGTCGCGGTGATGGACGTCTTGTCCTTGCTCTGGCTCTTGTTCTCTCGCTCGAAGAGAGCTTCCATCTCCTTCTGCAGGTCGCCGGCCCGGTCGTTCTTTGACGCCGCGTCGAAAGCATTCATGGTCGGCCCGTAATAGTCGCGGAACACCCCCACGAATTCCCGCGGGGAGCCGGGAAAGTTGAAAGTGTAATTGTCGCGCAGGAACGAGACCTGCTCCTTCGGAATTCCCGCGGCCCCAAATCGCTCGATCACATTGCTCTCGACGCCCCACGTCATCGGGCTGATGAACCCTTCCGGTGGAGGCGGCGTGTAGGCCGAGCTGATCTTCAAGACCTGCGCGACCAGCGTCGGATCGCCGGGAATCCAGTTGCCCATGACGATCCGTCCGCCGGGGCGCGTGACGCGCACCATCTCCTTGGCGACGTCGAAAGGCTTTGGCGCGAACATGGCGCCAAAGATGCTGACAACGAGATCGAAGCTGTCATTCTCGAGTTCGTGCAAGTTCGAGGCGTCGCCTTCCTGAAACCTGCAATTGGTGAGGCCCAGTTCCTTGACGCGCCGGTTGCCCGCGGCAACCAGGTTGCTTGCGATATCGACGCCCAGCACGTCGGCGCCACGCTTGGCCTGCGGGATCGCGGTCGTGCCGTCGCCGCATCCGAGGTCGAGCACCTTGAGCCCTTTTTCGATCCCGAGAGCGCTCACGAGAGCTTCGCCGCTCTCCCTCATATTCGCTGCAAGTCGCGTGAAGTCGCCTTTTTCCCAAAGTGCCTTGTTCGGGTTCGGGGTCATCGAAATCTCCTCGCAATATTGACTGTTGAAAGCGCGCGTTGCGGCAAAGGCAGCGCTGAATGGCACGCCTGCGATCGCCAGTTGGCGCGATCCGATTTATGGCGGGGTCACTCTCCCTGACATGCCTTCTGCTCCTGCAGCTTTGAGCACACGGAAGCGATCATCAAGCCGCCCCTTTGTCGTCGCGACATTTGGTCACGCAGCTCGGCCGATCTGATGGTCGCGCGGGTGCGGCCGCACTGCCGGGGCACATCAACGTTTGAGGTATTCGTCGATGCTGAAGCGTCCGCCACCTGTCACGAAGAGCACGAGAAGACCACCGGCAATGGCAAGATCCTTGCTGAGGAGAATGAATTGCAGGTTTTGCGCGGCTTGCGGAAATTGCCAGTATCGATGCGCCGTGCCGAAGGCGATCACCACGAAAACCAGCGCAAGCAGCGCCCCGTAACGCGTGCCGATACCGAGAACCAGCGAAATGACGATGAGCCATTCGGCCACATGCGCGATGTCGCTCATGACGGCAGGGGAGGGATAATTGAGGGATTTCAGATAGTCGGCGTTTGGTCCTCCGGTCCATACCGTCATCAGGAAGACGACGGCGAGCAGCACGCGTCCGATGAGAAGCAATGTGTCGGTCATTCCGACTGCGACACCGTCTGCATACGAAAGATACGGATGTGATGATGGATCTGTCATAGCCGCCCTCCCTGGATTGCTGTCGCAAATCCTAACGCTGGCTTCGGCCTCGGGAAAGGGAGGCAGCCGATTTCCGGACCGCGCTCCACACTGATCTTGC
>Ga0306922_10002150_pt1 | contig 18272 bp, 13 predicted proteins | sample sta12Cox44000082_FD_203758 | JGI IMG/M metagenome (GOLD analysis project Ga0306922, IMG submission 203758) | Lab enrichment of tropical soil microbial communities from Luquillo Experimental Forest, Puerto Rico - statoxic.12C.oxic.44.000.082 (v2)... | ecosystem: Environmental > Terrestrial >... | reverse complement strand
AGAAAACAGACCGGCTGTACCGCAATTTCCGTGATGCTGTCACTTTGGAAGATCTGGATGTGGAAATTCATCTGGTGAAAGAAGGCCAGATCATTTCCAAGGACGCTCGATCCCAGGCGAAGCTGATTCATGGAATCCAACTGGTGCTATCGCGGAATTACATTGAAAACCTGCGGGAAGAAGTGAAAAAGGGGATGCGGGAAAAAGCAGAACAGGGGATTTACCCGGGTCGGGCTCCCCTCGGGTATCGAAACAACAAGGCAGAGCGCACGATCGAAGGCCACCCCCGAGATGCTGCAATCGTACACCGCATCTTCGAACTGTACGCTTCCGGGCAGTATTCGTTATCCCAACTGAAAAAGATGGTGCGGGCGGAAAGTGGAAAATCCATTTCCCGGGCCTACCTGCACACGATTCTGACAAACCCGTTTTATCAAGGAAGCTTTGTTTGGGGAGGACACCTCTATCGCGGCACGCACCCCACGTTCATCAGCGCCGAACTCTTCCATCGCGTGCAGGCGGTATTGCGTGGGCACAATAAACCGAAATACCGGAAACAGGAATTTGCGTTTCGCGGTTTGTTGCATTGTGCGCAGGACCGTTGCGCAATCACGGCCGAGCGAAAAAAGGGGAAATACGTTTATTACCGCTGTACTGGGTATCGCGGGAAATGTACAACCCCACGCTTTACAGAATCGGAAATCGCAGAAAAGCTAGGCACAATTCTCGAAGGGATTCAGATCCCCGATCACGTACTGACATGTTTGCAGGAATCGCTAGCGCACGATCAGGAGCAGGCCCAGAGCACCGTCGCGGGGCAGCGTAGCGCATTGCAGCCACGCTTGTCCGCGCTGCAAAAGCGCATCGACCAGGCCTACCAGGACAAACTGGACGGCAGAATTCCGGAAGACCTGTGGGAACGCAAGATGCAAGGGTGGACCAACGAATCGCACAGCATTCAGGACGCCCTAACGCGACTGGAACAGCCAACCAACGAGCGGTTGCTGACCGCGCAAAGGACTTTAGAACTCGCGAACAAGGCCTATTCTCTGTACCTTACGCGAAACCACCAGGAACAGGCGCAGTTGCTCAGAATGGTGCTTTTGAACTGCTCCATCGACGGCATAACTGTCCAGCCTACTTACAGAAAGCCCTTCGATCTGATCTTTGAGAGAGCAAAAACAGAAGAATGGTCGGGACGGGCAGATTTGAACTGCCGACCCCTCGCACCCCAAGCGAGTGCTCTACCAGGCTGAGCCACGTCCCGACAGGAAGGATCCGCGGCCGACTTCTGCCGCGATGGGGTTGACTTCAGAATTCTACCACCTTGGCTCGGTTCCACCGAACGACGAACCTTGCATACGCAAGAACCGGTAAACGCAAGGTCTCTCGACTGCGCTCGGCGGGCACCTCACTCCGCTCGAGATGACAGGATTTTGGATTCGATGGGGCGAGGGCAAGATGCCCTCGCGACAGCCGGTCGGACGCCGGTGCTACTTTCCTCGGCATCGCTTTCTTAGCGGCGCTTCGCGCGCTTGCGGGTAGGCGGAGCTTCCTCGTAAAACGCAAACTGGATCTTCTTTTCTACCGGGTCGATGCGGTCGACCAAGACCTGCACGGGTTGGCCGAGGCGGAAGGTGCGGCGCGTGCGCTGGCCGATGATTTCGCGCGTGTTCTCGTGGTAGGCGTAGCGGTCGTCGGTGAGCGTGTGCAGCGGGATGAGGCCTTCGACGAACAGGTCGTTGAGTTCTACGAACAGGCCGAACTTGGTGACGCTGATGATAAGGCCGTCGAAGACTTCTCCGATGCGTTCCTGCATGAACTCCACTTTTTTCCATTCCATCAGCTCGCGCTCGGCTTCGTCGGCGCGGCGCTCGGACTGGCTGGATTCTTCGGCGATGTCGTGGAGTTCTTCGAGGGGGATGGGGCCTCCTGCCGGTGCGAGGCGTTCTTGCTGGGCGGCGTTATCGCGGCGTTTGGACCAGGGCGTAGCGCCGGCATCTTGCCGGCCCGATAGCGGGCGGGAGCCTTCGGCTTTGCTCAGGGCAGGCTGCGGCTGGACAGCCAGCGAGACGCCCGCCGTTCTACCGACTTCCTTTGCAACGGAACCGGCGAGGCCAACCGGAACGTCTCCGTCCCACTTCTCGGGCGACTCGCGCAGTACCTGCTTCAGGATGCGGTGCACGATGAGGTCGGGATAGCGGCGGATCGGCGACGTGAAGTGTGTGTACGTGGACGCAGCGAGCGCGAAATGGCCTTCGTTGACTTCGGAGTAGCGGGCCTGCTTGAGCGAGCGCAGCATGAGGTAGCTGAGGATCTGTTCTTCGGGTTTGCCTGCGATTTTCTCGGTGAGCTTCTGGTACATGCGCGGGGTGATGTGGACTTCTTTCGGGATCTCGATTTCGCGCAGGTTGCGGCCGGTGCCGCGGGCGGCACGGCGGTCGGTCTTGAGTTGCACGCGCTGGATGGGCAGAGCGCCCACGCCGAGAGAGTAGCCGAAGGTTGCGGCAATGGTCTCGAATTCGTAGACGCGCTTGGCGTCGGGCTTTTCATGGACGCGGTAGAGCGAGGCCACGCGCCGGTTCTCGAGGTAGGAAGCCACGCACTCGTTGGCCGACAGCATGAATTCCTCGATGAGCCGGTTCGCGATGTTGCGCTCGGCGCGGGTGATGGAGCGCATCAGGCCGTTCTCGTCGAATTCGATGACGGGCTCGGGAAGATCGAAGTCGATCGATCCACGGCGCTCGCGCTTACGGTTGAGGATCATAGCGAGGTCGCGCATCTGCTCGAAGAGGGGAACGAGTTTGGCGTAGCGTTGGCGGAGAGGGGCGTCGCCTTCGAGCACCGCGTTCACGGCGGTGTAGGTCATGCGCTCGGCCGAGCGGATGACTCCCTCGCTCAGCTCGTAGCCGACGATCTCTCCGCGGTGATCGATTTCCATGACGCAGGAAAGCACCAGGCGGTCGAGGTGCGGGCGCAGGCTGCAGATGTCGGTGGAGAGCTCGAGCGGCAGCATGGGGACAGCGCGGTCGGGGAAGTAGACGCTGGTGCCGCGCAGGCGGGCTTCCTGGTCGAGCGGGCTGCCTTCGGTGACGTACTGGGCGACGTCGGCGATATGGACCTGCAGTTCGTAGTTAGCGTTTGCCAGTTGGCGGACCGTGACGGCGTCGTCGAAGTCGCGGGCGGTTTCGCCGTCGATGGTGACGATGGGGGTTTGCCGGAAGTCGCGGCGGCGACGGAGTTCACTGGCGGGCATGACGTTTTCGACCGCCTGCGCCTCTTCGAGGACCTCGGCCGGGAAGCGATGCGGCAGATGGTGCTTGCGAATCATGATTTCGACGTCGACGCCGAAATCCTCTTCGAAGCCGAGGATTTCGATGACCTTGCCACGGGGATTCTGCGTGGGGGAAGGCCAGTCGGTGATTTCGACGTCGACGATGATGCCGTCGAGGTGGTCCCAGGAGGTGTGGCGGGCAGCTTCTTCGCCGAGGACACGGTGGAGGGATTTGTTCGTTGGTTGTTGGCCGTTGGTCGTTCGGATGATGTCGGCAGCTTGTCTATTTGCTAACGACGAACGACTAGTGACCAATGGCGGTTTTTTCAGGTACTCCATGCCTGGCGGGATGACGATTTCCTGCCGGATTTTTTCGTCGATGGGGACTACGTGGTTGTGGCTGCGGCCGTAGTGGAATGTGCCAACGACTGTGGTATGGGCGCGATTGACGGGACGAAGGATGCGGCCTTCAGCCCGGCCGTCAGGACGGATGGTGCCAACCTCGACCAGCACTCGGTCGCCATGCATAGCGTTGCCGATGAACGGTGGAGGAATGAAGATGTCGCCGGCGAGATTCTTGAAGCGCGTACCCAGGGACTTGGGATCTGGCAAGACGAAGCCGTAGCCGTCGCGATGCATACTGAGGCGGCCGATGACGGTGTTTTTTCCGACTGAGTCCGCAGGCAGGGCGTAGCGATCGGAATCGACCCTCGTCAGCCGTCCTCCGGCCACCATACGGTCGAGGCGCTCGTCGAGCTCGCGGCGCTCGTCGCCGCGCAGGCCGAGTTCGCGGACGAGTTGTTTGAAACCGGCGGCGCGTTTGGGTTGCTGCTCGATTTTTTTCAGAATGGCGGAGTCGGAGAGCATGTCGCTTCAGAAAAACTATCTCATAAATGAGGGGTGGGGATTGTTTCCCAGGTTAGCGTCCAAAGAACGGACGCGAACCTGGGCACCGTCCTCGCTTCGATCTTTTCAAGAACGCCAAGAAAGCGCAGGCGCGCTTCGCTTCGCCCTGGTGAGGAAAGATTCGGGCCGTCCCTCCCCGACTCGAATTCCCTTGTGCCACGATCGCATCAAGGGCTGCGACGGTAAGCGCACTACGATGAAGGGTAACCGGTTACCAGCGCCGAACACAGGAGGTACCGGGTGGGGCACGTTCGGGCCAGAGTCTTCTTAACGCACGAGATATACAATAGTTAGAAACAGGTAAAGATTATGGCATTAGGCCCCGGCACCGATGTGCCAAAGTCGAGACAGCGCCGCTATCCGCGCGTGCGGGTCAATCTGCCCGCGGAGGCGAAGCACGTGCTGGAAAATTTTCCGCGTCGGGGCCACATTTCGAATGTAAGTGAAGGCGGGGCGTACATCGAGATGGTGCAAACGCTCGAACCGCCGACCTGCGTCGACGTGGTGCTCTGGATCAATGGCGAGAAAATCCAGGCCCGGGCTGAAGTGGTGACGCGCAATGCCCACCTGGGAAACGGGATCCGGTTTATTCGCATTTCGGATTCGGACAAGCAGAAATTGCGGGAGTTCGTCGAGGCCACGCAGAGAAGTGGCAGCGGTCTTCCCTTCCGCCGAGTGGGCCCGCAGCCAGGCTAGAACCTAGTCTGATCAATGACCCCGCGAAGAGGGTTCACCGCAAAGAGCTAATGCCCATCTACAGGCGGGGCGGACGTGGCACGCCTGAAGTCGTTCCTTCCCAAACCACTTATGAGTTAGAGTCTAGATTGCGCGGCCTAAGACCTTGCCTTCCCCATCGCTCTTCAGGTATCGCTCTTCAATAACGTTGCGGTGGTGAATCTCGTGTCCGGCGATGACGTAGGCGAGCGCGCGCACGGTGATTCCCTTCTGGTTGGCGGTGCCGCGCCGTGCCCAGTCCTCCGGGCGAAGATTGCGCAGCAGAGATAGAGTCGCTGCACGGATGGTCTTGAACTCCTCGACCAGCGCGGCAAGCGACAGGTCGGCGTATGGACCGTTGCGTACGTAATCATCCTGCTCGAAGCCTTCGATCGGCGTCTGGTCGCCGCGCGCGATGCGCATGGCGCGATAGGCCATGATGCGCTCAGTGTCGTTCATGTGCCCGAGCACTTCCTTCAGGCTCCACTTGCCGGGTGCATAGCGGAAGTCGCTTTCGGCTTCGCTGCGTGAGGAGAACAAGGCGACCGTCTTGGCCAGTTGCTTCTCCAAAGTGCCGAAGAGGTCGTTTCCCAAGATCAGGGAAATGTAGCGGTCGTAGTAGGGGTCGTACTCTCCGAGCTTGGGGCGTTCGGTGATCAAGGTGGACGTAGTCATTGTTCTCCTGAGGGCCGCGGCGGGCTGGAATTGGCCGAACTTGTCCTTGTTTAGACGCGATTGAAAGGAAGAGGTCGCAAGGGGGGGAGCGGGGGCGGGGCGGAACACCCACGCCAGCCGGCGGACCCCTTCGACTTGGCTCAGGGCAGGCTGCCGGCGTTGCATTCTGGATATAAGAACTAGCGGGTGACATCCGGAAATTACCCGATTGACCTTTGGTCGAGGGTTGGTGGCGCGAAGGTCTTACAACCCCAGGGACACACAAGTGCTGGCATCCCGTTTGATATCAATGAAAAGTTGGATTTCCACAGCCCCAGCAATAGATTGGGGGAGTAGAATGCCATTTGGTCACCGAAGTGCGCCTGGTGACTCTTAATCCAACACTGCGAAAGGATTCTTCCGAACATGTGGAAGCCCACGAATCAGCCTTCGAGTCCGTCCCGGCCGGGAAGCTCTGAGCCGGAGCGTCCCGCGACGACCGCAACCTCGGCGCCGGCGATGCCGGAATCGGCACCCGCACCCCGTCCGGTTGCCACGACCACCACGGCAGACCAGGCGACCATCGGCAAGTCGCTGGTCATCAAGGGCGAGGTCACTGGTTCGGAATCGCTATACATTGATGGCCGGGTCGAGGGATCGATCAATCTGGCAGGCAACCGCGTGACCGTGGGCCGAAATGGTGTGGTGGCGGCCAACATCAATGCCCGGGAGATCGTGGTGCTAGGCAAAGTTCGCGGCAACCTGACCGCCAGCGATCGCGTGGACATCCGCAGCGACGGCTCGCTGACCGGCGACGTGGTGGCGGCGCGCATCTCGATCGAAGACGGCGCTTTCTTTAAGGGCGGCATCGACATCCGCAAGGGCACGCAGCAGGGCAACAGCGCTTCGAAGGAAGAGGCCAAGAGCGCCGCGGCTTCGGCAGAGCCGGCGGTGGCAGCGCGAGCGTAGAGCGGGGAATTGTTCGCTGGCGAGTTGTAGCTCCGGGAGCAGTTAAGACAGGATTTGTTATTGAGGAAGGCATTCTCTCAGTGAGAATGCCTTTTCTAGTTTTTCCGTTTATTCGCGCCGTCACACTCCGAGAACTGTACAGTGCAGATAACAGACAGATTCCTTCTGCCTTCGCTTCGCTCGGCGTCGGAATGACAAGCACCAAGAGGATGAAGGGTACTTAGCTCCTAAGACGCGGACGAGGACGCCCGCGGGACAGCCGGCGGGACGCCGGCGCTACAGTCAAGCCGACGCTTCCTGAATGGCTGCGCGGAGTTGATCGACGGACCAGCTGATCTGTTCCTGGGTGAGGATCGCGGGGGGCGTGATCAGCAGGTGATCTCCTGCGATACCGTCTACGCAGCCTTGCATCGGGTAGACAAGCAGGCCGCGTTTTGCGGCGGCCTGACCCACAAGTCCGGCGAAGTTCTTTTCGGGGGCGAAGGTCGCTTTCGTTTTCCCGTCGGCGACGAACTCGACGCCCAGCAACAACCCGATTCCGCGGACATCTCCCACGGTGGGCAGTTCGAGCAGCGAGTCGAGCGCTTTTCTTAGCTCGCGGGCTGGACTTTTCTCCTGCTGATCATCCGCTGCCTGTACCAGTTTGCGCTTCTGCAGGTAGTGGAGCACCGCGCGACCGGCGGCGAGCGAAATCGGATGCGCGTTGTAGGTGAAGCCGTGCAGCAGCGCGCCTGAGCCTTCCGTGATGGCTTCGACAACCTTGCGGCTGGCCATGACGGCGCCGAGTGGCGCGTATCCGCTCGAAAGACCCTTAGCCGTGACCAGAATGTCAGGCGCAACCCGCCAGTGCTCGACGGCGAAGTTGCGGCCGGCGCGGCCCATGCCGGTCATGACTTCATCTGCAATGAGCAGCACGCCCTGCTTGCGGCAAATTTCTGCGACGCTCTGCAGGTATCCCATAGGCGGAAGCACCGCGCCGAGAGTGGCGCCGCTCACCGGCTCGAAAATGAACCCTGCAGCCCGGCCGTTCAATTCCTGAATGGTGCGCTCGAGTTCGGCAGCGTATTTCTGTCCGCAGTTGTAGCAGCCATCGGTGCAGTCGAAAACACAGCGGTAGCGGTACGGAGCGCTTAGGTGGGCGAATTCCCCGACCATGGGCAGATAAATCTCGCGGCGCTTGCGATTGCCGGAAACCGAGAGCGCGCCCAGTGTCGCGCCGTGATAACTCTGCAGGCGGCTGATGATCTGGAATCGGTCTTTCTGCCCGACCTCGACCTGGTACTGGCGAGCGAGCTTCAGCGCGGTTTCGACTGCCTCGGAGCCTCCGCTGGTGAAGAACACGGCGCCGCCCTGAAAGGCGTCGCCTGCAAAAGCCAGCAATTCCTCGGCATATTCCTCAGCGATGGGAGTGGTGAACTGGCTGGTGTGCGCGAATTCCAGTTGTGCCGCCTGCGCCGCCATGGCCGTGGAAATTTCTGGGACACCGTGCCCGATGAAGTTCACCGCGGCCGAACCGGAGAAGTCGAGGTAGCGTTTGCCGTCGGCGTCCCAGAGATACGCACCTTCTCCGCGTACAGCCAAAGGGTAAGCTTTGCGGAACGACCGCCGGAGAATGGCGTGAGCCCGAGTAGCCGTGGACATAGAAGGATTATAGAGGGCCTGTAGCGCTGGCAACCTGCCGGCTGTCGCGGGGCGGGTCGCGCTCGCAGTTGCGAGCGGGACGCCTGGAACAACAGCCGCCGAGACGGCGGCGCTACGAAACCCTGCACGAGTTCCCGCCGTCGCGGATAACCCGCCCGCGGGCCCTTAGGGAACTGCCTCTTTGAGCATCGGGCATAATTAACTTTGCGATGTTACTGACCATCACCAACACGCACGCGCCGGCAACCGACCTGGGGTACCTCCTACATAAGAATCCGAATCGGCTGCAGTCGTTTGAGTTGTCGTTCGGGAAGGCACACGTGTTCTATCCGGAGGCAGCGGCGGATCGTTGCACAGTCGCGCTGCTTCTCGACGTGGATCCGGTCGGCCTGGTCCGTGGGCGACGTGGCGCTGCCGGGGAAGGCGGGATGCTCGAGCAGTATGTGAATGACCGGCCGTATGTGGCGTCGTCGTTCATGAGCGTCGCTATCGCGCGAATCTTCGGCACAGCACTGTCGGGCACAAGTAAGACGCGGCCGGAACTGGTTGAGACACGCCTGCCGCTAGTGGCGCGGCTCGCGGTGGTGCCGTGCCGCGGCGGGGAAGACCTCCTGCGGCGCGTGTTGGAGCCGCTGGGCTACAACGTCACAACCGAGCGTCTTGCGTTGGACGAGAAATTTCCTGAGTGGGGCGAGGGGTCCTATTACACGGTTGAGATTGCGAACGACGTCAGGTTGCAGGACCTGCTCTCTCATCTTTATGTCCTGATTCCCGTGCTCGATGCCGACAAGCATTACTGGGTGGGGAAGGACGAAGTCGACAAGCTGCTCCGCCACGGGGAAGGATGGCTTGCGTCGCATCCGGAGCGGGAGACGATTGTGAATCGTTATCTGCGCGGCTTTCGAAAGCTGACGCGGGAAGCGCTTGCACGGCTGACGGAAGAAGAATCACTCGATCCGGACGAGGAGCAGGAAAAGAAAGAGGAGCAGGAGCAAGCCATTGAACGTCCGCTGAAGCTGCATGATGTGCGACTAGGGCTGGTTGGCAACGAACTCAAGGCCAGCGGCGCCAAGCGGGTTCTTGATCTGGGGTGCGGCGAGGGCAAGCTCATCCGGGAACTCCTGAAAGACAAGCAATTCGAGGAGATCGTGGGAATGGATGTGTCGTACCGCGGCCTGGAGATTGCCGCGGAAAGACTCCATCTGGACACGATGCCGAATAAGCTGAAGGAGAGGATCAGGCTGTTTCAAGGTTCACTGATCTACCGCGATAAGCGACTCAACGGTTTCGATGCAGCCGCAGTCGTGGAAGTGGTGGAGCATCTGGATTCGCCGCGCCTGGCAGCATTTGAGCGCGTGCTGTTTGAGTTTGCCAGGCCTTCGGTCATAGTTCTGACCACTCCGAACGCGGAATACAACGTGAAGTTCAAGACACTCCCCGCGGGTCAATTCCGCCACCGCGATCACCGCTTCGAGTGGACACGACCGCAGTTCGAGTCGTGGGCGAACGGGATTGGGGAGAAGTTTGGATACCAGGTGGAATTCAAGCCAGTGGGCGACCTTGACGGGCAGGTGGGTGCGCCCACGCAGATGGGGATTTTTCGTCAATGAAAATCACCATCCCCGAGCTGTCTTTCGTGCTGCTCATCGGGCCGTCGGGCTGCGGGAAGTCTACGTTCGCGCGGCGCCACTTCAAGGCGACCGAGATCCTGTCTTCGGACTATTGCCGCGGACTCGTATCAGACAACGAGAACGACCAAAGCGCGACCAAGGAAGCGTTTGAGGTGCTGCACTTCATCGCGCGCAAGCGGCTGGCGGCGGGGCGGCTCACGGTGATTGACGCAACCAATGTGCAACTGGAGTCGCGCAAGCCCCTGGTGGCGTTGGCGCGCGAGTATCACGTGATGCCGGTCGCGATCGCCTTCAATTTTCCCGAGAGACTCTGCCATGAGCGGAACCGCGCGCGGCAGGACCGGGAGTTTGGACCGCATGTGGTTCGCAACCAGGTCCAGCAACTGCGACGATCGTTGCGGGGCCTGGAACGCGAAGGATTTCGCGGCGTTCACGTTTTCAAGTCGCCGGATGAACTGGAGGGGCTGGAGATCGAGCGGCAGCCGATGTGGACGAACCGAAAGGACGAACACGGCCCGTTCGACATTGTCGGGGACATTCACGGTTGCTTTGATGAGCTGCGCGAGCTGCTCGCCGCGATCGGCTACGCCATCGACGACGGTAAGGACGGCACTTACCGCGTCATCGCACCCGAGGGAAGGAAGATTATTTTTCTCGGTGATCTGGTGGATCGTGGGCCGAAAATTGTCGAAGTTCTGCGGCTCGCGATGGGAATGGTCGAGTCCGGCAAAGCTCTTTGCGTACCGGGCAATCATGACATCAAGCTGCTTCAGAAGTTGCGCGGCAAGGATGTGAAGCTGGCGCACGGCCTGGCCGACTCGGTTGCTCAGATCGACACACAGACACCGGAGTTCCGAAACAAAGTTGCGGAGTTTATCGACGGCCTGATCAGCCACTACGTTCTGGATGACGGCAGGCTGGTGGTCGCTCATGCTGGCATGAAGGAAGAGATGCAGGGGAGGGGCTCGAGTGCGGTCCGATCATTTGCACTGTTCGGGGAGACTACCGGTGAGACCGACGAGTTCGGCCTGCCCGTGCGCTACAACTGGGCGGCCGACTATCGCGGGAAGCCGATGGTCGTGTACGGACATACTCCGATCGCCGAGCCGCAATGGCTGAACCGGACCATCAACCTCGATACCGGCTGCGTTTTCGGCGGCAAGCTCACAGCGCTGCGCTATCCCGAGAAAGAGTTGGTCTCGATCCCGGCCCATCGAACGTACTACGAACCGAAGAAGCGAGTGCCCACTGCGAAGCCGGAAAGCCTGCGATCGCAACAGCAGGAGCAAGAGGACGTCCTGGAGATCGAAGACGTCATCGGCAAACGGATCATCGAGACCCGGCTGCACGGGAACATTACCGTGCGCGAGGAAAATGCCATTGCCGCCCTGGAAGTGATGAGCCGTTTCGCCACGAACCCAAAATGGCTGATCTATCTGCCACCGACGATGTCGCCGAGTGAAACGACGACGCAGCCGGGATTGCTGGAGCATCCGGCGGAGGCCTTCGCGTACTACCAGAAGGAACACTTCGAGCGCGTGATCTGCGAGCAGAAGCACATGGGTTCGAGGGCGGTCGTCATCGTGTGTCGCGACAAGAAGACGGCGCGGCGACGATTCGGAGTTCTAGAAGACGAAATCGGGATTTGTTACACGCGGACTGGGCGGCGATTTTTCTCCGACACCTCTTTCGAAGAAGAATTCCTGCTGCGCGTCCAAGACGCCGTCACGCAGGCGGGATTCTGGGAGGAGTTAGCAACCGACTGGCTCTGCCTGGATGCAGAACTCATGCCGTGGTCGTCGAAGGCGCAGGAATTGTTGCGGCAGCAGTACGCACCGACGGGAGCGGCGGCGAAGTCGGGCCTGGGGGAATCGGTGGCGGCGTTAGAGCTCGCCACGAAACACGTCCCCGGCATGACGGACCTTGTGGCCCGGTTCGCAGAGCGCCGTCACCTCGCTTCGCAATATGTGGAAGCCTATCGCCGGTATTGCTGGACTGTGAACTCTATCGCGGACCTTAAACTTGCGCCGTTTCACGTGCTGGCGAGCGAAGGCAGCGTCCACTCCGACAAGGACCACGAATGGCACCTGGGCGTCGCGAGCCGATTGGCGGAGGCTGACCCGCAACTGATAATCGCGACGCCGTACAAGGTTGTCGACTTGAACAGTGAAGCCGGCCAGAAAGATGGAGCCGCATGGTGGAACGATCTCACGGCAAGCGGAGGCGAGGGCATGGTGGTAAAAGCTCACAGCTTTCTGGGACGAAATACCCGAGGGTTAGTGCAACCGGCCATCAAATGCCGGGGACGCGAATACCTGCGCATCATCTACGGGCCGGAATACAGCGCTCCCGAACACCTCGACCGCCTGCGAAAGCGCGGCCTGGGCAGAAAGCGTTCATTGGCTCTGAGAGAATTCGCGTTGGGGATGGAATCCTTGCAACGATTTGTGGAACGGGAACCGTTACGACGTGTTCACGAATGCGTGTTTGGGGTACTTGCGCTAGAGAGTGAGCCGGTGGATCCGCGACTGTGAGTTGGGAAACGCGCCGGACGCTCATTCAACTCATTCCAACTCCATCCGAAAAAACCTGTATGCAGCCATCTGCATATCTGCTGCACGCGAACGAACCATTTTAGGTTGACAGGAGTCATGCGAAATACAAGTCCTTCCAAATGTCTAAATCAATGATGCTTATGGCGCGAGTTTTCCATAGGGGATTGGTGTGCTGCGTGCACATTGTCATTGCACTTCGACTTTGCGGACAGGGTGAGTTATGCGGGTACATACTGGGAAAACTGTAGTGGGCGTGTTCATCGCTGGAATGTTGTCGTTGGCCTGTGTGCCCCCGGCCCAGGCAAACTCGGTCAGTTTTAACCTGACATCCAACAATCTGGGGATTTCCGGATCTGTCGGAACCGTGATGATCACGGATTCGGGCGTGAATCAGGTTACGCTCACGATCACAATGAATTCGGGTTTCTCGCTCAAGCTTCCAGGCGGGGACATCGCCTTCAACGGGGTTACCGGACTGACCGCAGGCAGCGCCAGTGATGTAGCGGGCACTGCCGGCCTCGTTGGGTTCACAGGTTTGAGCTTTCATCAGTTCTTCGGAGGAAAAAACATTCCCCAGTCCGGCACCTTCGCTTACGACTATGCCAATGTGAAGGGCGCTCCGAACGGGGTGGTGAGCGCGGATACGTTGACTTTTGTGCTCACTGCTCCAGGGCTTACCGCCAGCCAGTTCACCGGTGTCGCAATCCACTTCTGTACTGCTTCGGGCGGCGGTTGTGGACCGCAGGCGCAGACAGGATTTGCGTCGAACGGCCCTGTTACGGCGGTTCCCGAGCCAAGCACTCTGTCGCTGCTGGGCGTCGGCCTAGTGGGCTTGGCTGGCTTCCTGCGAAAGCGAGGAACGCACCGCTAGATTCGAATCTGAGTCACGAGTGCGTGGCAGCCCCAGAGTTGGAGTGTCTGGGGCTTTTTGTGGTGCTGGCAGGGCTGAAATTCTCAGTAAGCGTCAGACCGTGCAAATCAACTAGGATCACGGAGGGGCTTATTGCGGTGGGTGTGGGCCTGCAACCGTCGTGCGCGCTATCACCCAACCGACGATCCCTCCTATGGCAGTCAGGGAAGCGCTGAAAACCAGATCGTAGAGTTGTGAAAGGGTGATCTGGCGGCCCTCGGCTCAGCGCAGCTTTGAGAGCAGGCTGCTGATGGACATTTCGGCGCCGCAGAGGTCGCAAGCACTGGGGTTGCGCTGGGATTCTTGGGGTACCTAGCGCTGGAATGCCGGTAAGCCCTCCCCCAGAGCATGCATGAGCAAGAATCGGCTAAGACTAGAAGTTAGCCGTCGAGCTTCAGCGCACTTGGTCTGTAAGGATTGCGGTGCTACGGTCGAAGCCGATCTGCGGTGAGTATTTCGCTCATCTCAAGAATCTGTTCTTGCCTATGTCTGATAAGTACATCTCTCAAGCGGTCTTTTCTCTTGAGAGTCAGCGTACAGCATCAGCTTTGGCGCTATTGCTCTACCTGCTCACCCAGCACCATGCCAAGGCCCCTTGCTCCGTGGCTTTGCTGTTTCATCATCATGGTTATCGCTTGCAGAATGTCGCGCTCATCCTCGGGGTAGGCTTGGAAACAATGGTTTCCATGTACCGCGTGAAGTTTTCCATGTGACAATTGAACAGGACCTGTATTTCTTCCAGTTGCTCTTGTCGCATGGCTGACAAGTGTACTCCCCGCAGCCGTCTGTTGACAGCCTTAGTGTCGGGGGATGGTCGCCGCACCGTCTCAATCTCTCAGACGCATCTGGCGCGGGATACCCGGACAAAATTCACACTCGCTTAACAATACAGGGCGTAGGATTCCTCTGCTCATTAGCCTCAGCCAAAACTCCGACTCCCAGGAGCCAGCCCATGGTCGAGACTATCGTTCGGTGCCCTTACTGTGTCAATTTCGACCTGAATGCATTCATGCCAATGGTGCATTGCTTAGGCGGCAAGTTCGTGTGCGTCAAGTGTGGACACGCTGTCATGCGATGGGAAGAGAATTTTCGATGCCGATGTCCCGGGTGCCTGGCACAGGATGAGTTCATTCCAACTTCAGCCCGCGCGGGATAACGGCTCCCCCTATTGGGTTGAGTCATGCAAGACCTATGAGAATTGGCAGTTGCTTCGAATGACGTAGGACGTCAATCTGACCGCCTACACAGAACGACGCGGAGCCCGCCGTCCCCGCCTCCTTTCGAGACGCCGGCACACGGGACGGCGGGTTTCTTGTCCTTGGAATCGTTTTAGCTGTCACAACTGCTAGTTGATGCTGATCGCTCCGTAGTCGAAATTAACGGAGCCTTTTCGTTCGTAACTCCGAAAGCCCCGCCGCTCCAGACGGTCCCCAGAAAACGGCGGGGTTTCTTGTTTGCCCTTCTATGGCCAAGGCATTCCGAAAAAAGTTTCGGAAGGCCACAGACTGCTGATTAAAATCGCACGATTCCTGTCGAACATAGTCGAAAATTAGCTGGTGACCTTGCGGCAGCAAGAATCGCGGTGTTGACGTTTCTGAACAAGGTGCGGCCATGCGACATACCGATCTCTTCCACGAGTTCGGCTGCGATGGCGAGTTGATTGAAGTGCCAGACCGATGCACCGACGCCGCCACTGCTCACCTGAGCCCCAAGCATCGTACCGAGGCGCTTGAGAAGCTTTGCGCTACTGCCACCAAAACTGTCACCGAGCAATCTGAGACTAAAAAGCCGGTGGCAGTGAGCCTGCAGTAAACGATTGATCCTTAGCGGGTAAGACTGGTGGGCCCGCAGGGATTCGAACCCCGGACCAAGGGATTATGAGTACCCAGGGATGTTCTGATCGGTTCTGAAAATTTTCTACCCTACTCTACTTTCCAACCGCTTACAAGCGGAGCGTCTTGATTCGTTGTGATTCAATCTGAACCGTTCTGAGCATGGAACTACTACAGTTTTACTACAGTCGACCCGCTCAGTATGTTCGGCGAGAAAAGCTCAGCAGTGCTTGGGGCTCCAGAACCTTCAATGAGCCTTATGGGATTTTTCACCAACCAGGGGCAGACCCCCAGTTTCCGAGTAGCCGACGATTCTGGAGTTGATGGCGATAGGCCCGTTTGTGAGGACTCATCTCACCTAGTTCGCGAAAAGACGAGAGCGCACTATTACGGTCATCGCGCTTTCACGACCTGTGCCCTTTCATCTGTTCGAAAAGTGAAGAGCTCGACGAGCGTTCAAGCGGTGTCTATTCCACTTTGGTACTGCTTTTTCGCTCAGACTGGGAATGCTCGAATCAGATTACGCTGCACTTGTCCGGTCGGAGTGCGTTTCTACGTCTTCTAAGCCCTCGGGTTGGCAGGGGATAACAAACGAGAATGTAGCTCCGGGTCCATCATTGGCTGTTGCCCACAAACGTCCATGATGAGCCTCGATAATGGATTGGCTCACATGCAGCCCGATTCCCATTCCCTCCGTCTTAGTTGTATAGAAAGCCTGAAAGAGTTTGTCCGCAGCTTCAGGTGTGAAGCCGTGTCCGACATCTTTGACGCTGAGGCGCACCCGGCCCGCCCCGTCCCGTTCGGTCCTGATGAGCAATTCCCTGGGGCGATCCTCTACTAATCCCATCGCATCAGAGGCATTGCGTACCAGATTAAGAACCACCTGCTGCAGTTGGACACGATCCCCATTAACCAGCGGAAGACCGTCGGCAATCTCCGATTTCAGGATCACCCGATTCCTCTGAAGATCGCTCAACGACAAGGCGATCACCTCTTGGGTCGCCACATTCAAATCCATCGGCTCCAACCTAAATTTCTTCTTCGAGTACAGAGCACGCAATCGTGTGATCACATCGGAGGCGCGGTTGCCATCGCGAATGGTCCGCATTACTGTTTCGCGCGCGCCCTCAACATTCGGAGGATCGGCATTCAACCTGCGAAGAGATGTACTGGCGTTGGTGATGAGGGCCGCGAGCGGCTGGTTGATCTCGTGGGCGATAGAGCCAGCCAACGCGTTTAGCGTTGCGATCCGCGCGACATGGGCAAGCTCTGAGTGAGCCCTATTTAGCGCCTCCTCAGCTTTTTTTCGCTCATCGATGTCTGTGCAGGTTCCGTACCATTTAAGGATGTTGCCCGATTCATTCTTCAGCGGATTGGCGCGAATGAGGAACCATCGATACGAACTGTCGAAACGGCGAATCCGCGCCTCCGTGTCGACCGGAATTCCCGAAGCAAGAGACGATTGCCACTCCTCGACAAGTTGTTCCCGGTCGTCGGGATGAATCGCCTCCGTCCACCCCCAGCCCTGCGCTTGTTCGGCGGTCCTGCCCGCATACTCAAGCCACACCTGATTGAGGAAGTCGCAGTAGCCGTCGGGACGGGCAGTCCATGCTGTTGTGGGGATCGTATCGATTACCTGACGCAGTTTGGCTTCTGATTTCTTGATTTCATCCAACGCCTTATGCAAGGCGGCTTCGCTCTTTATGAGCTTTTCATTGGCTGCGGCGAGCCCTTCGGTTCGCTCCGCAACTTGTTTCTCGAGTTGATTGGCGGTCTGTTTCTGCTCGGTAAGGCGCCAGGCTTCCTGCAGCCCAATCGATGCCTGGTTTGCGGCTACGCTCAGAAAAACTGTCTCGGTCTCCCACGGAAAGTCGTTTCGTGCAGACCCTGCGACTATGACGCCGATTTCACCGTCGCGGCCGCATCCGAGCGGGGCGATCGACAGGTTTCCATCTCTAAACGGGTTTGTTGCGAGCCGAGGCCATTTCCGTGGGTCAGCGCCTAACGAATCGTTGAGTCTCTGACCGATCGCTTGGGGCTCGTCCGCGAGATGTCTCGGGGGGGCGTGGCGCGCCATCTCGATCAGGCCGCCGCCGCGATCGTTCAGCCGCACGTAAGCGAACTCCAGACGCAGCATACGTACCAGCACGTCTAGCAGCATGCCGACAATCTCTGCGGGGGCCTGGCCACTCCACATGGCGGGAAAAGCCAGGAGGCTGATCAGATCATTGATACAGCCTTGCAGGCGCTTGGTCTGATTGGCTGTAGCATCCATTTATCGTCCCCACTTCATCCCCACGGCGATCAACGGCCTCAGCACACCGGAAATGGTAGCGCACGCCGCTGTCACGCGGCACGATACGGCTTGGTTGACTTCCCGCTGCGCTCAATAATCTGAGGCAGAAACTCCGCTGGCGGCAAGAAAAAAGGGTTCTCGTACAGTCGGCCTCCGATGATGGCCACCGGGTGCGTGCGCAGGATATCAACGGCGATGGTCCCGTCGAGGAGGTTGGCGTCGTAGGTGCAGATCACAGGATCATCGTAACGAGGTAGGACATCATTCAGCCGGATCTCGTACTCCACCCATTCATTGGCTTTGGACCCGCCCTGGAGGACTGCCTCAGCGTGCGCAATTAGCCGCGTGAGCGGGAATCCAAGCTTGGGGCCGGTGTTGAGCGCCTCCTGGATGGTCGCAAGCATCGCGTCCTTACTAAAGCCCCCACCGCGCAGGTAGACTTCCTCGGGCGAGGCTACCTCGAGTTGGTGGCTTTTCAGCGCCGCCGTGACGTCGATACCGGCGCTGTGCAGTTGCTCGAGATGCTCTTGTCGGTACTGAGCAGGGAGGACATGGTAGGCACGCTCGCCGCGATCGATGCCATCGCGCACGAACGGCAGCAGTGTTTCGTACTCTTCCTCTGGAGAGCTGAAAAACGCGCAAATGTGCCGATAGCGACCGAGCGTCGAACCGGCAAAGGGAATGGGTTCTGCGGTTGTCTTCATAGCTCATCTCCTATTAGTTCTGTAGGACTGGTCTTCTTTTTGCGGCCGTCCGTCATCGCTCGGGATCAGCCGGAACGTCCTCTGGCAACGAACGGGTCACGATCGGGGATGTCTTCTTCGCGGTCTAAATCCTCGGCGAGGAACTGCCTGGCAAATCGGACCCCCACTGGCCCGAAGAACCGCCCA
>Ga0306922_10002147_pt1 | contig 18285 bp, 15 predicted proteins | sample sta12Cox44000082_FD_203758 | JGI IMG/M metagenome (GOLD analysis project Ga0306922, IMG submission 203758) | Lab enrichment of tropical soil microbial communities from Luquillo Experimental Forest, Puerto Rico - statoxic.12C.oxic.44.000.082 (v2)... | ecosystem: Environmental > Terrestrial >... | reverse complement strand
TGGGTATGTCGGGCGCCGCAGCCAACCGCTTGTTCGAGGTCACGGCGTAGGCTTTGACCCCGCCGTTGCGCACATGCGGCAGAGCCGTGATGGCTTGATCGAATGTGAGATCGATGTGTCCGGCCACGAGGTCGCGCATGATCTCGGCGGAGCCCGCACGATACGGGACGAACTGGAAGCGGGTCTTTGTGACGTCCTGAAAATAAATCCCGCTGACGTGCTGGCCGGAACCGGGTCCGGCCGTGCCTTCGGTCGCCTTGTCGGGATTGGCCCTGAGCCATGCGACCAGGCCCTTGAGATCGGTGGCCGGCAGGTCCTTTCTTGCCACGACCACGTAGGGATTGCTTGGCAGCCGCGCGACAGGTTCGAAATCCGTACGGATGTCGTAGGGCAGCGTATAAATCGCGCCGTTGACCACGTGCGAGGGCCAGTTGCCGATGCTCACGGTGTAGCCGTCGGGAGCGGCGCGTACGGCGCGAGCAACTCCGATCGTGCCGGACGCGCCGGTCACGTTTTCGACGATCACCGGCTGGCCCAACGACCTACGCATCGGCTCGCTCAGGATTCGCGCCAAAGTATCGACCGGACCGCCAGCCCCGTACGGAACGATGAACGTCACAGGACGCGATGGATATGGCTGAGCCGGCGCTTGGCCCGCGAACAACAATGTTGCAAGCGCCGAGCCGAGAAATGCTCTATTCATCCCATTCCCCCTCAGTTGCGCCACCCACGAGGCATCATGTCTGATCGCCTGCACGTATTCTAGCTCGGCCACCGCCACGCCCAAATCATCTGCGATCTTGACCTTGTTGCTCCACACCGAGCGCGGGAGTAGCACTCGGGGCGAGCCTTTGCGCTTTTCGCCCAAGGCGGACATGGAGCCGACGCGGCGGGACCGAAATCCCGCAGTGCGGCGGCCTCCTGGCGGCGCCGCGATGTGCTATCGTTTGGGCGGCTGCACTGACACCGACGCCCTTACCGCTGGAAACCTCTTCCTATGCGAAAGAGCCTGCTGTTCATCCCTGGACCCGTGGCCGTTTCCGAGCCAGTGCTGGCCGCGATGGCCAAGCCGCTCATCAATCATCGCGGCCCCGAATACGCGCGCCTGCTCCACAGCATCGCGGAACGCATGCAATCGATCTTCGCAACGACGGGCGACGTATTGTTGTTGGGCGCATCGGGGACGGGCAGCCTCGAGGCGGCGGTGACCAACATGTTCGGCCCGGGCGACACTCTCCTCGCGTGCCCGACCGGCGTCTTTGGCGAGCGGATCGCCACGATCGCGAAGATGTGGGGCTGCACGGTCGAGGTGCTCGAGACGCCATGGGGCGCCGGGGTCGACCCTGAAGCGTTGGCCGCGCGGCTGCGCGCCGACCGCGAAAACAAGATCACCGGCGTCCTGTTGACCCACAACGAGACCTCCACCGCCGTGCAGATCGATCTGGGCGCGATGTCGCGTGCGATCGGGGACCACCCCGCCTACGTCGTCGTCGACTCGGTGAGCGGATTGGGCGCGAGCGAATTCAAGATGGACGAGTGGAAGCTCGATATCGTCTGCGCTGCCTCGCAAAAGGCGCTCGCGTGTCCCCCCGGCCTCGCGATGGTCGCGGTGAGCCCGCGCGCATGGAAGAAGATGAAGGCGAACAAGGCGCCGCGCTTCTACTTCGATTTGCAGAAGCACAAGGAGTTTTTCGACAAGGGCGAGCCGCCCTGGACGCCGCCCGTTTCAGTCGCTTTTGCGCTCGACGTCGCGATCGACCTTTACGAAAGGGAAGGGGCCCGGAACGTCTGGGCGCGTCACGCACGCTACACCGACGCGCTTCATCAAGCCATCAAGGCGCTTGGGATGGAGATCTTCTCGCGCGACGGCGTGCATTCTGTCACCGTCACCGGCATTGTGACGCCGCACGGCCTCGACAACAAAACGGTGTTGACCAAGCTGCGCGACGAGCATGGCGTCGTGATCTCCGGTGGACAGGGCAAGATGGCCGGGAAGATGTGGCGTTGGGGGACGATGGGGGCTTTCTCCGAGGCCGACATGGTCGCCGCGCTCGCGGCCTTCGAAATCGTCATCGGGCAGATGGGCTACCCGTTCGAGGAGGGGGCCGCCGTGAACGCGGCGCTCGGCGTTTTCGGCAGGACTGGCAAGAAGCAGCGCCCATCGCAAGCGGCTTCGTTGCGAGCCTGACGCGGCCGGAGGCAACCTGACCGGATTCGGTCTCTTTGATCCCACGACCGGAGTGAAGTGGCTGCTCAGCCTGCCGCCAAATCACGAATTAGGTAACCCCCGTTCTGTTCTGTTTTGGCCGGTCCTGCCAACTCCCGAATTGTCGGCTCAAACCAGAGGGAAGGGGGCATTTCGTCCCGCCGTATCTCGTCCCGTGCCGCGTAGTTGGGTAGCAAAAGGGTAGCAGCCTGTTCGGTCATCGTTCCCCGGCATATAGTGGCCCCAGGGCGCCCCAATATCCACGCGCAGCATTCATCTGCGAATGCAGCCGCCCAGTCATCAAATTGTATTTCCGCCAAGGCAATCTCGCGTTTGATGTGGCGCAGGAGCTTGGCGAGAAAAAAAGCGGCGGGGGTGAAATAGATCACAGTCAATGACGACCGGTCGGACTATGCTTTCAGCAAATGTGGCAGGGAGCACACACATGAAGCTACTTCTTGCAGCAGTGGCCATCGCCGTTTTGGTCGGGGCTGGCCTCTGTTCCGAAGTCATCCTCTTCAACACCGCTTCGGCACTGGCTGGTGGCCGCTGAGCTGCGCGGAAACCGCGCGACGCGATAACTTGACTGTGGCGCGCTCACGGTGCGCCGCGGTGCGCTGAGAAAGCAATGCCCAGAGCTGTGGATTCGGCCGCAACAGGTGAGGCCGAAAGACCTCGATGTCGGCACGGCCACAAGTCCCAACGCTCATCGGAGCGTGGCAATGTCTGACGCGTTGATCACCATGTTAATCGTGCTAGAGCTCCTGGTCTTGCTCGGCATCTGGGTCGCATTGCCACTGGTGCCGGCAATTCTGATCTACCGTTACTTTCCCAATACCCAGGTGGCCGCCAGTGGACCATTGGCCGGGCTGACCGTCAAAGCAAGCGGCGCATTTGCTGCGTATTTAGTCGTGTTCCTGCTCATATTTGGGCTCGTCAGCCCCATCAAGGACGTCATCGGCAGCGGGATGCGGCCGTTCTGGGAGATTCGCGGAAAAGTGAAGCTCGTGGACGAGAACGGCAAGCCGATCTCCGGGGAGGATCTGCTCAAAACGATCCACGTCGAGGTCGTGCCTGATCCACTCGGCCATGAACGGGGGAAATTGACCTTAAAGGTTCCGCAAGACCGAGGAGACTTGCCGGACATCTACGTCGTGATCCCCGACTGGGGGAAAAGCGAAGCCATTGATCTCAATCGCGAGTCATGGGTCAAGCAATGGAGGCGCAGAGATAGCTTTCGCAAAATAATAGATCTCGGCGATGTTCCCGTACCGAAGGTTCCTAAGCTCGTTAACGACTCACAATCGCCGATGGACACGGGATTACCTCAAAGGCAGTAAGATCTTCTACCTCGAAGGGAGGAAGCATGTGGACTGCGGTATGGCGGATCTTGTGCGGCCCGACCTTTAGGGCGATGCAACTCCCCCTCGCTCTGCGCGTGGCAGTTATATTCGTCGCTGCATCAGGAAGTGATGCTGCCGCGGCGGCAGAGGATTTGGTGGTATGTTTCAAAGCAGAAGGTGATGCGGCGGTCTCCGCTTGCACTGCCGCGATCACCTCGGGGAAACACCAGGCCACTGATTTGGCCATCGCCCACATCATTCGGGGCAACGCATATATCAACAAGGGCGATTACAACGCCGCGGCGCAAGATTACGACGAGGCGATCCGACTCAATCCCAAGAATGCCGCTGCACTCTACAACCGGGGAAACATTTTTTTCCGCCTGGGCCGATACGATGAGGCGATCAAGAACTACGATAAAGCCATCGAGCTGAAGCCCGACTATGCCATTGCCTTCAACAATCGCTGTTTTGCCTACAACGCCAAGGGCGAACACGACCAAGCGATAAGGGACTGCGATCACGCGATCAGACTTGATTCGAAACAGGCCAACTTCTTCGTGAGCCGCGGCAATGTTCTCAGAAAGAAGCACGACTACGACCAGGCGATGGCCGACTATAACAAGGCAATCCGGCTCGATCCCGACAACGTTAATGCCTATTTGGGCCGTTGCTCTGTGTTTGTTGATAAGGCCGATTATGGCGGCGCTATCGAGAATTGCGATCAGGCTCTCAAGCGTCAGCCCAATAATGCGAACGCGCGCAACAACCGCTGCTGGGCGCGTGCGATCTTGGCCGGGGCACAAGAGCAGCTCAAACAAGCGTTGGCCGATTGCAATGAGGCGCTGCGGCTGCGGCCAAATGATCCTTATGCATTTGACAGCCGCGGCTTCGTTTACCTGAAGCTGGGCGACTTCAACAAAGCGATTGCCGACTACGATCAGTCCATTTTGCTGGGCGGAGAAACGGCAAGCTCACTCTATGGACGGGGGATTGCCAAACTGAGGAAGGGCGAGACCGATGCGGGAAACAAAGACATCGCAGCCGCATCCAAGAGCCAACCGGATATCGCCGAAGAGTTCCGACGATATGGCGTGTAATGAACCTCGCCGGACGGTTTCTATTATGCCGTCACCTTAAAGGTGGTCAAACTTCACAGTGCGGAGCGGCCAGCTTCAATTTAATTGCGCCAATTTTCTAGCCCCTACCGAATACTTTTTCGCAGCTTTTCTCGTTCCTCCTCCGGCATTAGCTCAATGTGCTTTGCCATCTCTTCGATTCTCTTCCATTGCGCGGCTTCGAGTGTGCGCACAAGCTCTGCCACATCACCACACCCCGTGCATGTCTGCTTCGCTCCGAAGTCAACCATGCATGGGATCAAATAACGACGATCTGCGAGCGCCGCGATGCAAAAGGGTAGCAGTTTGGTAGCAACCGGCGCGTTTTCCCTTTAGTTTCAAGGCATATCCACGCAATCAAGAATTTGATTATTTGATCGCGTTTGCATTGGTCGCAAAAGGGTAGCAGCCTGTTCGGTCATCGGGACATCGACGTGAATGACCCACAGACGGTGAACGGAAATTGGTATGGTTGCACGACTATCGACAGAGAGGTCACATGGCCTACGACGCGATCAATTTCGGCGAGAAGTTCAGGTTATTTTACGAGCAATGGCAGCCGAAGGTCATAGCCGAAATGAACGACTACCAGTTCAAGCTCGTGCGGCTGCAGGGCGACTTCATTTGGCATGATCACAAGCATACGGATGAGACGTTCATCGTCCTCGAGGGCGCTCTGAGGATCGATTTTCGGGATGGGGCGGTCCAGTTGTCGGCGGGCGAGATGTTCGTTGTCCCGAAGGGTGTAGAGCACAAGCCTTACGCCGAACACGAGGTCAAGCTGTTGCTGATCGAGCCGCGTGGGGTACTCAATACTGGCCATGCGGGCGGCGAGCGCACGGCCGAGAATGATGTTTGGATTTAAGAGTGACAAGGTCCGTTAGTGGCACGAAGCGGATACCGAGACGTCTGCTATTTGCCCGCCTTCGGGGCAAACCGGAAAACATTTGCTCCTTCTGAGCCTTTCCACCTGTGACCCTGGCTGCGTAAAACGCCCCGCTGCGAGGCGGCACGATCAACGCGAGCGCGGATCGAGCGCGTCGCGCAGGCCGTCGCCGACCAGGTTGAAGGCAAGAACAGCAAGAAAAATTGCAAGCCCCGGCCAAACCGCCATCCAGGGCGCATTGACGAGGAAACGCTGGGCGGAATTGAGCATGCTACCCCACGAAGGCGCGGGAGGCTGTTGACCAAGCCCCAGAAAAGACAGCGACGCTTCGGCGATGATGGCGGCGGCGATCGAGAGCGTCGCCTGCACCAGCAACGCGGGCAGGGTGTTCGGCAGGATATGAACGAGCGCGATTCGCCAATGCGGGTTGCCGACCGCACGCGCGGCCTCGACATAGTCCTCGACCTTCACGGCCATCACCTGGGCGCGCGTCAGCCGTATGAATATCGGCGTCGTCGTAATGCCGATTGCGATCATCGCATTGCCGAGGCTGGGCCCCAGGAAGGCGGCGAGCGCAATGGCAAGAATGAGAAACGGGCACGCCAGAACGGCATCGGTGATGCGGCCGAACAGCGCATCGACGAAGCCGCCCACGTAGCCGGAAATTACGCCGATCGGCACGCCGACGAAAAGCGCGATCGCGACCGAGATGACGCCCGCCAGCAGCGAGGCGCGCGCACCATAGATCACGCGCGCGAGCACGTCTCGTCCGACATCGTCGGTGCCGAACCAATGCGACGCCGACGGCGCCTTGCGCACCGCGCTCCAAGTCTGCAGGTTCGGATCGTAGGGAGAGATCAACGGCGCAAGCAACGCCAGCGCGACAAGAAGCGCGATCACGAAGAGTCCGAACGCTGCTCCCTTGCGGCGTAACAATCGACGCGTGGCGCGCGCCGTGGGCGTCTCGACGCGCTCGTCTTCGGTCGCGCCGGCAAGCCCGGTTATGAGCGCCGCGTCACCCATCGCTCAATCGCGCAGTCGCGGATTGACCAGGATGTAAGCCATATCCGCCAGAAGATTTAGGGCGATATAGGTCGTCGCCGTCACCAACACCACTCCCTGAACCACCGCATAATCGCGATTGAACACCGCATCGACGATCAGCTTGCCGAATCCCGGAATGGTGAAAATCTGCTCCGTCAGCACGGCGCCCGAAAGCAAGGTGCCGAATTCGAGCGCACCGAGGGTAATCACCGGCGTCAACGCGTTGCGCATCGCGTGTTTGAGAATGACGCTCCGCTCGAGCAGCCCCTTGGCACGCGCAGTGCGGACATAGTCGCTTTCCAGCACCTGCAGCATGGCGCTGCGCGTGTGCCGCATCAGGATCGCGGCAATCGCGTTGCCGAGCACGAAAGCGGGCATGATCATCGAGGCGAAGCTTACCCGCCAGTCCTCCAACAGCGGCACGTAGCCCGAGGCCGGCAGCCAGCCCAGCTTCACCGAAAACAGAAAGATCAGCATGATGCCGAGCCAGAAATTCGGCGTCGAGATCCCCCATAACGCGAAGCCGTTCGCCACATAGTCCCAGATGCTGTCCTTCTTCACCGCCGAGACGATGCCCGCGCCGACGCCGATGACGAGCGCGATGATGATGGCCAATGACGCGAGCTGAATCGTCACCGGGAGCTTTTCACGAATGAGTGAAAGAACCGGCTGCTTGATCCGCATCGATTCGCCGAGGTCGCCGGACAGCACGCCCTTGACCCAATAGACGTATTGGACCGGCAGCGGCTGATCGAGATGATACTGCCGGCGAATCTGCTCGATCACCTCGGGATCGCGCTCTTCCCCCGCCATGACCAGCGCGGGGTCGCCCGGCAGGAGCTGTTGCAGCGAAAAGATGAGCACCGAGACGAAGAACAACGTCGGGATGAGCTGCAACAGCCGCTTGCCGAGGAACGTCAGCATGGCGTTTGCGCGCCTGGTGCGGAGCCTATTTCAGCTTCAGTCCGACCACGCGCACGAGACCGTCAGCCATCTGCCGATAACCCTCAAGCCGCATCGTGTGAGCGATCAGCATGTGCGGGTGATAGAGGTAGAGAATCGGCGGATCTCCCAGGATGATCTTGGTCAGTTTTTCATAAATCGCCTTGCGCTGCGCCGTGTCGGAGGGAATGCGCGATTGGTCGAGCAGATTGTCGACTTCCGGGTTGCAATAGCCGGAATAATCCAAGGGCGCCTTGCACTTGTAGAAGGAATAAACGTTGCCGTCGGGATCGCTGCGGCCGCTCCAGCCGAGGAGAAAGGCCTGATACTCGCCGGCCTCGGCTTGCTTGAGCGATGTTGCGAACTCGGTCACGCGGATCCTCATATTGATGCCGGCGTCGGCTGCCATCGCTTGAATCACCTCCGCCACCGCCTGCGTCTCGGCGCCTTTGGGCACCATGAAATCGACGTCGAAGGGAGTGCTGACCCCCGCCTCCTTGAGTAGCGCTTTGGCCTTGTCGACGTCACGTTTGTGGACCGGAAGGGCCTTCTGGTAATAGGAATTTTCCGGGCTCACCCATTGATTGCCCGGAACGAATTCGCCGTTGAAGACGACCTGATTGAGCGCCTCGCGGTCGATGGCGTAATCGAGCGCCTGGCGCACCTTGGCCGAGCTGCCGAGCGGATTTTTCGCCCGCTCGCCGCTGCCGACATTGATGTCAATGCCCATATAGCCGAGCCCGAGTGCCGTCGCGAGCTTGAGCTTGGGGTCCGAGCGCACATCCTTGATATCGGTCGCAAGCACCCGCTCGATCAGATCGAGGCCGCCGCTCTTGAGATTGGCGATACGCACCGTGTCCTCGACGATCGGCAGATAGACAACTCGATCGATATGGACATTGTCCTTGTTCCAGTAATCGGCGAATTTCTCGCCGACGATCCGACCCTGCGGCACGCGTTCGACGAACTTGTACGGCCCCGCGCAGACGGGCTGCAATCCGAACTTGTCGCCCGCCGCTCTTGCCGCCTTCGGCGAGACCATCATGCCGGCGCGGTCGGTCAGCTGCGCGATCAGCGGAGCGAACGGCGTCTTCAGATCCAATTTGATGGTGAGCGGATCGACGACCTCCACGCGATCGACCGCCGCGAGCTCCGGTTTGCGGAACGAGCCGGCCATGGTCATGTGACGCTCGAGCGAGTATTTCGCCGCATCCGCGTCGAGTGTCTCGCCGTCGTGAAATTTGACGTTCGGCCGCAGCTTGATCGTCACTGCCTTCCCGTCGGGGGCGGTCTCGTAGCCGAGCGCAAGCTGGGGAACGGCGTTGAGCTTCTCGTCGATGTCGAACAGCTTGTCGCAGAACGAGGCAAAGACGATGCGGCCGACATAGGTGCGCGCGAGCGTCGGATCGAGAACGTCGGGATCCTCGGCGAGGCCGATCCGCAGCGTCGTCTGCGCGCAGGCGATGGCGCTGGACAAAATCAGAAACGCGGCCGCAGCCGCAAGGCGAAACGTCTTCATCGGACCTCTCCCCTCATCCTCCCGGTGGTTTTTCAACTGTATCAACACCCGCGCTGCCTTGCCTATCCGTCCCGTGCCGAAAGGCATTCATGAGCTGCTCCAATGCCGGCGGGCGGCCGCCTCGGCGCGGAACGACGTTCGCTCCCGGCAACTCGCTGGCACGGTGACAGGCGGTCGCGTGCGAACCTCCGACGAGTTCCGGCCGTTCGGTCTCACAGCGCGCGACAGCAACAGGGCATCGGGTATGGAATGGGCAGCCCGCTGGCGGATTGAGCGCACTCGGCATCTCTCCGCGCAAGATGATCCGTTCGCGCTTGGCGCCAGGCGCGGGCACCGGAATGGCCGAGAGAAGCGCGCGGCTATAGGGGTGCCGCGGATCTGCGAACAAAGCTTCGTTGGGTCCGATCTCGACGATGCGGCCGAGATGCATCACCGCAATGCGGTCGGCAATGTGCTTCACCACCGCGAGATCGTGCGAAATGAATATGTAGGCCAGCCCAAGCCGCCGCTGCAGGTCGCGCAGGAGATTGAGCACCTGCGCGCGGATGGAGACATCGAGCGCCGATACCGGCTCGTCGCAGACGATGAGCTTGGGCTCGACCGCAAGCGCGCGCGCGATCGCAATGCGCTGACGCTGGCCACCGGAGAATTCATGCGGATAACGGCGCGTTAAACGCGGCTCGAGACCGACAAGCCGCAAAAGCTCGTTCACGCGTTCCGCGCGGCGCGACGGTGGCACGACATCGTGCAACGCAAGCGGCTCGGCGAGAATTTGCCCGACGGTCATGCGCGGATTGAGCGAGGCATAGGGGTCCTGGAAGATGAGCTGCGCGTTGCGGCGCAGCGGTCTGAGCTCACGCTCCTTGAGGGCCGTGACGTCGCGACCGTCGAAACGGATGCGTCCCGCGGTTGGTTCGATCAGCCGCAGCACCAGCCGCCCGAGGGTCGATTTACCACAGCCGGATTCGCCGACGAGCGCGAGTGTCTTGCCGGCCTCGAGCGAAAAGCTCACCCCATCCACCGCGGTCACGGTTGCGGTCGCGCGGCCGAGAACCGAGCGACGCGTGACGAATTGCCGACCGACGTCCTCGACCTCGAGCAGAGGCGCGCTCATGACAGAACCTGCTCGAGCGGCGCGCGAATGCAGCGCGATGCGTGGCCGGGGCCGACCGGCACGATCGGCGGTGGAGCGTGCGTGCAAATCTCGCGCACGAATGGACAGCGCGGAGCGAAGCGGCATCCCGTCGGGAGCGCGGCCATGTTCGGCACCATGCCGTCGATGGCGGCGAGCTCGTCGACGCTCCAATCGAGCCGCGGAATGGAACCGAGGAGACCGATGGTGTAGGGGTGCTGCGGCGCCGCGAACAGCACATCAACCGGCGCGCGCTCAACGATCTCGCCCGCATACATGACTGCGACCTCATCGCAAACCTCGGCGACCACTCCGAGATCGTGGGTTATGAGAATGATCGCGGCACCGGTGGAAGCCTTCAGGTCACGCATGAGGTCGAGGATCTGTGCCTGAATGGTGACGTCGAGCGCCGTCGTGGGCTCGTCGGCGATCAAGAGCTTCGGATCGCAAGCGAGTGCGAGAGCGATCATTGCCCGCTGGCGCATGCCGCCGGAAAGCCGGTGCGGATAGTCATCGACGCGCTGCTCGGGCGATGGGATTTTCACCAGCCGCAGCAGATCGATGGTGCGCGCGCGCGCCTTTTTTCGAGACAGGCCGTGGTGGCGGACGAGGGTCTCGGCAATCTGCTCGCCGATCGAATAGACCGGATTGAGCGACGTCATCGGCTCCTGGAAGATCATCGCCAGCCGATCGCCACGCATGTCGCACATCTCGCGATCGGACAGGCCGAGCAGATCGGTGCCATCAAAGCGAATTCCCCCCGACACCTCGGCCGAGCCCTTGGGCAACAATCCCATGATCGCCAGCGCGGTGACGCTCTTGCCGCACCCGGACTCGCCGACGAGGCCCAAGGTCTGTCCGCGCCGGATCGTCAGATCGACGCAATCAACCGCATGCGTCGTGCGTCCGCGATCGTCGTGAAAGATGACCTTGAGATTTTGGATTTCAAGGAGAGGACCAGCGGCGCTCACGACGGACCTTCGGCGGCAAGCGCTTTTGCGATCTCCCTTTCCACGGCATCGCGATCGGTCATACCGACCCGGTCGCGGCGGCTCGGCAGCATTCGCATGAAATGCACGAAGCGCTCGCGGCTCACCTTTTCAAGGCGCGCAAGCTCGGCAAGCGGATCGAGGTGGTCGTCGACGCGCAGATCAAGATCCGGCCATTCCTGGTCGCCGCAAATCACGAGCGCCGCCGATTGCTTTCCCCGCTTGTCGCCGCCGGCGGCCTCGCCGGCGCGCATCGCGGCGATCAGCCGGCGCGGAAAGGCAAGCGCGGCATTGCGTTCATAGGCCGCGGCCGTGTCTTCGATGACCCTCGCGCCGGCGAGCATGTTGCCCGCAACCGAGAAATTGTCGCCGGCAAGATGTCCGCACCAGTCTATGCAGGCTTTTCCGGTATGCGCGGCGATGCGGCCCTGCGGGTCCATCACATGCACCTGTCGGTGGTCGCGTCCCGCGTCGGCGGCCGTTACCGCGGACACGACATCCGGCGCGCTCGCGCCCCGTTCCAGCAGTCGCAAGCCCTCGGTACCGAAAAACGCATTGACCAGGGCCTGCGTCGCGATCGCGCCGATGCGCGATTTCACGCGAGGAACGAGCGCGCCCACGGCGAAGAAACGACTCGCAACGGCAATTCCGAATTGTCCGGTGCCCTGATCGCGAGCGATGATCGACCAGGTCATGCCAGCCATCCTCGGGTGCGGCGATCAAAGGGCTCAAACCGGGCGCGCTATTGAGCGAAGCACCGCGCCCCTTTGAGCAGCAACGTCAGCCTATCGCACCTCGCTTCTTCTGTCACACGGGCTGGTAAGGTGCGGCCGTTCGATGTGACATCATTTCGACGTCACTTCTCCCCGTAGGTCGCGCGCGAAATGTCGGGCACCGGTACGCCGTCGTCGATCGCCTTGCAGCGGAGAACTTCAGCCTTCGCCTTCTGCTCGGCCGCGTCGAGCACTTCGAGCACGACGTCACGCGGAATGAAGCAGACGCCGGTGTCGTCGGCGACCACCAGGTCGCCCGCCGCGACCCGAACCTCGCCGATCTGAATCGGGCCGTTGATCTCCACGGTCTCGATCCGCCACTTGCCGGTGACCGGGGTGATGTCGCTCGCCCACACCGGGTAGTCGAGCGCGCGGGAATGGGGGATGTCGCGTACGCCGCCCTGCACGATCGCGCCGATCTCGCCTTGGCGCTTGCCGGTCTGGGCGGAGATGCCGCCCATGTTCGAGACGTCGGCCACGCCTTGGATCACCAGCACGTCGCCTTGCTGCGCGAGATTGTGCGCCTCGAACTCCGCCATCCGGTTGACGTGTTGGCGCGCGCCTTCGATCGGGTTGATGCGTTGGAGGATGTTGCGCACCGTCAGCGCCGGCCCGACGATGGTGCGGCCCGCGATGGTCGGCTTGAGCACCGACGCGCCGATGACGCCGGAGGGGATGCCGAGCTCGTCCATCGTATCCGAGATGATGCCGGTGCAATCGCCGAGCGCGATGAGGCGCTCGACCGCGCCCTGCGGCGGACGCGGGACGGCCATCAGCTTGATGTTTTCGGCCGCGATGCGGCCGGTCAACCGCTTCTTCTCTGCCGCGTTCACGCAGGCCCTCCCGGTCCGAGCTCGCCGCGTCGCGCACTCTACATCCATCTCGGATGGCGAAAAAGGCGCGGGGTAGGGCCGACAAAATCGCGCGGGTGGAGCGCGAGAGCGCAATGCCCACCCTACAAATGCGCGTGACCAGCAGGCTTGATCATACGGTTCGGCGCTTGCTCCGGCGAGCGCCGCTCGCTACCGTTGCCGCCTCTCGGACGCGCGTGTCCATGACTTGAATCGGACACGCGCGAGTTCATCGTGTTGACGCGTTGTCCGCGGCGAACCGCAAGTGCGCTGCGCGGACAACGCTAGAGCAAAGGCCAATCCCCATGATCGATCTTTACGCGCTCACCAGCCCCAACGTGCAGAAAATCTACATCATGCTCGAGGAATGCGGGCTGCCCTACAAGGAACATTTCGTCGACGTCTGGAAGGGCGAGCAGCACAAGCCGGAATTTGCCAAGATCAACCCCAACAACAAGATCCCCGCGATCGTCGATCACGACGGGCCGGGCGGCAAGCCTTATACCGTGATCGAGTCCGGCGCGATCCTGATCTACCTCGCCGAGAAGACCGGAAAGTTTCTGCCCAAGGACGCGGCTAAGAAATACGACGTGCTGCAATGGCTGATGATTCAGCTCACCGGGGTCGGGCCGATGTTCGGCCAATGGACCCATTTCAAGCTGTTCGCGCCCAAGGGCAGCGGCGACTATTCGATGGCCCGCTACACGTCGGAGATCAAGCGCCTCTACGAGGTGCTGGAAACGCGGCTCGGCAAGGTGCCCTATCTCGGCGGCCAGGATTACTCCATCGCCGACATCGCGACCTTCCCATGGACGCGCAACCACGACGCCCAGGGCGTGAAGTGGGAGGACAATCCCAATCTCGCGCGCTGGTTCAACGCCATCAACGAGCGCCCCGCGGTCAAGGCCGCGCTCGCCAAGATCGGCGCCATCAAGTCGAACCGCGAGACCGCCTCCGACGACGACAAGGACCGCTTCTTCAATCGCGGCCGCTACGCCAGGGCGTAACGTCGCGCGCGCGGATTTCAGTGAGATGGAACAGCGCCAGCGCTGAGCTCGGTGTGCTCTGGGCGGCGCTACCGTTGCGGTCCGCTCATTCCCGCGCATAGCGCGTCGTTAAGGGCGTTCACGCCCGTCTTCGACGGGCTATGGACGCGCGTAAAACGCCCTTATGGCGGGAATCCAGGATCTGGGTCCCCGCTCCGCGCTTATGGAAAGAGACCACATGCCGGCAGCGCAATCGATCGAAACCCGCGGCGGGGTCGCCTACGCCACCCATGATGGCGTTTCGCTCCTCGGCGATCTTTATCTGCCCGCCGGCGCCGGGCCGTTTCCCGCGCTCGTCGCCGCGCACGGCGGCGGCTGGCAGGCGGGCGCGCGCAGCGCCTTCCAGTTCTGGGGACCCTATCTCGCCGCGCGCGGCTATGCGCTGTTCGCGATCAGCTACCGCTTAGCCAAAAAGGGACAGAAGATGTTTCCGCAGGCAGTCAACGATGTGCTCGCGGGCGTGCAATTCGCTCGCGGCAGCGCCGCCCAAATCAAGGTCGATCCCGCGCGCATCGGCTTGTTGGGCGCGTCCGCCGGCGCGCACCTCGCCTCGCTGGCGGCGCTCGGGGGAGAAAACCCCCTGTTCAAGGGCGCCTATCCCGACGACGCCCATGCCGCGGTCAGCGCCAAGGTGAAGGCGCTCGTGGGTGTCTACGGCGTCTACGATCTCGTGGAGATGTGGCAGCGCTACCAGCTGCAGAGCCCGCGCGAGAACAATATCGAGAATTTCATGGGCGCCGCGCCCATGGACGATCCGCGGCGCTATTTCGATGCCTCGCCCATCAACTATGCGACCTTTGCCAACAATCAGATCGGCGTGTTCTTGAGCGTCGGAACCGAGGACGATCTCGTCAATCGCCGCGCGCAGACCGACGCATTCCTGCTGCGATTAAAGCAGGCCAATTTCTTCGTGCGCACCTGCATCGTGCAGGGCGCGCCGCACTACTGGCTCAACGACCCGATCGAGGAGCCGGGAAGCTATTGCGGGTTCCTGGCGCCGCGCCTCATGCGCTTCCTGCAGGAGCGGCTGTGACACTGGCTGGCTTTTGTCCCGCAGCCGCGGTGACTACATCACAACCACTCCTATTGACTACGTATGGTAGCTGTGCTACAGAGTCGCCATTCTCGCATCGCGGGCGCCTTCCAAGGCGATCCCGAAGCGGGCGGGTCGGATGGCTTTTGCTCGCGCTCAGCCCATCCCACGGGCTGTTTGACATCGTGAGGGACTACGAATGCGGTCGCGACTATTGTGCCTTCGCCTACCGAACTCGGGCTTGCCCGAGTTCGGCACTTTAAGTCGGCCGAAGTCGGATAAAACCGACTTCGGCTGGGCGAGGACACGAAAGGCAGCACGATGGATTTTGGTCGAACGAAGCCGCGTGGCCAAAGCACCAACCTACGGATGTGGGAAACAATCGCCGGCTCCGCTCCATTGTTTCCGGATTGTTATTTACAATGAACGCTGCAACTCCAACGTGTCGAGCTGGCGCGCGGTCGCCGACATCCTCCATCTTGGGCGGTGTTGGTGATGAGGCGGCGCCCTGTTTGTTTTTGTCATTTTACAGGGATTTACAGGGACCAGCGGAGTCCCCTTTCTAGATCGGCCCACTTTTGTTGAGGAACGCCTCGAGGGCCGACACCGCGGTCTTGTCGGTCGCGAAATCGTGCGCGATCTGCTCGTAGAAATGCGCCGCGCCGACGTAGAGCTCGTGCGCCGACGGATCTTCTCCCACGAAATCGGCGATCTCGTGCATTTCTGCGATCCAACGGTAGGCCTTCGGCGGCATCTGCGCCAAGCTGCGCTTGAGCCACGCCAGCATCTGCGGCTGGCTGCCTTGCAACTCGGCGAACAGCGCATCCGCCGTCCCGCCGCGCGTCGCCGCCAGCAGCATCGCCGCGCCCAAGGCCTGCGTGCCCTTGGTGATGCCGGCATAGGACATTTTCACCGCCGAGGCCGCGTTCATGGGGCCGCCGAGAACGCGCACGTCGAGCCCGAAATCCTTGAGCGCGGCAAAGCGCGACGCATGCGGGCCGGAGGCATAGAAGCGCGGGCCGGCGTCGTTTGGTTTCGGCGGCGCGCCGATGATGCCGGCGTCGACGAAGGGCGAGCCGGTCGGCGCGATCGCGGCGGCGATGCGCTCGACGGTGCGCGGGCTCACCGCGTTGCAGTCGACGTAGACCGGCTTGCTGTTGCTGGCGGTGAGCGTTCCCGCAAACCGCTGCGCCAGCGCCACCGCATCGCCGGGCGGCAGGATAGACAAGATGAAATCGGTCGCGGCGATCTCCTCGTCGCTCGCCGCGACCATGCCGGCGGCCTTGGCGCGCGCGCTCGTCTCGGCGCTGCGCCCTTGAAGCGAGGTCAGCACTTTGAGGCCGTGATCGGTGAGCCGCTTTCCGACGGCGGCGCCCATCATGCCGGGCGCGATGACGGCGACGAGAGGAGTCATGGGTCGTTCTCCGATTTGGAGGCGGCGCTGCGCGCAATCTGCTGACATCGTGGCGCCTTGGCAAGGCGGTCTTTGCCTCGCCCCGCGCAGCGGCCATGCGCGCGTGTCATGCCGCGCCGGGGACCCGGGCACGGCTTGGCAATGGCGGGCATTTCGGCTTTGCTCCGGAAGGATCGAAAACAACCCGCGGCCCAGTCGAAAAGCAGGAAACGCCCGTGCCCGATGATCTCGCCGAGGTCCGCTACCAGGTCGCGCTTGCCAACCGCATGCTGGCGAACGAAGGCGTGCTCGATGCGTTCGGTCACGTCAGCCTGCGCCATCCGACCGATCCCGGCCGCTATCTGCTCTCGCGCTCGCGCTCGCCGGGCGTGGTCGAGGCGGCCGACATCCTGGAGTTCACGCTCGATTCCGAACCGGTCGCGCCGCCGACGGTGCAGCTCTACGCCGAGCGCGTGATCCACGGCTGCATCTATCAGGCGCGGCCGGACGTGATGGCGGTCTGCCACCATCACGCCCCCGCGGTGATGCCGTTCTGTATCGCCGGTGTTCCCATCGTTCCGGTCTTTCACTTGGGCGCGGCGGCGGGGGAAACGCTGCCGTTCTGGAATCAGCGCGACGAGTTCGGCGATACCAATCTGCTGGTGGTCAAGCCGGAGGAGGGCCGCTCGCTCGCTCGCGCGCTCGGCTCGCACGCCGCGGTGCTCATGAATAATCACGGCGCGACCGTGGTCGGGCGCGACCTGCGCGAACTGGTCTCGCGCTCGATCTTCATGTGTCAGAATGCGCACTACCAGCTGCATGCGCACCTTCTCGGCAAGGTGGCGACCCTGAGCGCGGGCGAGTCCAGGCTCGCCGGCTCGCTTAATGCAATGCCCAACGTGACCAACAGGACCTGGGAATATTGGACGCTGCGCCTCGATCGCGCCGGCGGGTTGCCACCCCGCGCCGCCAAGTCCAAGGCGCGGCCGCAGGCCGCATCGGTGGCGCGCGCGGCTTCGCGTAAAACGCCGGCGCGCGGTCACAAGATTGAGAAGCGCAGGAGGACACGATGAGACCCAAGGCTGACTCGATGGCGACCGGCGCGCGGCGCGCTGGCCTCGGCTTTACCATGGTCGCGCTCGCTGCGGTCGCCTTCAGCGCGGCATCGGCGCGGGCGGAAGATCAACTCAAGGTCGCCATCGGTCAGATCAACAATTGGGAGAACCAGGCGCCGACGCTCGGCCAGGACGCCGGCATCTTCAAGCGGCATAACCTCGTGCTCGAGAATGTCGGCACGCAGGGCGCGGGCGAGACCATGCAGCCCGTCATCGCCGGCAGCGCCGATCTCGGCGCCGGTGTGGGCGTCGCCGGCGTCATGCGCGCTTTCGCCCGCGGCGCGCCGCTGCGCATCCTGCTGCCCGCGTTCACCGGGACCGGAGACCTGTTTTGGTACGTGAAAACGGAGTCGCTGCTCAAGACGGTCAAGGACATCACCGCCAACAACACGATTGCCTATTCCACCAGCGGTTCGAGCTCGAACAATCTCGTGCTGGCATTCGTCGACGAGCTTGGCGTCAAGGCCAAGCCGACGCCGACCGGCGGGCCGGCCGCCACGCTGACCCAGGTCATGTCCGGCCAGATCGATATCGGCTGGGCCGCACCGCCATTCGGCATGAAGGAGCTCAAGGAAGGAAAGATCCGCATCCTCATCCGCGGCAGCGATGCACCTTCGCTGCGCGGGCAGACGGTGCGAACGATCATCGTCAACGCCGAAGCGTTGAAGAGCAAGCGGGACGCGATCATGCGGTTCGTCCAAGGCTATCGCGAGGCCGTCGATTGGATGTATTCGGATCCCAAGGCGATTGCGATGTATGCCGAGAAGATGAAGCTCGATCCGGACCTGATCGCAAACTCGATCAAGGAATTTCAGCCGAAAGAGGCATTGCAGACGGACGAGATGAAGGACATGGCGGGGATTCAAAGGGACGCGGTCAAGCTCAAGTTCATCGA
>Ga0306922_10002146_pt1 | contig 18286 bp, 12 predicted proteins | sample sta12Cox44000082_FD_203758 | JGI IMG/M metagenome (GOLD analysis project Ga0306922, IMG submission 203758) | Lab enrichment of tropical soil microbial communities from Luquillo Experimental Forest, Puerto Rico - statoxic.12C.oxic.44.000.082 (v2)... | ecosystem: Environmental > Terrestrial >... | reverse complement strand
GCGCCATCAAACCGGCGAGGATGCGGTCCGACGCGCATAGATTCGGCGACCGGTGCCTGGGGCGATTCACGATCAGGAGTTGGTGCTTGAGCAGAAGCGACTCCGCAACTATGGAACGGGCGCCACCAGGTCCGAACAAGCGGGCCAGGGTAGCGATGAGGTGGATGAAAAGAACGACCAGATCGCGCATCACAGAATCGTAGCAGGACGGGGAATCCTGAGGAATCTTGGGAGAAATAACAATTCGCCAGCCACACCTACGAGGGCTATCTGAAGAAGTGGATTCTTCCTCGTTGGCGTGCTTGCCGTTTGGCGGACGTCAAGGCAGTCGATGTGGAGAAGTGGCTCAGGAATCTCTGCTTTCCGAAATCTGGTGTTACCTTGGCACGGGGCAGCAGAGCGAAGATCAGAAACATCTTGAGTGCTCTCTATTCCCACGCAATTCGGTGGGAGTGGGCCGAGAAGAATCCGATTACCAGCGTTCGACAGAGCGCGAAACGGCAGAAGGCACCCGACGTTTTGACTCCGGAGGAGATCATGGCGTTCCTAAAGGAATTGTCAGATCCGCTTCGGATGATGATCGAACTGGATGCTTTCACAGGTCTGCGCCGCGGAGAACTGATCGGTCTTCGATGGCAGGATGTGGATTTCGAAAGTTTAATCCTGCGAGTTCGACGATCGGTTGTAGCTATGGTGGAGGGAGCGCCGAAAACGGAGGCGTCACTCAAAGACGTACCGCTCGACGCGCAAACGGCCGAGTGCCTCTGGGCATGGAAGAGCCGCTCTCCTTATCCTGCTCCGGGCGATTGGGTGTTTGCTTCTCCACACATGAAAGGCAAACAGCCCTATTGGCCTGGAACGCTGTGGCGTTACTACGCAAAGCCGGCGCTGAAAAGAGCGGGAATCGTCAAGCACGTTTCGTATCACACTTTCCGGCACACGTTTGGGACTTTGTTGAATGCAAATGGAGAGAATCCGAAGGTTGTGCAGGAGTTGTTGCGCCACGCGAGCCTGAAGGTAACGACGGACGTTTACATGCAGGCCGTCGGGCCTCAGAAGCGCGAGGCGCAAAGCAATCTGGTCCGGCTGGTGAGAAAAGTTTCCGATTCGGAAGCCAAATCCAGCTAAGTGGATCAAATTGGATCATGAAGAAAAACGGTGATTTGGCGGAACTTCTTTATTTTGTTGGCGTCCCCGACGGGATTTGAACCCGTGTTACCGCCGTGAAAGGGCGATGTCCTAGGCCGGGCTAGACGACGGGGACGTGGTCAGGCAGGATTGACATTCGTTGTCGAAGCATTCATCGTAGCAAGCCTTTCGCGGGAGTGTCAAAGCGCCGAGACCTTGGAACTGCGGAAACTTACATTAGAATGAATGGCGAATCGAAGGCAGTCGAGGCAATGGCAGATCCCCTTCACTTGAGTCTGTGGTTCCCGAACTTCAGCGAAGACGACATGATGCTGCATGTCATCTCGGTGCTGAAGCAGTTTCCTTTTTCGGAGCAGCGGCCGGGAGTGACCTACGTCGCTGTGCATCCGGTTTCCTGGAACGAACCCACCATCCTGGAGAGACGATTCACGCCGGGCGTCGCGCCCGAAATTGCTGCGGCCGTGGCGGCCGATTTACTTCACGAAGATTATGCTTACGTGTTTGAGCAGAACTGGGACCTGTGGACCCCGGATTCGACGGGACGGCAGTGGGCGCAAGTACCCAGTCACGTCCGTTTGATTGCCTACGGCGAAGAGTTTGATGAGCGCACGTCGGAGTCGTCGGGACAGATTGAGATCGACTTTGGACTCGATACTGTGTTCCTGCAGGAGGATGTCGAGCTGAGCGCTGACGCCGAGCAGCGCGTACGGGCCAACGTCCACAAGCTAGTCGACTTCACAAACAAAATAGAGAAGAATGCGCAGGCCAATGGGCGACTCTTGTGGTCCGATTCGGAAGATAATCTGGCCCAGAAGTTGATCGCGCGCTTGCAGAAGGTGCAATAAACGAGCTTTGGCGGCTCGTTGCAACAAATCGGCGGGCGAGGACGCCCGCCGATTCACCGAAGCTGATCGAACTCGGCTACTTCGTGCGCCCGCCTTCCACTTTGAAGTGGTCTGCTGCTGCGGCCTGCGCCGCCGCCAGCCGCGCCGTCAGCACTCGGAACGGCGAGCAAGAGACGTAGTTCAAGCCGACTCGGTAGCAGAATTCCACCGACGAGGGCTCCCCGCCGTGTTCACCGCAGATGCCGACTTTCAAGTTGTTGCGGCTCTTGCGTCCGCGCTCGGTCGCGACTTTGACGAGCTGGCCCACGCCGTCCTGGTCGAGGGCCGCAAACGGATCCTGCTTCAGGATTCCTTCCGCCAGATACGAAGTGAGGATCTTACCCACATCATCGCGTGAGAAGCCGAAGGTGGTCTGGGTGAGATCGTTGGTGCCGAACGAGAAGAACTCGGCTTCTTTCGCGATTTCGTCCGCTACCAGCGCGGCCCGCGGCAACTCGATCATCGTGCCCACCATGTAATCGATCTTCATTCCCTTTTCTTTGAAGATCTCCTCGGCTACCCGGCGCACAATAGCCGCCTGGTTCGCCATCTCCTTCAGCGTTGCCACCAGGGGGATCATGACTTCAGGCAGGACCTTGATGCCCTTCTTGGCGCACTCGACGGCAGCCTCGAAGATGGCCCGTGCCTGCATCTCCGTGATTTCCGGATAGGTGATGCCCAGACGGCACCCACGAAGTCCGAGCATGGGGTTGAATTCGTGCAGTTGTTCCACGCGGGCTAACAACTCGGGCAGCACCTTCTTCAAATCACCGGCCGACTTCACGCCATAGTCTTTGTACTTCGCAACCAGCTCTTTCTTGTGCTTCGCGTCATACGAAGGCAGCAGCGAGATGTCCACCATCAGCTCTTCGCGGCGCGGCAGAAATTCATGCAATGGCGGATCGAGCGTGCGGATGGTGACCGGAAAACCGTCCATCGCCTCGAAAACACCGATGAAATCCTTACGCTGCAGGGGGAGCAGTTTCTTCAAAGCGGCGCGACGGTCCTTCTCGTTAGCCGCGAGAATCATGGCACGCATATGCTCAATCTTTCCCTCGCCAAAGAACATGTGCTCGGTGCGGCAGAGACCGATGCCTTCGGCTCCAAACGCTCGGGCCTGGATCGCATCGCGCGGGATGTCCGCATTGGCGCGAACCTTCATGGTGCGATGTGGGTCGGCCCATTCCATGAACTTTTGCAGCTCGGGATCATCGGCATTGGGAGGAATCGTGTTCAACTTGCCTTTGATGACGCGACCCGTTGTGCCGTCGAGAGAAACCCAATCTCCTTCTTTGAAGACCTGGCCCTTGACCCGCATCTGGCGCTTTTTCTCGTCCACCACGATATCGCCGGCGCCGGCAACACAGCACTTGCCCATGCCCCGAGTGACGACGGCTGCGTGGCTGGTCATGCCGCCCCGCGAGGTCAGGATGCCCTTCGCGACTTCCATGCCGTGGATGTCTTCGGGCGTGGTCTCGCCACGAACGAGAATGACAGACGCTTTCCTGTCGTGCCCCGCTTTCTCAACAGCCTCATCGGCGGTAAAGACGATTTCCCCGACGGCCGCACCCGGAGACGCAGGCAATCCCTTGGCCAGCACGTCGACTTTCACGCCCTTTTCGTCCAGGCGTGGCACCAGGAAGTCGTAAAGCTGGTTCGGTTCCACGCGGAAGATAGCTTCTTCCTTCGTGATCAGCCCTTCCTCGACCATCTGCAGCGCGACGCGTACGGCCGCGAGTCCCGTGCGCTTGCCGTTGCGCGTCTGCAGCATGTAGAGCTTGCCGTCCTGGATGGTGAACTCGAAGTCCTGCATGTCTTTGTAGTGCTTCTCCAGGCGCGTGGTGATGTCGCGAAGCTGGTGGTACACCTCAGGCATGATCTTCTCGAGTTCGAGAATGGGGACCGGCGTGCGCACACCCGAGACCACGTCTTCGCCTTGCGCATTAAGAAGGAATTCGCCGTAGAACTCTTTCGTACCGATGGCGGGATTGCGCGTGAAGCCGACGCCTGTACCGCTGGTGTCTCCGAGGTTGCCGAACACCATGGCCTGGACGTTCACCGCGGTGCCGAGATCGTCGGAAATGTTGTTGATGCGGCGGTAGTGCCTGGCGCGGTCGTTGTTCCAGGAGCGGAACACCGCGTCGCGTGCCATCACGAGCTGCTCGTGCGGGTCCTGTGGAAAGTCGCGCTTGGCGTGCTTTTTGACGACCTTCTTGTACTCGCCGATGATTTCCTTCAGGGCCTTGGCGTCGAGGTCGGTGTCGAGCTTAGCTTTCTTTTGGTTCTTTTTTTCGTCGAAGACTTCCTCGAAGGCCGACTTCTCGATATCGAGCACGACGTTGCCAAACATCTGGATCAGGCGGCGATAGGAGTCGTACGCGAAGCGGGCATCGGCACGCTTGGCGAGCGCTTCGACGCTGACATCATTGAGGCCGAGGTTCAGAATGGTGTCCATCATGCCGGGCATGGAGAACTTGGCGCCCGAGCGCACGCTGACCAGCAGGGGATTGGCGTCTTCGCCGAGTTTCTGGCCTTGCAACTCTTCAAGGTGCTTGAGCGCCTCTTCCATCTGGCGATCAACTTCCTTCGAGACGCCGCCATGCCGCATGTATTCGCGGCAGGCCTCAGTCTGAATGGTGAAGCCCGGAGGCACAGGCAGCCCCGCGTTGGTCATCTCGGCCAGGCCGGCGCCTTTGCCGCCCAGCACATCTTTCATCTTTCCGTTGCCGTCGGCCTTGCCGCCGCCGAAGAAGTACACGTATTTGATGTCGCTTTTGGATGGGACCTCGATTTCGGTCTCGGGGAGAGTAGTTGTCGCCATAGTCAGTCCTTTACTGTTTCGAAGATTCCTTGGTTTCGGTCACGATTTCCGAGAAATCGGCGATCGTAGAAAATTCCTTAAGCAGACTTTGCAGAAGCGCGAGCCGGTTCGCGCGGATCTTGACGTCCTCGGCCATCACCATGACTTTGTCGAAGAAGCGGTCGATGACGGGACCGAGCTTGGCAATCTCGAGCAGGGCTTTTTCGTAATGACGCTCGGTGCGGAATGCTTCTACGCGTTTGGCGGTAGCAGGAACTCGCGCGGCCAGGTCTTCCTCGGGTTCCTCCTGCAACAGCTTCGCATCCACTTGAGCCGCCACTTCCCTGCCCGTTTCCTCGGCCTGGCGCAAGATGTTCTTCGTGCGCTTAAAGGCCACCGAGATGGACTCGAAATCGGCCGAGGGGCGCACCTTGGCGACGGCCTCGGCACGAGCCAGCGCATCTACGACGTCGTCGGCGTCAGCGGCCAGCACCGCTTTGACGACGTCATAGGCGAAGCCACGAGCATCACGAAGATAGAATTCGACGCGTTCGTGGAAAAAGGATCGAACTGCTTCGTCGAAATTGAAATTCGCCGCGAACTTCTTCTCTGCTTCCGACCCGTGATAACGCCCGCGCGCGTCGCTCATGATGGCAAAGATTTTCACCGGCAGCTGGTGCTCGGCGATCGTTTTCACGATGCCGTTGGCCTGGCGGCGCAATCCAAACGGATCCTTCGAGCCGCTGGGCACCAGCCCTAGCGCAAACATCCCGGCGATGCTGTCGGCCTTGTCCGAAATCGAGAGAACCGCCCCCTCGATGGTGCGGGGCACAGAGTCCTCCATGGACTCCGGCTTGTAGTGGTCGTAGATCGCCGTCGAAATGCATTGCCGTACTTCATCGCTCAAACCCTCGTCCAGCACCTGCACCCGCGCGTAAAGCCCGCCGACAATGCCTTGCAGCTCGGTGAATTCCTTGACCAGCTCGGTGGTAAGATCCGTCTTGGCCAAGCATGCCGCCTTATGAATAACTCCAGGACGAAGCGTGATGCCCGCCTGCTTCAGAGTCTCCGAAAGCCAGCTCGCTAGCCGCTGCGTACGAATCGTCTTGTCGTAGTAGCTGCCGAGATCTTTCTGGAAGGTGACGTGCCTCAGAAGTTCCAGGCGCTGACGCAGACTCTGCTTCTGATCGGTCTTCCAGAAGAAGCGTGCATCGTTGAAGCGCGCGCGCAGCACCCGTTCGTTGCCGTGCCGGATGCTGCCGTCATGGTCACCGTCAGTATTCAGTACGGCGAGGAAGTGTGGGGCGAGCTTGCCTTTGGCATGCTCAACCGCAAAGTATTTCTGGTGGTCGCGCATCACGGTGACCAGCACTTCCTCGGGCAACTCGAGGAACTGCGGATCGAAGTCGCCGAGCAAGACGCCGGGAAACTCCGTTAAGTTCACAACCGTATTGAGCAGCGTCTCGTCTTCGCGCCAGCGTGCCCCTGGAATTTTGCGAGTCGCAGCGTCGAGCAGCTTGCGGATCTGCTTCTCGCGCTCGGCACGGTTCAGCACCTTGGCGGCAGCGAGTGCTTCGACATACGAGGCACTTGCCCGCGGAATCTTGACCGCGCCATCGGCAAGGATGCGATGGCCCCGGGAAACACTCCCAGCCGCAATTCCGTCGAATTCCAGCGGCACAACTTCGCCGTCGAGCATGGCTACGAGCCAGCGCACCGGACGCACAAAGCGCTCGCCCGACTTGCGCCAGTACATGTTTTTCGGCCAGTAAATCGAGTTGATTTCCCTGGGAAGGAGTTCAGCCAAAATTTCACCAGCCTTGCGGCCTTTCTTCGTGACCGTTGCGGAGATGTATTCGCCCTTCGGCGTCGACGTTCGCTCCAGCTGCGAAACGTCGATTCCAGCCTTCTTGGCGAAGGCGTGGGCCGCTGGAGTTGGCTGTCCGTCTTTATAAGCCACGCTGACCGCCGGGCCGGTGATCTGCTCAGTGACGTGGGGTTGCGCGGCCGGGACACCTAATGCGAGCACCGCCAGCCGACGCGGAGTGTCGAAACCTGAAAGACCGTGGGCGGGTGCCAGCCGCTCGCGCTCGAGCAGCTTGCCGACACGATCCTGCAAGTCGGCCGCGCCCGCTTCGATCATGCGAGCCGGTATCTCTTCACAACCGATCTCAAGCAAAAAGTCAGGCATCGATCAATTTGTCCATCTTCCCAGAAGTGCTGGAACTCTGAATGTGAGCACGGTCACAGGAGCAGCTTGCAGCTGATGGCTGGCGGCCTGTAGCTAACCCACCGGCGCCAGCTTGCCTTTGTTTTCCTTGGCCGGCGGACGCTCTGCCTGACCGGCTGGCTCACCTTTTTCTTCTTCTTGCCCAAACTGCTGGTCCATCCAGGCCTTGGCAAGCCCTACCGCTAGAGCCCGCACGCGGGCGATCACGCCCACGCGCTCAGTCACCGAAATGGCGCCCCGCGCATCAAGAATGTTGAACAGGTGTGAGCACTTCAGGCACAGATCGTAGGCACCGAGCAAGGGGAACCGTCTCTTTTCCGCCCAATCTGCCTTGGACTTGACCAGCCCGAGGTAACCATCGAGGAGTGCCCGGCACTCCGACTCGTACTGTTCGAAGTGCCTCCAGGTCTTTTCGACATCCGCCGCCTCGAAGTTGTAAACGGAAAATTGCAGCTCATCCGCCAACCGCACATCGCCATAAGTCGTTGGATGCCCGGTCTCGGGATCGCGCGCCCACACGATGTCGTAAATGGAATCGACATCCTGTAAGAACGCGGCAATCCGCTCCAGCCCATAGGTCAGTTCGGCGGAAATCGGCAGCAAGTCTACGCCGCCGCATTGCTGGAAATACGTGAATTGGGTGATCTCCAGGCCGTCGAGCATCACCTGCCAGCCGATGCCCCAGGCGCCGAGCGTGGGCGACTCCCAGTTGTCCTCTTCGAACTTGATGTCGTGCTGACGCAGATCAATTCCAATCGCGCCGAGCGACTCCAGGTAAACCTCCTGCACGTTCTCTGGCGGCGGCTTGAGGATCACTTGCAGCTGCGTGTGCTTGAAGAGCCGGTTGGGGTTCTCGCCGTAGCGCCCATCGGCGGGACGCCGCGACGGCTGCAGATAGGCAACCTTATACGATTTCGGCCCCAGCACACGCAGAAACGTCTCCGGCGCCATCGTTCCCGCGCCGACTTCCACGTCGTAGGGTTGTTGCAGCACGCATCCGCGCTGCGCCCAGAAGGTCTGCAGCTTCAGAATGATTTCCTGGAACGTCGGCGGGTTGGGTTTGGAAGCTGTCATCACGATCGGATTGTCATCTTGAGCGAAACGAAGGACCTCAGTCCTTCTGCCGGCTGCGAGCTACGAGCCGCGAGCTTCGAGCAAACCCTCCGTCAACCTCGGCTTTGTTTGCTCACAGCCCAGAGCTCCAAGCTCTCAGCTGACTTTCTCCAGCATCCCTGCCGTCACCAGCTTCCGCTCCAGGTGCCGTTCGAGAATCTGGATGAGAAACTTGCGCAGATCCAGCGCCTTCGATTTCGGCCACTCTGCTCCAACAAATGTCTCTACCGGGGCGCGAAACATCTGTGCGGCCAGCAGACGCGAAGCGCTCGAGATCTCCGAGGACGCCAGCCGCTTGTCATCCGGACACATGAGCCCATCGGCCAGCGCATGAAAAAAAGCACGGCTGCCATTGAGCGTCCTGCCGCACATCACGCACTCCGACAAATCCGGCAAAAAGCCCACCAGCCGGGTCATCCAGAGCTCGAAGTACGTCACCGGCATCCAGATTTCAGAACCGCGCAGGCGGCTCAGCACCGAAAGCGTCAGCCGGAAGATTGCGTCGTTCGCTTCCCGATCGGGCAATAACTCGTCCAGCAACTCGGCGATGTGCGCCAGCGCCACCGCCCTCGGATAGCCAACTTCACTCGCCAGCGGCGACTCCAGCACTTCCAACGCATCCAGCCGCGCCAGTTCCTGCCGCTCGCGGTCTTCGTAAAACGCTCGCACAAACGTCAAGGGCTCGAGGGCGCCGCCGAAGCGCTTCCGGGACTTCTTGGCGGCGCGCGCCACACCGCGCACTTTGCCTTCGGTCCGCGTAAAAAAGGTGACCAGCAGGTCGGCCTCGCGCAGCGGGTACGTCCGCAGGACGATGGCTTCCGACTCCTTGAGTGCCATGGGAGCCCAGCAGGTTAATGGATGATTGTAACGGAAGGACGGCGCAGCCGTCGCGGGGAAAGGGCTGCGGACTCGCAGCTTCCGGCTACTCGCTTCTGGCTGGTGGCAATCGACTTAACGGGGAACTGGCGCCATCGGGGGCAGGTGGGAGTGAGCAGCTAGAATCCGGCCCCACAGAAGCACGACAGGCGCCCACCCGCGAGGATGAACGCCCTGTCAAAAACTCAGCTTGCCAGCAGCTAGTAGCCAGAAGCCAGCAGCTAAAGACAGCTACCTTCCGTAGTACTTCGCATTCCGCTCCGTGAATGCGGCCCATTTCTCGGGCAGGTCATCGAGTGCGAAAATGGCCGACACCGGGCAGACGGGCACGCATGCTCCGCAATCGATGCATTCCACCGGATCGATATAGAGCAGATCTTCCGTGGCGTGTTGGGGCTCGTCCTTCTTGGGGTGGATGCAATCCACTGGGCACGCGTCCACGCAAGCGGTGTCCTTCGTCCCGATGCAGGGTTCTGCGATCACGTAAGTCATAGTGGGTCTGTCTCCTGAAACTCTTGAGCGGATCTTAAAAGAACAGCAGATTCTAGCAAGAATCCCGCTAGGGGTCGAGCGGGGAACCCCGTTTTTTGTACCTCCCGGACTACCCGCGACTGCCCGCCAATTCCCGCTCTTCGCTGGGCTGATACTCCACAATGTAGCCTGCCACGGCGCTGGCCGCCACGGTCAGCGGACTCGCCAGGTACATCTGCCCCGGCCCGCTGCGGCCTGGGAAATTGCGGTTCTGCGCACTGATCACCACCTGGTCCGGCCGCGTCGACACGCCCGGCCCGGCATTGATGCAGGCCCCGCAACTCGGCTCAATCACGTGCGCCCCAGCCTTCTGAAAAATCTCCAGGTAGCCCTTGCTCCGACAGTAGTCGCGTGTTTCCTGGGACCCGAACTGGATGTAGAACTCGACAGAGTCGGCAACGTGCTTCCCATCCTTGAGCGCATCCGCCAGAACCTGCGCATACATATCCATGTCTTCATTCTTGCCAGCCGTGCAGGTTCCGCCGTAGGCCAGTTCCACCGAGACCGGCATATTCAGGTCGCGGATGTACTTGCCGTTCCCCGGATCACCCGGAGTCGCGACCATGGGCGCGATCTCGGCGGCGTCGAGTTCGATGACCTGGGCGTATTCCGCACCCGGATCACTCGCCAGCCCGCGGATCATCTCCGCAGCATCCCGGCGGCTCATGCCGCGCCGCTCCATGAGAAACTCCACCACCTTTTCATCCGGCGCCACGATCCCCGTAAACCCGCCGATCTCGGCCGCCATGTTGGTCATAGTGGCGCGCTCATCGACGCTGAGCGCCTCCACTGCCTGGCCGGAATATTCCATCACCTTGGCCAGCGCCTTGCCGCTGCGCACGTAGTCGAGGCTCAAGATCTTGAGGATGAAATCCTTCGCAGTGACATTCGGCTGCTTCTCGCCGCGAATGATGATCTTCACCGACTCGGGAACCTTCACCCGAACGTCTTTCGTGATCCAGCTATTGAAAACGTCCGTGGTGCCGATGCCGAACGCTACGCAGCCAACTGCGCCCACGTGCGGCGTGTGCGAGTCCGATCCGACGTTCACCTGACCCGGCAGAGCGTAAGTCTCCAGCATCACCGAGTGGCAGATGCCTTCTGAACCTTTGCGGTCTTTCAATTCTCCGTGCAGCTTGATGCCTTGAGCCTCGGCAAAATCCTCCTGTTTCAGCTTCAGCTGGGTGGCTAAGTCCAGCAGGCCCATCTTCTTTTTCTCTTCCGAGATCACTTCGTCGAGGAACGTGAGATGGTCGCGGAAAAAGCGAATGCTGGCAGCGTCGTTCACCGGCATGCCCTTGCCGACATAGTGCTCGTAGAAGATGGCCGCCATGGGCGTGACGTATTCGTGGCTGAAGCGCAGATCGACGCGCGTGAATCCGGTGTCGCCCGGCTTCACAGCCTCAACGCCCACGGTGCCATCCGGGGTGACCATGTGCTTCGCGAAGATCTTCTCAGCGAGTGTCATGGGCCTTTTGCGAGTTTCAATGGGCGGCAGGAATACTTTCTTCTGCATGCGGGCAACGTTGAAGGGAAACAGTCCGCCGTACTCGATGACCTGCCGCGTGATGTCATCCTCTCCCGCTGTGAACTCGCTCAGGGCAATTTCTTCCCCGGCGCGAATCTTCTCGATCAGCGAGAAATTGGTCGAAGTCAGCAGCCCCAGATTCTGGCAATTCTGCTTGTAGATGCGTTCAATGTTTTCCGCGATCACCACCTTGATGCCGGCCGACATCTCCGCATACGGAGACTGCTCGCGGCTTGAGCCCTTGCCGCGGCGCTTGCCGCTCACCGAGCAGACAAACCCGCCCTTCTTCACCTCGCTCCGCCCGATGGGGAGCACATTCCCGCACTTCAGACCAAGGTAAGGAATCTCGCCCAGAGTCTGGTCGAAATAGAAGCAGTAGTGAGCGGGCGTGATCTCATCGGTCGAGATGTCGTCGCGCAGTTTGGGGCGGTTGGCAGGATTCTTCGTGTCCCAGGCAAGGTCTTCCCCCGCCAACTGCCGGCGGATCAACTCGGGATCTTCCGTCAGGAAAAGAATACGCCCCCTCAGGCGAACCCGGTCGGGCCGCTTCGTAATTTCACGTTCCAGTAACGAGTTATTCACAATGAGGACCTGTTGAGAATTGGCTTACCGCCACCGAACCCGCGGAATTGCCTCGTGCGGGCTGACCCCTATTGCCTCTATTTTAGCGCTTGTTGGCACGCAGGCGAATCGCGCCCGATGCTTTGAGTTTGCCTTCCTAGCACGCCCGGGCGCACCATGATGTTAGCCTGGTAGGTTACTGACCCTATGGCGCTTACAACCTGCCCCCCCGGGCTCGCCCATGACACTCACTTCGTTCATCAGGAAGAACGCATTCCGCAATAAGCGCCGCAGCGCTCTCACGGTCATCAGCATTGCGTTCTCCATGCTTCTGCTGACTCTCCTGCTGATCCTGTATCGGAGCTTCTACTTAAACGACGGCAGCACCGAATCGAATCTGCGGCTGATCGTGAGGCACCGGGTCTCGCTCTCTTTTTCCTTGCCCGGCTACTACCGCGAGAAGATCCGCGCCGTTCCCGGGGTAGTGGCCGTCGTGCCCTTCGACTGGTTTGGCGGCACTTACATCGACGATAAACCCGAGCACAGCTTCGCCCAGCTCGGCACCGACCCCGAGGAATTCTTCCAGGTCTATCGCGACGAGTTCATGCCTGCCGACCAGATTGCCGCCTGGCAGCATGACCGCCAGGGCGTCATCGTCGACACGACTCTCGCCACGCGCTACGGATGGAAGATAGGCGATCGCATCTTCCTCAAGCGGAACGTCTACCCCGTGGACTTGGAACTCAATGTCTGCGGCATCTTCCATACCAGCCCCGACGACCTCTCGATCTACTTCAACTCCAAATACCTGGAGGAGGCTGTCTCCTCGGTCAACGGTCAAGCTGGCTTATACGGGATACTGGCCGCCTCTCCCCAGGACGCCAGCCGCATCGCAAGAACGATCGACGACATGTTCCACAACTCTCCCCAGCCGACTCGCACCGAAACCGAGAAGGCCTTTGGCCTGGAATTTGTCGCAATGCTCGGGAACGTGAAGGTCTTCATCTTGAGCATCTGCGCGGCGGTGCTGTTCACCACGCTGCTGGTATCGGCGAACACCATGGCCATGTCGATCCGCGAGCGGACCCGCGAGGTTTCGGTGCTCAAGACGCTGGGCTTCACGAAGCCAACTCTTCTGGGGCTATTCGTCGGAGAGGCCGTCACGCTCTCCCTCGCCGGTGGACTCCTGGGTTCGCTCGGCGCCTACGGGCTGCTGGCACTATTTGCCAAGAACCCCCAGCTCACCCAGTTTCTGACCCTCGCTCCAACCACTCCTGGGCCGATTCTCATCTCCGTCGCCGTTGCCGGCATAGTCGGATTGCTAAGCGCGATCATTCCTTCCTACCGCGCTTCGAGCAAGGATATTGTCGAGGGACTTCGGTATATCGGGTAGCGCCGAAGCGTTGCTCCGGCCGAAGGAAGCTACTTCTTGCATTCTCGCGGATCGGGGAGGGGATCGAGCCCGCGGCCCGCGAAGATCTCGCCGAACTCGCGCAGCATGTCTCCGTGGATGAGACCGTTACTAGCGAGCACGTCCCGATCGGTGATCGCCAGGTCCTCGCCACGGAAGCCGCTGACCTTTCCGCCAGCCTCCTCCACGATCAGGATGCCGGCCGCGGTGTCCCAGGCATTCAAGTTAAATTCCCAGAAACCGTCGAACCGCCCACAGGCCACCGACGCGAGATCGAGGGCCGCGGACCCGGCGCGCCGTACTCCATGCGTGCGCAATGTGAGCTGGTGATAGAAGTAGATATTGGGATTCTTGTGGCGCTTGTGGCTGGGGAAACCCGTGGCCACCAGCGATTGCGCCAATTGTGATGTCTTCGAAACGGCAATCGGCTGGCCGTTGAGCCGAGCCCCCTTGCCGCATTCCGCAGCGAACAGTTCGTCGCGCGTGGGGTCGTACAGCACGGCAGCTTTCCGCTTCCCCTGAAACGCCAGCCCCAGCGAGACACAAAACACCGGATACCCATGCGCGAAATTCGTTGTGCCATCGAGGGGGTCGACATACCAGCGGTAGTCTCCACCGGTCTCCACCCGGGCCCCCTCTTCGCCGATCACTTCATGCGAGGGCCAGTGCGCGCGTATGCGCTCCAGGATCCGCTTCTCCGACGCCCGGTCGGCTTCCGTCACCAGGTCCGCATCGCCCTTGTATTCGATCTTCACGCGGCGACGGAAATACTCCATCAGCAGCGCTCCCGCCTCGCGCGCGATCTCCGACATGCGCGGAACAAACTCGAAATGATCGGATGACTGTGACATGAACGTCCTGGGAAAGCTGATGTTCCTTGGCCGGGCTGAATGCTGAATGCCGAGTGCTGACGGCTCCGGCGAAGCTGTCAATCCGGCCCCGCGGACAACACGCTACTTCTTTCGCCCCGGGTCTTCGGCGATATACATGATGTCATGCTTGAAGATGAACAGATTGGGCGCGCCCTCGCGCGTAAGGCGAACCATGTTCCGATCGTAGTATTCGATCCAGCCGCGCACAATTTCCCCATCCGCCAGCTTGATGCTGACAGCCTTTTGTTTCTCGCCCAACTGTTTGAGGTAAGCAGCTTCCTCGTAGGTTTCGTTGGGAGGCGGAGTCTTGCCTCCGCGCCGCGCAGTTCCCTGGCCACCAGGAGTGAAAGGCATATCGGTATTCTACACACCGACCCTAGAAGGTGACCTTCACTCCGAATTCCAGTTGCCGCGGACTGCCATAGTTGTAAGTGCCCGATCCCGACCCGATGCGCAGAACATCCCGTCCCAATCCCACGGTGCCGTTGGCCGACCCCGCTCCGGCAGCGACCGGCTGACCCGGTCCCGGATAGTAGTACGCCAGCTGCCCCGAGAGCGGCTGAAAGTTCGCCATATTGAGCACATTGTAGAAACGTGCGGTCGGTTCTATGCTCCAGCGCTCATTCACCCGCAGCGGCCAGCTCACCGCCGCATCGAGAGTCTTGAACCAGGGATTGCTGAACTGGTTTGTCGGCGGGACGATGAGAAACGGGGTCGTCGCGCGCAAAGTAGCGAGCTGGCGTTGCGTGAACAGGTTGGCCGCTACAAGTGCCAATCCGGCAGGCGTCAGCACCCCCGCCTGCGTGCTGTTGTAACTCCGGATCGCGCTCGACAGCTCGCTCGTAGTAAGCGAGTTAAAAGATCCGGGCGCTCGGAAAGGGAACAGGTTGCCGGGTGTGCCGTCGCCGACAAAGTCGGTGCGGAAGATCTCTCCCGGAACCGCCTGGGAGTTGCCCGCTGGAGAGTGCAGGGTTGCGAGGACTGGGGCCGGACTGGCAAAGTGCCCGATGAATGACAACTTCGGGCCCCAAAGCGTATTCAGCGTCCACCCAAACGCAACCTGGTGCCGGCGGTCGAGCGGAGACGGCCCCTTGTACAGCTCAGGGTTGCGGGAGTCATACGCCGGGCTGCTTTCTGACGGATTGTCGCCACCGTTGCTGACGAACTTCGAGAGAGTGTAGGAGAGATGTACGCTGCCGCCACGGAAAATGAAGTATTGGTGCTCGATGTTCTGCCGCAGCGCAATGTGCAGTCCGTCATAGACCGCCTGTCCGATCGGGGACTGAAAGTCGCCTTGCCCCACCAACGCATTCACCCCGGCGAAGGCCGCGCCAAAGTTGCGCGGATCGATGGGCGGATTCGTTTGTGGTACCTCGACGCCGATCGAAGCCGGCATTCCTTTCAGGAACGCGACGCCTGAATCCAGTCCGTTCACCGCGAAATCATTGATGTTCGGCGCGGGCACCGTGGAGATATAGCAGTCGATCGCGTCCTGCACGACCGCGCCCGGCGACAGGAGTTGTGTCACACACCCCGGCGCCTTCTGTTGAATTGTGTTGGTAATAGCATGGAGTGCGGCCGTGGGAATGCCGTTGGCATTCTGGTAGAGATACCGGGAATCGCCGACGTGGTTCTGGTCGAAGATCAATCCGAAGCGCTGGCTCACGTTGCGCACATAATCAATGGCGAACACGCCTCCGCCCCACAAATCGCGCTGCACGCCCAGGCTGATCTGATACGAGCGTGGCGTGCGGTACTTCGGGTCAAAAGCGGCCAGCCCGTTCACAGGGAGACTGAGCGCGAGCGTGTTGCCGACGAAATTGGGATTGCTGTTCGAGCCGGCCGCCGCCACCGCAGTCTGGTAAGCCGACTGCAGCGCAGCAACGTCAGTTGCCGCCGTTCCCACCGGTGTACTGCACACCTGCGTGGCAAGATCGTGGCCGTTAATTGAGGTCACGCGCGTTGGCAGTCCGCCGGCATTGGGAAAGTAAACTGCAACCGTGTCCGCTGCCGCCCCCGGAGCGCACGTCAGCACCGTCGTGGCCGAATACAGCCCCTGGCTGAGCCGCGCCGCGCGGTCCAGTTGCATGTTGCGGAACAGCGACGCGTCGTAGAACACGCCGGCCCCAGCGCGAAACACGGTGCGGCCGTTGCGGAATGGATCCCAGGCGAACCCTAGCTGAGGAGCGAAGTTGTAGTTGGGCTCGCTCACCGCGGGGCCCAGGTGAACTCCCGCCAGGTTGGAAAACTGCTCCAGCAAATCAGCTCCCGTGCAAGGCAGAGCATTCGTTGGGATGCCAGGATTCACCGACGAGCAGGGGATGCGTGCGAGATCGCTATCGACCCGGTTCGTATTCCGCACATAGTGGACTCCATAGGTGATCGTAAGGTTGGGATAGAGCTTCCAGGAGTCCCCGATATATCCCTGCAACCGATTGTCGATCAGGCCTCCGTGTGGAAGTCCAAATCCTGACTTCTCGGTCGCGAACCGCTGGCCGTTGCTCAAAGTCGCGAATAGCAGCGGGTAATCTAGGGGATTCGCGTTCGTGCCTCCCGCCCACGCGGTGGTCAACTGCGGCGCCACGCCATACGGGCTGGAATATCCTCCGATGCTGACCCGATTGACGCTCGCGCCGAAGCGAAAATTGTGATCGCCCGTGCGCCGGCTGCCGTCGTAGCGGAATTCCAGGTTCTGCTGCAAGTTCTCCTGCGGCGCGAAACGGCTCGGACCGAACTGTATCTGCCCGCCTGCCAGATCACTGAATTGAATGTTGGCCGGCAATCCGAAATTTCCGGAAGAGCCCAGCAATCCCGGCGCGTCCTGCAGCGAGTTGTGATAACGCAAGTACCCGAAACGCAGGCTATGCGTGTACACGCCGTGCGTCCAGTCCAGGCCCACGGCATGGGAGGGGGCGTTGTTCCGATTCTGATAGATCGAGTAAGCGTCCCCACCGTTGTCCACCGATTTGTTCCAGTTGTAGGCGAAGCGGTAGAACGCGCGCGCGTTCTTCGAAACCTGCCAGTCGAGCCGCCCCGAGCCGGACGTATTCCGGAACGGCGACGAATAGGATCCAGTCAGCTTCTGAAACGGTGAGGGCAGCACCACCGCCCGATGCGTGTCCTGGGTCACATGCTCGCCATCCAGAAAGAAGAAGGCCTTGTCCTGGATGAGTGTTCCACCCACCTTGCCGCCGAAGTCGCTCCGCTGATACTTCAGATCTTGTCCGCCGGCCGCGTTCGCAAAGGCCAGCCCCTGGTCACGAAACAGGGCGAACAGTTCCCCGTGCAATCCCGTTCCGCCCGAGCCCGTGTTCATCCGGGCTTCGCCCGCCGAGGTCAAGCCCGTGGCCACGCTCATCATGGCCCGGTTGATTTCCATCTCATGAACCGAGCTGAGCGCGACGTTCTGCGTGGTTCCACCCTTGATCTCGTCGCGCAGTTCAACCCCATCCAGGGTGTAGAGAGATGTAAGCCCGCTTTCTTTGTGAATCGAGAGCCCGAGCGTTCCAGTTTTGGTCGGATCGATCGAGCGGCCATCCTGAACAACGACTGCCGGCTCGAGTTGTGCCGTGTTGAGAACGTCGCGCCCATTGATGGGCAATTCCGCGATGGCTTCAGGATCCACTTTGCTGCGCAGAGTCGGCGTACCGGGTTCAATGCGGGCCACCTTGCGATCGCCATTCGAGGTCTGCCCGTTGCGCACGTTGACATAAAACCGGTTGCTGCGGAAATTCTTGACGTCGATTTGCACCGTATACGTGCCGGCGTTGAGCGGACCCGTGGCGTATTTGCCGTCTTTATCGGTGGTCAGTGAAAGCGGGACTTCCGCAGTGATTGAGTTCACGAACACGGTCGCTCCAGCGACGGGCGCACCCGCGGCATCAATCACAGTTCCTTCAATCGAGCCCTTGGGGAGTTCTTCCTGGGCAAGTGCACAAGGCACTACCACCAACAGAATCAAAAGGCAGGAGATACAGGAAAAGATCCGATCCGGGGTGCGTTGCCCCAAGGCAGCCGAAGCGCGCAATTTCGACAAACGCTTTTCTCCTTCCCATTCCCAACAAGCAGGTATTGCCACATGGAATCACTCCCCGCGGGAATGGTTGCTTTCGCTTTCCAAAGTCGAATTGGTTATCTTACTAGAAGGTATGGATATTCGCAGGAAATGAACGTGATCCCGTGCTCATAGGCTGGATTGTCGCCCGGTCCCAGTGGTTCAAAGCGGCATAGGGGAGCGGGTCACCCCGCCTCCCCTGCCACACCACCGTACATGCGGGTCCGCATACGGCGGTTCGGCGGATTAAGCTAACCCCGTGCAGACCATGGGTGGA
>Ga0306922_10002142_pt1 | contig 18294 bp, 16 predicted proteins | sample sta12Cox44000082_FD_203758 | JGI IMG/M metagenome (GOLD analysis project Ga0306922, IMG submission 203758) | Lab enrichment of tropical soil microbial communities from Luquillo Experimental Forest, Puerto Rico - statoxic.12C.oxic.44.000.082 (v2)... | ecosystem: Environmental > Terrestrial >... | reverse complement strand
TTCACCACGAGACGAGGTCAACGATTATCCAAAACGGCGTTCACCAAGACGGTCAAGGCGGGGTTCGCCAGCGTCGGCAAGCCAGACATGCGGGTCCATGACCTACGCCACGTCGGGGCGACACTGGCAGCCCAAGCCGGGGCGACGACCAAGGGGTTGATGAGCCGGATCGGGCACACCACGCCAGCGATGGCGATGCGCTACCAGATCGCGGCAGCGGAGCGGGACGCTGTTATCGCCGAAAGACTTTCGGAGTTGGCCGGTTTCGCCCCGAGTGCCCCGTAGAGCGACGAAACCGGCCCTGGCCATGCAATACATTGCAAATGACACATGCATTGCAAATGACACCGGGTAAGTTGACCATCTATGGCTGAACATCTACGGTCTGACCATTAGAACGATTGAATATAAGGGCCAAGCATTGACCGTCACATCTGGCATCGGTTGCCTTCCCGACATGGCCCAGGGCCTGGTCGGGCAAGACGCCTAAGGGGGGAGGGGTGATGAACCTCGAAGACGTGTTCGGCGCGATAACGACCCAAAGCGCCCGCGATATATTGCAGGCCGTTTCGATGGTGCTCGACGCAGAGGACATAAGCACCGCTCAGCGGGACGCCTTCATCTGCGGCTACCTCGTCGGCCTGGGGTATGCCGTATATGCAGGCCGCGAAGGGGCTGAGCGGGAGTTATTGCTGCGCAGTCAGGAGTTGGGCGAGGAGGGCTGGTTATCAGCGCCATGACCAGCCGGTCCAACTCATCCAGCAGGAATGTCGCTCTGATCACGGGCGCAGCCGAGTTTTCAGGCGTGGTCAGCGACTTGGTTGTCGAGCTGCTGCGGGGCAACGGTGAGCAGGTCCGGGCGATGGTGCGCCTCCGCGACGAGGCCCGCGCGAAGCGGCTTCGCCAACTCGGGGCCGAGGTTGTGGTCGGTGATCTCAGCAGTCCGGCCAACGTCGTTGACGCGATGCGGGATGTCACGCGCATGTTCTTCAACACCCACATCACGCTCGACTATCTCCAGGAGACGGCGATCGTGTGCGCAGCGGCCCGCGAGCTGGGCGGCCTCAAAGTGATCGTCAAGATGTCGCAGATGACGGTGTCGCAGATGACCCTGACTAGCAGCGAGGAGTCCCGTCAGCATCGGCTGCTCTGGCTGTCCGAGCAGATCATGAACTGGTCGGGTATACCGGTGGTCCACGTGCGTCCAACGGTGTTGCTGGACAACCCGCTGTTCACGGTGCTGGCCCGGCGATCCGTGCGCGACCGCGACGTGCTGGCTTTGCCGTTCGGCACCGGGCGCACCTCCCCGATCGCCGCCGAGGACGTGGCGCGGGTGGTCGCTGCCCTGCTGCTGAACCCGCCGAAGGCCGGGCAGGTCTATGAGCTGACCGGTCCGCAGGCGCTCGACATCAAAGGTCTGGCCGAGCAGTACTCGCGCGCGCTGGGACGGACGATCAGCGCGGAAGACATCCCCTATGACGACTGGGTGCACCAGTACTTGCGGAACTCGGGCCTGTCCGACCTGGTTCAGCAGCACCTCGCAACCGTGGCGCGTCTGCATCGCGAGAACCGGTACGACCGCTCCACTCATGATGTCGAGCAGCTCACCGGTCAACCCCCGCAGACCATCGAGCAGTACGTCGCCTCGCACCCGGACCTGTTTGCCTAAATCCCCCGCTGCTGGGACTTTCGCCGCAACTCCCCACGCTGGCGACGCCCGCCGAAGTCGCCGAGTATCTCCACACCACGACCGCTGCATTGGTGGAGTCGCTGCGTCGGGGTTCGGACACCGACATGCAGGAAGCGGAGGCTGCAATCGAACGGTTGGCCGCCGTGCCAACCGACCCCGGATCTTGGCTATACGCGACATCTGGCTGTTGCGGCTGCGGGCTCTCCTGGCGCGGGCTCACGGCGATGACGCGGCTTATGCAGGCTTCCGCGATCGCTACCGCGACATGGCGAAAACGCTTGGCTTCGAGGGACATATTGCGTGGGCCGAGGCGATGCCATGACGGCGGCTGCCCCTTCGGGGGTGGTGACGTTTTTGTTCACCGATGTTGAGGGTTCGACCCGTCGGTGGGAGAACGACGCCGAGGCGATGCGGGTGGCGCTGGTCGCACACGACAACATGTTGCGTGAGGCGATTGAGGCGCACGGAGGCTGGATGTTCAAGCACACCGGCGACGGGGTTTGTGCGGCATTCTCGTCACCGAGGGCAGCGGTTGATGCGGCGGTGGCCGCGCAGCGTGCCCTGGAATTGCCGGTCCGCATGGGGATTGCGACCGGCGAGGCCGAGATTCGCGGAAGCGACTATTTCGGTGCGGTGCTCAACCGTGCGGCACGGGTGATGGCCGCCGGGCACGGCGGCCAGATTTTGGTGGCAGATTCCACAGCGGTATTGCTCAGCGGGATTGATCTGGTCGATCTGGGACCCCGCCGGTTGCGGGATCTCCCGACCCCGGTTCAGGTGTTCCAGGTCCAAGCGGAGGGCCTGCGCACGGACTTTCCGCCGTTGCGGGCGCTTGATGTCAGTCCGGGGAATCTGCGGCCTCAGCTCACCAGTTTTATCGGGCGTGAGTCCGAGGTCGCCGAGCTGCAAGCCGCGGTAAAGGCTCATCGGCTGGTCACGCTGACCGGGGTGGGCGGGGTCGGCAAGACGCGCCTGGCGCTGGAGGTCGCGGCGCGGCTGGCCGATGAATTTCCCGATGGGGTCTGGTTTTTCGAGCTGGCTGCGGTCGCCGATCCGGCGGCGGTGCCCGACGCGGTGGCAGCAGTGCTGGGCATCACCCAACAGCCGGGCAAGAGTGTGGGCCAGTCGGTGGCCGCAGCGCTGGAGGGCCGCATCCGACTGTTGGTGTTCGACAACGCCGAGCACGTGCGAGACGCCGCCGCCGACCTGATCGAGGGGATTCTCGCGCACTCGGCGACGGTGCGAATCGTTGCCACCAGCCGTGAAGGTTTGGGGGTCGCCGACGAGCAACTGTGGTTGGTGCCGTCGCTGGATGTCGGCGCGGGAATCGACTCTGCCGCAGTCGATCTGTTCGTCGAGCGCGCGCGCAGTGTGACTTCTCGCGGTCGTCCTGGTGGACAGCCGGTTCCGCCGCGACCTCACATCCGCGCATCCGATGGACGCCGCGCTGCGCCGGATACTCGATGAGCACCTGGCGCTGCGGGTAGATCTGCCAACGTAGCTGTTTCTTCGCCGCGGTTTTCTTGGCCGATGCGTCTTTCGCGGTCTTGTTGGCGGGTCCGAGCGGCGCATCCACGCTCATGGTCCTGCTCCGGATGCACTCGTACATCGGGTTCACTGTTTGGCCGCTTCCCCCAGTCGGTCGCGACCATCACGGCCCGGATGGCGACTACCGCGACGAGGACGACTACGCCGATGACCTTGAGCCGGACGACGATCCCGACGACGACCCGGACGACGACCGTCCGGAAGCGTCGCGGCTGGTGATTTGAAGCGTGGGCGCGCCGGGTTGGTTTCCTTTCCACTGCAGCCTGGCTGGCGCCCGGCATGCGTGCGCCCCAATCATGGTGGCGTGCTTCAAGATTGATGAAAACGGGCCACCGTTGCATCTCAGCATCCCGCGCGGGGTTGGCGAAGTCGCCGGGGCGGCCGTCAAGACGCCAGGTTGGCGCGTGGTCGTCCCAGGGGTGGCTGGTATCAGGTGTCGGCCTAGGTAGGGGTGCCAGCACCACCAGTCAAATTTGGGTGTCTGTCGGATCGTGATCGACGCTCCTTTGGCCCAATCTGTTCTTGGCACGGTGACACCGCGCCCAGGGATCGCACAGGAGGGCGAAGAAATGACCAGTCTCACAACAGGCACGTTGCGGCGACCGATCAAAAGCACGAACCGTTGCGGAGAGCAGTAACTGATGGCCACAACGATATGGACGTTGCTCTCGATCTTCGTCATCGCTCCCCTCGGTGCTCTTGCCTTTGACAGGCCCCTTTTCGGCAGCTGGATCTGGCACATCGCCCCTGAGAGGGTGAGGGACGATGGGTGAGCATTCCGGCGTCATCGGCAAGATGGTTCATTTTCACCGCTGGTGTAAATGGTCACCGTGGTTTCAGCGTCACAACCTTGTCTGGCAATCGGCCCGGAGCTGTCGTAACTGCGGGAAGATGCAGACACGTCTGATGTGATCTCCAGGTCGGGGTGATCAGCGCGGAAAACGGGCCGGGAAAAAAGTCCAAAAGTTTCGTGTGGACCCGCAAAGCCGTTGGCGCACAGCAAGATTCGGCAAAGTCTACGAGCCTGTGGGTGGCACCGGCGGAGTGACGAGGGCCGTCGGTCGAGGCGAGTTCAACCTACCCCCAGTCGCGAAACGCTGTGAGGAGCTTCTCGCGGAAGCCCGGGTCGAGGTGCTCGTCGCGGATTCGGCCGAGGGTTCGCACTGTGACCCGGAATTGTTCGAGGTAGTTTCTGCAGCCGTCGCATTTCTTCAAGTGCGTTTCGACCCGCGCACGAGTATGCGGGTCGAGCGCGTCTTCGAAGTACGCGGTCACCAGTTCGACCAGTTCTTTGCACGTCATCGAGTCGTCGTTCACGGACCGACCCCCAGGTAGGACTCCAGCACCTGGCGCACGGCTGCACGGCCACGGTGTAACAGGACGCGCTGGTTGGCGATGCTGATATCGAGCATTTCACAGACTTCACTGGACTCGAAGCCGAGAATGTCGCGCAACGCGACGACCATTCGCTGCCGGTCGGGTAGTCGGTCGAGTTCCGCTCGGGCGACGGCAACGAGCTCGTCAGCTAGCACCGAGCCCTCAGGGGTCTCGGGAAAAGCCCTGGGATACTCCTTCCAGTTCTTCCAGTCTCCTGGCCACTCCTCGTTGGGGCCGCGGAACAGCGCCGGGTCAACGGTGCCGCACGTGAAGGCGGCGATCTCGGCGTCGACGGATCGGCGTTCCCGCACGCCGCGTTGCTTGGCGATGTTGATCATCACCGTGAAAAGCCAAGTACGCAAAGATGATCGGCACTCAAACTTTGAGATGCCTTTGATCAACGCAATCCAGGTTTCCTGGACCACTTCTTCGGCGATTTCGTGACTGGGCACGTAGCCGCGCGCCACGCGCAGCATGGCGGGGGTATACCGGTCGACGAGTCGGGCGAACACGGTCTCGTCACCGTCGCGCAACGACGCGATCAGCGCCGATTCGTCCGCGGACTCGCCTCTGAGGGTCCCAGGCATCGAGACCCATGGTATCGGCTCAGCGATACTCAGGATTGGCAAAATCATGACGGCAGCCCGCATCCCATCCCGAACGAATGTTGCCGTAGGCCGGAACTCCACCGGCAGCGGCAGCATCCGTGCCGGATGCATCAGGTTCCAGGTCATGAATGTGGTGTTGCGGTTGGTGAAGTCGTAGTCGGGCCCCCGTGTGGTCCGACGTCGGCGTATGGCCGCGGGTGATACGAGTCTCTGGCCGAAACACCGTAATTCGCCTCGGAGGCGGGACTGCGACGTCGAAGTGTTCCGGCCACAACACCGGCTCTTGGTCGGGGGCGAAGGCCGTCAGGGCTTGCGCTCCAACTCACAGACCGCGATGGACATGCGCGACCGCGTCGGCGTCGGGCTCGAGCACCGCGTCAACCGACAGCGGGACCGAGCTGTGGTACTTCCCGACGGGTGGTCCAATGTCGACGCCGCACGCCACGGCGAGCTCGGCGGGGTGGTCCAGCGCGCTGCGCGCGGCCATGCGGCCAGACCAACTCGGTGCCCTCGTGAAACCGACCACCCCGACGGAGAGCGATGCCGTGCAGCTGTTGGCGGGTAGCGATGAACAGCTCGAGGGCGCCTGGGTGGATACAGGGTTGCGCAACGGCCATCGCGGGACTCCTCTCAGGGCTCTCCGAACATTCGTGCGCGAACTCAAACCAACCGTTACACCGCCGCGCGTAACGGCGGGCGTTCTGCAACCCACTCTGCTAGGAGCCCGGCAGCACAGAGATGAGATCAATTATGCGATCGGAAGCACGACTTGGACACTATGGCCGCTGGTACTGCACGGTGAATGCGTCAGACCCGGAGGGAAGGGCAAGCAGGTATCACTCGGCCGAGGGGGTTGCGTGGTTTCGACGCAACCTAATCTCGCTGCTGCTGGCCCGCTCCTTCGCCGGTGCCGACGCCCTCCGCGCGCAAATAGGGGTCAACTACAAACAGCTCCCGAAAGTCTGCGATGCCGCGCCGACGAGCCGGGTCATGGTGGTGGCGATCATGGTGTCGATGGTCGCATTTCTCGAAAGTACCGTCGTGAACCTGGCGCTGCCGGCCACCGGGCGCGACCTGGGCGGAGGCCTGGCTTTGCAACAGTGGGTCATCGACGGCTACCTGCTGGCCCTGGCCGCCACGATTCTGCCGGGTGGTTCCATCTCCGATCTGTTCGGGCGAGTACCGGTAATGCGCCTCGGGTTGGTGGCCTTCGGTACGGGTTCGGTGGTGGCGGCCACCGCGGCCGCGCCGGCGATGCTGATCAGCGGGCGCGTGATCCAAGGGTTGGGTGGGGCGTTTTTGGTGCCCGGTTCGCTGGCGCTGATCAACTCTGCGTTCGACCGCGCCGCCCGACCCGCAGCGATCGGTTCCTGGACCGCCTGGACCGGCACCGCCTTTGCGCTCGGTCCGCTGCTGGGGGGTCTGGCCGTGGATTATCTGAGCTGGCGATGGATCTACGCGCTGTCGGCGATCCCGATGGTGATCGGGTTCGCGTTGACGTTTTGGCTGTGTCCGATGCCCGCGCCGGCAAAGCGGGCCCGGGTGGATAGGGCTGGCGCCGCCTTGTCGGCGGTCGGGTTGGCCGCCACGGTGTATGCCCTCATTGAGTCTCACCGGCACGGATGGCACGACCCCGTCGTCGCCGCGTCCATGGTCGTCGGCGTCGCGGCCTTGCTGGCATTCGTGGCATGGGAGCGCCGCGCTCCCCACCCCATGGTGCCGCTTGGGTTGTTCACAATCCGCAACTTTGCCGGCGCCAATCTGGGCACCGCGTTCGTCTACGGCGCCCTGACGTTGGGTTCGCTGGGAATTTCCCTGTATACCCAGGAGGTCGCCGGCTACTCGGCCACCGCCGCGGGTTTGATCACCTTGCCGTGCCCGGTGATGTCGTTTCTGTTCGCCCGCCGCGTCGGCGGCATGGCCGCACGGATCGGCCCGCGCATGTTCGTGATGGCCGGCCCGGTGCTGGCCGGCGTTGGGCTGCTGCTCATCCACCCCGTCGCACACGGATTCAACGTCGTCACGCAGCTGCTGCCCGGGATGATCGTGCTGGCCGCTGGCATGGTCACCACCATCACCCCGCTGACCGCGGTCAATTTGTCTGCCGTTGAGCCCACACATAGCGGAATCGCCGCAGCAATCCAAAACGCCGTGGGCCGGACTTCTGCGCTGATCGCGACGGCCTGCGTGGGGCTGATCGCCGCCTGCACGCTCACCGATACCAGCTTCACCCGGCTACTGCAGGTCAGCGCGGCGGTGTTCTTCATCGGCGCCGTCCTCAGCGGCGTCACCATCACCCATCCGGCCGCTTCCCGCTGAACCCGTTCCCTGTGAAGTTGCCGCCCTGTGCCGCGACCGGCACGGCGCCTACCCCATCTGGCCAGCCGTACCTGAACCGCAGCCGACTTGCAGCTGTCGTGGTGGCTACTGTGCGGCTACGTGTGCCGGTTCACGATTTCGCCGCAGCTGACTTTCCGCGCCCTGCATGCGCTCTGAGATTTGGTGGGCCGCATCCCTTGTGGCGAAGGCGATTTCGTCGAGACGATCCACGATGCCATCTTGAAATAGATTCAGAGTACCTACTTAGACTGACTGCACAATTCGTCAACGCAATATCAGGACAATAGGGCAGGCTGGCGCTACCCGCGAAGGGATTTGCCAGGACGACCACACGCTATTCGCCGGCCGTGGGGGGTGGCTTACACGACAACTAGGGCAAGCAACGGGACTAGGCCGGGTGTAGGGCCAACTACTGGAGCCACTCGACCGTAGCGAAGACCGTCAACGACGCGGCGTAGACGATCACGGCGACTGCGGCGCCGCGCAGGCTGATTCGCAGACTGGCGCCGTCGACCGGGTCGAGGCAGCGGCGGCACCATGACGACACCGTCGGCATCAACCACCATTGCATCAATGCCACGCTGAACACCTGGCCGAGCCACACTGACAGCCACGGCTCCGCTCCCAATTTGCCGATCACCGGTGCCACAAACTTTGACTGCAGCATCGCCATCGGGTAGAGCACCATCAGCAGCAGCATCGCCGTCTTCCAGCTCGGCGTCATCGCGGTCTTGCCGTTCATTCTGCGGACGGTTGTGCCCAGCGGGGTGGTCTGGGCGAACACCGAGAAATCCTGCGCCAGACTCGACCGCACCGCCGGCAAGCCTTCCTTGCGCTGCGGCGACTGTAACCATGCCGACAACTGGGGTTCGGTGCGAAACCGGATCAGCGACCGCCATTCCCCCGACGCGCTCGGCGGGAAGACGGCTGCGCCCTCATATCCGGGGAATTGGGAGGCGGCCTTCTTCAGCCGTCCGTGCGCGGCGTGGAAGTCAGCCTCCATGCCGTCCGACACATTGGAGGAGACGATTCCCACACCGGTCGGCAGCACCGCGCCCTCGATGATCACCAAATCGGAAGAAAGCCGCAGCAATCCGCGTTCTGCGCCCCGGCGCACCAAGGTCTTCCAGGTCGCCCCGTCGAGCCACTCGTGAAGCAAATTCTCCGACTCGAAGGTCACCGCGATCGCCCAGTCCAGCGGCGCGTCACGGCGGTTCGAGGCGGCGAGCGCAACGAATCCTGGTGTTGCCTCCGCGGCAGATCGCACGTCGCAAACCCACGCGTCGAAAACCTGTGGGTCGGCGATCCGGTGAAAAATCGTGACGGCGATGGCCTTCATCGTGATCCGCCTTGGCCGCGGCGAATCGGCGGCCGCGCCGGACTCGGGGTCGGAACCTTAGTTGCCATGCGATCTCCTTGCTAAGCCATTTCTGCCCCCGTGAGCCTCGATCGCCGCACGCAACACCTCGTCGTGGGCGGCCAGCGCCGCCCGCATGCCCTCCGTGTCGGCTTCCCACCGACGCGTCGAACCCTCCACATCGGTGAACAAAAACGTCACCACCCCCGAAGGAGCAGCCGCCGCAGTAGCGGACACCCCAGCAGAATCTCACAACCGACACGTTCCTACCTCGTGGATCGGCGGAATCCGGCCCCGGACCAACGCCCCGAAGCACTGCGCGGCGGGCTACTCGCAAGGGATCACACCGGGGATAAGGCACATGTTGGCTGGCAAGAAGTGACACGATACTGATGTGAGCGCCAGTGGGGTGGCCGCGTGACGACAGCGACCGTGGTGTGCGGGTCGTGCGGCACCGAACTGCCACCCAACTCCAAGTTCTGTAACGAGTGTGGTGCACCGGTCACGCAGGTCAGCCGATCGGCGGAGTACAAGCAGGTGACGGTGCTGTTTGCGGATGTCGTTCGTTCGATGGACATCGCCTCTGCCGTTGGGCCGGAGCGGCTGCGCGAGATCATGGCCGACCTCGCCGACCGCTGCGCGGCGGTGGTGCAGCGCTATGGCGGGACGGTGGACAAGTTCACCGGCGACGGGATCATGGCGGTGTTCGGCGCGCCGGTGGCGTTGGAAGACCACGCTACCCGCGCTTGTCTTGCGGCACTGGGCATCCAGGAGGAGACGGCCCGGCTGGCCGCGGAGGCCAAAGCCCGCGACGGTGTAGATCTGCAGTTGCGCGTTGGTCTCAATTCCGGCCAGGTGATCGCCGGTGAGATCGGTTCGGGTGCTTTGGGTTACACCGCGGTTGGTGAGCAAGTCGGGATAGCGCAGCGGATCGAATCGGTTGCCCCACCCGGTGGGGTGATACTCAGTGAGTCCACCGCGCGGCTAGTCGCGGGAGCGGTGCTGGGAGAGCCGGAGTTGTTGCGCGTCAAAGGTGCCGAGGAACCGGTGCCTGCCCGTCGGCTGCTGGGCATGGGTGAACGGCATCGCGTTGCTTCACGTGCTGAGTCCCATCTGGTCGGGCGGCGCTGGGAGATGGCCGCGGTCGAGGGCTTGCTGGAGCGTGCCATCGACGGCGATGGCGCGGTGGTCGAGGTGCGGGGATCACCGGGTATTGGCAAGAGCCGCCTGGTGCGCGAGGTCACCGCGATAGCGGCAGCCCGAGGTGTCGAGGTGTTCACCGCGTTCTGCGAATCGCACGCCAGCGATGTCCCGTTTTACGCCGTGTCGCGGCTGCTGCGCGCAGCCACCGGCGTGGGTGATCTGGACGCCTCGGTCGCCCGCACGCAGGTACGGGCCCGGGTGCCTGATGGCGATCCGGAGGACTTGGTGCTCTTCGAAGACCTGCTGGGCATCGCCGATCCCGAGGCGGAGTTGCCCAAGATCGATCCGGATGCCCGGCGGCGACGGTTGACCGCGCTCGTCGCTGCCGCGTCGCTGGCCCGCCAAGACCCGGCCGTCTATGTCATTGAGGACGTGCACTGGATCGACGAGGTCAGCGAATCCATGCTCGCCGACTTTATGGCTGTGACCCCGCAGACGCCCTTTCTGGTGCTCATCACCTGCCGCCCCGAATATCGGGGCGCATTGAGCCGGGTGCCCGGTGCTCAAAGCATCGCCCTTGCGCCGCTGAGCGATTCGGAGACCACAGCACTGGTCACCGATCTGCTGGGGCCGGACTCCTCGGTCGCCGGGTTGACGACCATGATCGTCGAAAGGGCGGCCGGTAACCCGTTTTTCGTGGAGGAGATGGTGCGCGAACTGGCCGAACGCGGGGTCCTGCGCGGAAACCGCAGCGCCTACGTTTCGGCGGTCGGTGCTGCCGAGGTCAGCGTGCCCGCCACCGTGCAGGCGGCCATTGCCGCCCGCATCGACCGCCTTAACCCGGCGGCCAAGTGCACCCTGAGCGCTGCGGCGGTCATCGGCTCACGGTTCGACCCGGGCCTGCTGGAAACCCTGGGCATTGAGCCCGTACTCGAGGATTTGGTGGGCGGCGAATTCATCGACCAGATCACCTCTACCGAAGAACCCGAGTATCTGTTCCACCATCCGCTGATCCGCACGGTGGCCTACGAAGCACAACTAAAGTCGGATCGTGCCGAGCTGCACCGGCGCCTGGCCGCCGTGATCGAAGCCCGTAGCCCGGCCTCGGCTGACGAAAATGCCGCGCTGATCGCCGAACATCTGGAGGCCGCCGGTGATTTGCACGCCGCCTACGGCTGGCAGATGCGGGCCGCCGCCTGGGCGACCAACCGCGACATCGCCGCCGCACGGCTGAGCTGGGAGCGTGCCCGAAACATCGCCGACGCATTACCCACCGACGACCCCAGCCGGGCCGCCATGCGCATCACGCCGCGGACCATGTTGTGCGGGATCGCCTTTCGAGTCCAACTGAACGTCGCCGGTGCCCCCTTTAATGAGTTGCGGCAGTTGTGCACCGCCACCGGGGACAAGGCGTCACTGGCCATCGCGATGGCAGGGCTGGTGATGGATCACGTGTATCGGGACCGGCCGCGCGAGGCGTCGCAGCTGGCCTCGGATGCCATGGCCCTCATCGAGTCGGTCGGCGATCCGACGCTGACGGTGGGGCTGTCCTTCGCGCCGACCTACGCCAAAGTTGAGAGCGCCGAGTGGTCTCACGCGCTGCAATGGTCAGAACGGGTCATCGACCTTGCCGACGGTGACCCGGCCAAAGGTAACTTCCTTTTCGGCTCTCCGTTAGCGATCGCCCATACGAACCGGGCTATGGCTCGGTATTGTCTGGGTCGTCCAGGATGGCGCGACGACCTGAACCGCGGGCTGGCTCTGGCTCGCAGCGCCGACTCCCTCTCCTTCGCCGCGGTTGTCGGCTGGGTCTACTTTGCGGGAATACCGTTTGGCGTGCTGGCCGTGGATGATCCGACGGTGCGCGAGATCGAGCATGCCCTACGGATTGCCGAACGATCCGGCGATGACCTCGCGTTGGCCTTAGCCCGTATGACGCTGGGCACTGCGCTGGTGCACCATCCAATGGCTGCGCAGCGTGACCGCGGACAGAAGATCCTGGCAGACGTCGGCGAAGTGTTTCGGCGCCGGGGCCACAACCTGTCCGAATTGCCGATCGTCGATGTCTACTCCGCGCGTGCGAGGGCTCGGTGTGGAGATCGCGATGACGCGATACCGCTCATCCGCGCCGCCGTCGACCATCTGTTTCGCCACGAACACCTGCTGGCGTGGGGCGTTCCTGCGACGGGTGTTTTGGTGGAAATGCTGCTCGATCGTGGGACCGAGGGTGACGTGGCCGAAGCCCAGGCCGCAATCGAGCGATTAGCGGCCGCGCCAGCCGATGAGGGTCTGGTGATACGGGAGATCTGGCTGCTGCGGCTGCGCGCGCTGCTGGCCCGCGCCCAAGGCGACGAGGCCGGCTACCGCGACTATCGGGATCGCTACCGGGACATGGCGAGAACACTTGGCTACGAGGGGCATATCGCCTGGGCCGAGCCGATGCCATGACGGCGGCTGCTCCTTCGGGAGTGGTGACGTTTTTGTTCACCGATGTCGAGGGTTCGACCCGTCGGTGGGAGGCCGACGCGGATGCGATGCGGGCCGCGCTGGCCGCCCATGACGAGGTGTTGCGCCAGGTGATCGAGGCGCAGGGCGGCTTCGTGTTCAAGCACACCGGTGACGGGGTGTTTGCCGCGTTCGCCTCCCCCAGGGCTGCGGTTGATGCGGCGGTGGCCGCGCAGACGGAGCTTCAGTTGCCGGTACGGATGGGGTTGGCGACCGGGGAAGCCGAGCTGCGCGAGGGGGATTACTTCGGTGCGGTGCTCAACCGAGCTGCGCGGGTGATGGCCGCCGGGCACGGCGGCCAGATCCTGCTGGCCGATTCGACGGCGAGTCTGCTCAGCGGAGTGGACCTGGTCGATTTGGGGCCGCGACGACTGCGCGACCTACCCACACCGGTCGGGGTGTTTCAAGTCTGCGCACCCGGCCTGCGCACAGAGTTCCCACCCCTGCAGGCGTTGGATGCCAGTCCGGGCAACCTGCGGACCCCAGTCACCAGCTTCATCGGACGCGAGTCCGAACTCGACGAGGTGCAAGCGGCGGTCAAGGCTCATCGATTGGTGACGTTGACCGGGGTGGGCGGGGTCGGCAAGACCCGGCTGGCGGTGGAGGTCGCATCGCGTCTCGTCGATCAATTTCCGGATGGGGTCTGGTTTTTCGAGCTGGCTGCGGTGTCCGATCCGGCGGCGGTGCCTGACGCGGTGGCGGCGGTACTGGGCATCACTCAGCAGCCGGATAAGACCGTGAGCGAGTCGGTGGCCGCCGCGTTAGAGGGCCGGGCGCGGTTGCTGGTGTTCGACAACGCCGAGCACGTGCGAGACGCTGCCGCCGATCTGATCGAAGCGATCCTCGCGCGCTCCTCGACCGTGCGGATCCTGGCGACCAGCCGCGAGGGATTGGGGGTCGCCGACGAGCAACTGTGGCCGGTGCCGTCGCTGGATGTCGGCGCGGGCATCGACTCTGCCGCAGTCGATCTGTTCGTCGAACGCGCCCGCAGTGTGGTCCCGGACTTCTCGCTGGCGAACCCTGACGAGGCGGTCGCGGTCGTGGAGATTTGCCGCCGCCTGGACGGCATCCCATTGGCCATCGAGTTGGCAGCCTCGCGGATGGCGTCAATGACCGCCAGTGAGGTGCGCGATCGTCTTCATCAGCGGTTCCGGCTGCTGGTCGGCTCGCGGCGGGGCGTGGCACGCCACCAAACCTTGCGCAATGCGGTGGCATGGTCCTACGACCACCTCGACAACGCGGAAAGGGCTCTGCTGCAGCGGTGTTCGGTGTTCGCCGGGGGATTCGACCTCCAAAGTGCCTGCGCGGTGGGCGGATCCGATGACGTCGACGACTACGCCATCCTTGATCTGCTCGATGCGTTGGTGCGCAAGTCGCTGCTGGTCGCCGACCGATCGGCTGGGCGGACCCAATTCTCGATGTTGGAGACCATCCGTCAGTTCGCCGAAGAGCAACTCGTCGCCTCTGGTGCGGCCACCGAGGCACGTAACGCGCATGCCCGCCACTTCGCCAGGCGCGAGACCGACATCCTGGCGCTGTGGAACAGCCCGCACCAGCGCGAGGCATACACCTGGTTCTCCGCCGAGCTGGCCAATCTGCGCACCGCGTTCAAGTGGGCCGCCGACCATGGCGACCTAGACGTTGCCGCCACCATCGCGACGTATGCGGCATTCCTCGGCCTTCGGGTCGAAATCTACGAGCCCATTACTTGGGCCGAACAGCTCATCAAGCCCGCCCGATCCGTCAACCATCCCCGCCTGGCAGCCCTGTATGTGATGGCGTCGCAGTGTCACACGACCGGACGCATCGAGGACGCTGTCGGCTACAGCGACGCGGCCCTGACGGTTAAGGGCAGTGGCCGCGACGAGGTGCCGGACGGCATCCAGAGCTGGCTTAGCGCTGCGTATCTGTACATCGGCCAGCCCGACCGGTACGTGGAGTTGTGCCGCGCCCGGCTCTCATCCGATCGAGAGAATGACGCAGTCATCCAGGCATACCTGGTACTCGCGCTGACGGTCGCCGGTGTTGGTGACGAGGCGATGGCCGCCGCGATCGGCATGATCGACACCGCCGAAGCCACCGATGACCCGTGGACGCTTTCGTGGGCGCTTTTCGCCTACGGCTTCGCCTTTCGGCATGTCGAACCTGGGCGCGCGCTCCAAGCCGTGCGCCGGGGGCTGGTGATCGCTCAGCAGAGCGGCAACCGCGCCAACGAGTCACACCTGGCGATCTGTCTGTCCGCTCTCGAGGCCCAACACGGGGACCCGCTGGCCGCCTTCGACTACCTCATGCTCGCGATCCGGAATTTTCAGGACTCGGGTCATGCGGCAAACATGCGTGTTGCCCTGGCTATGCTCACGGTGCTTTTCGACCGGCTCGCACGGTGCGAAGCGGCGGCGACCATCGCCGGTTTCGCGTTTAGTCCGCTGACCGCAGCGTTTCCTGAGTTCGGCACCGCAATCACCCACCTACGCGAGGTGCTCGGCGAGGCGACCTACGAGTCGCTCGCCCGCAAGGGTGAGACGATGACCACCGCCGCCATAGCGGCGTATGCATACGACCAAATCGACGAGGCCCGAACAGAGTTGAACGCGGTCTCGAAATAGAGCACATTCGAGACACCGATCACCGGACACTCGGATGTCCGATCTTCCGAGGTCGCCGTGTCTCGAAAGTTCGTCTCACCGAAAGTGTCCCGAAAGGCTGTCTCGCAATGGGCAGCTAAGTATCTATGACCTAGCACAGAAGGTGTCGGTGATGCCTTCGGGTGGAACTTGGTTGCAGGGTAAATACAATAGAGAGCGTGAGCGAACACAATCTTCTTGTGGAAGCGGCCAGGCAGTGGCGGCCCGAAGCGGTGTGGCGTCAACACTTTCATCGTCCCTGTCCGACGTGTGGACGCGACAGTCGTTACAAGCAGTGGCCGATCGATTGCGCGTATGTCGCGCTGGCGATCCGCAACTTCCACGACTCCGGCGACACCACCGGGGTACGCAGCGCCCTCGCCATCCTCACGGCCCTATTCGACCGGCTCGGACGCTATGAACCAGCCGCCACCATCGCCGGTTTCGCCGCCAGTCCCCTCACGAGCACGGCCATGCCCGAGTTCAATAGCGCAATCGCCCACCTCAGCGAAGTCCTCGGCGACCCGACCTACGAATCGCTCGCCCACAAGGGTGAAACGATGACCACCGCCGAGATGGTCACCCACGTATTCGACCAAATCGACCAGGCCCGAACAGAACTCGAACACCCAAGCTGAATGCCCCTCAGGAGCGGATGCGGTCGGCGAGGGGTGGGGGTGCAAGAGTCTGTCCGAGCGCCGTACCCACGCTCCCGTTAGCGACAAATCTGTCGTGAGCGCTGACCGTGCCCATCCACCCCTCCGGCACAACGACGCCACTACCCACCCATTCGCCCGCCACAACGCGATTCCACTCCCAAAACGACGGCACTGAGAACCAACACGACCACCCCGAAACGGACCCTCCCGCAACCACTCCCAACGCGCCCTTTGCCCGTGTTGTGGAAACGGTCAGCTTGGCAGAGCGATTCCTGCGGACGTAATGCGGTCTTCTAGCGACTTCAAGTCGTAGTAATCGCGCCAGCGCTTGATTCGACCGTTGTCGTCGACGTCGAACACCGCGGCGACTTCCAAGTCGAAAGGTTTGCCTCCGAGTTTGAAGTTGTCCACTCGCTCGACCATGACCGTGCCACCGCTGGCGACTAGTTTCTTGATGTCGATGGAGGTGCTCGGAACGACCCTTTGCCATCGTTTCAAGCTCCGCTCTGATGGCGTCGATGCCGTGATGGACTCCTCTTGGGCCGTCGGTGTAGACGGCGTCGTCGCTGATGAAGCTGACGAGTTCGTCAAGGTCCGACCGCTTCCAGGCGGCAAGGTACTTTCGTACCACCGTCTCCGCTGATTCGCTCATCTTGAAAACCTCCCTCGACCAGTTGATTTTCGACGGCGCATATCCGGGGTGGACGGTAAGAAAGCCTACGCGCCAGGCTGGATCGCACTATTGCGATCTAGGATCTTTTGCGCTTGCCGCGTTCCGATCAGTGGTAAGGAACGAAACCGCCTACAGAAACGCTCGATTGCCGTATCGGTCGAGCGAGACAAGCTCTCCGACCGGCCGACGCGTCGTGGGACCGTATTTACCGAGCGGCCAGCCGAGAGGGATTACTACGCAAGGAGTGACATTCCACGGCAGACCCAAGGCACGCCTCGCCAGCAGGTTGCTCCACAGCGGAGCGGTGATCAGCGCCGCGCCCAACCCGGCCGCACGTGCGGCCAGCAAGAGATTCTGCACCGCCGGGTAGATAGAACCGTAGGCACTGCTCGTAAAACCCGGCGGCCAAGGTGGAATGACACCCTTGACGCATGCCACAACGACGACGGGGATCTCGTCGAAGTGGTCTGCCTGCCATTGCACGGCCTTCAGTAGCCTGAGCGCCTTCTCGTCACCGCGCCGTTCAATGGAACGCTTGTAAATCCGGGCGGCGAGATTTATGGCTGTGCGATTCAAGCGGCCTAGTTTCGCGACTACTTCGCGGTCCTTGACGACGATGAACTCCCAATTCTGCGCGTTCGAACCAGTTGGTGCCTTCATGGCAAGCTCTAAAAGGTGGAGCACAAGTGAGTCGTCAATCGGGTCACTCTTGAGCCGACGGATGGCACGCTGAGTACGCATCGCATCTTCGAGCGGCATCGTCAAGGGCTCTTGCTGCGTCATGACCATAATTCCAGCACGGCCAGCCCAACCATGTGACCCTCTTGGATCAAACACTCGTCATCAGGACTCACGCGACCATCCGACCTAGACCGTCCGACCATCCGCCCGAGACCCCGCGAACCATCCGACCATCAACCGATGGCCCCAATCACGTTGCACCGCAACACCATCCACGCTGACGGTAACCGCTCGACCATCCAGCACCAATTACGTTGCCCAGCAACGCAATCCGTCCGATGGTGCCCATCCACAGACCACCCCGAAAACCCACCTCCGGTGCCATCTATCCAGACCACCCCGTTTCGTGCCACGGAGCGCGATTCCGGCCCCCAAACCACCCCACCCACTCCCAACGCCACACCACCCCACACACCCACCCCAACACGGCCACGCCACCACCCCGGCCGACCGCAACCAGACCACCCCGCGACCCGACCGCGACTAGACCACCCCCGGTCACCACCCCTCCCCCCGGTCACCATCCGCGCACGGCCCGAACTGAAGAATCCGCTGAGGGCATCGCATGGCGCTGAATTGGGCTGGTGGGAACTATGATTCGCGGCATGAGGCATACGTCGGAAGCGCGGCGGTTGTTGCGGGAGTTGGATGCGGAATTGGCGTCCGCATCGGAACATGCTGGGAGAAGCCTGGTTTGGACGCCTCAGGATCGTGCGCGCCATCGTCTCCTCAGCCGCTCGATGTCACGAAAAACTCCCCGCGCAATGTTGGGATCGGTTGATCCCCCCCACTACCAGACAAAAAATCCAAGAGTTTCGTGCAGCGCAGCGTCGCCGGGGCATTGGGTCGCCGATGGCCCCCTCCCAAAAGACCTGCGCCGGTGGGCATTAGGCACTAGGGGGCCGCGGCAGGTGGACGAATCGGGTCCGCCTAGATGAAGAACAGGCGGAAAACGTCCCGTTCGAGCCTTGTGATCTCGGACCGGACCGCGGTTTCCTCGGACGGGTTAAACCGTCGGCGGGGGGTTCG
>Ga0306922_10002140_pt1 | contig 18304 bp, 13 predicted proteins | sample sta12Cox44000082_FD_203758 | JGI IMG/M metagenome (GOLD analysis project Ga0306922, IMG submission 203758) | Lab enrichment of tropical soil microbial communities from Luquillo Experimental Forest, Puerto Rico - statoxic.12C.oxic.44.000.082 (v2)... | ecosystem: Environmental > Terrestrial >... | reverse complement strand
GCCTTCCCATCTGATATCTATGCGCCGTTTACCTACCAATACCTCGTAGTCACCGTCCGGTAGTTTATTCATGCCGACTGAATCCATGACTCTGTAGTCCGAATAGGCGGGCCGACGCGATGCAGAGTCATCGAGCGTAGTCTTGGTAGCGCGAACTTTGCATTTGAAATGATGCCCTTGTCCCACGATAATTCCATTGAGGACTACACCGTACTCTATCAAGCAGTCTCCTGACTTGCCAGAACTAGAATGAATTCCCACAGATCAAAATTTCGGGCGAAGCTCGCCCGGCCCGATGGGTCTGACCGGAGGGTGAAGGAGTGCCGGGTCTGCAAGGACGGTATGCTTCGGAAACGCTTACTGTCAAGGTACCTAAGAAATCGGCGCCAAGTACTGTGCGAATAGTGAAATAAGGAGCGTGGCAGGACCCAGAAGCGCATATTCCCTGTGCGTCCTGGCGAGGGAGTTACGACGTACGAAGTCGGTCAAATGTCAGGTGCGGCCTACGTGCAAGAGTTTGTCAATCAATGGACGAAGCGCGGAAGGAGTGGAAACGTCGGAAGCCGGAGCCGCCGTTGAAGGACTCCATTTGACTCAGGAATGCAACTTTTCTCTCCTCAAGACACGCATTATCGAAATTGCGTCTAAAAGTGCCTGGCGTTCGTCTAGACTCTTGATGTCGGACGACAACACATCTAACCTCTTGAGAATAATCAGCTCAACCTTTTGCAATTTTTCGCCCAGTTGTTGGGTGCCGAACGCAGTCATAGCGTTGCGGAATGGCTCCTGCCACTGTGGGTATTTCAGTTCGTCACTCATGGCTTGGCTTCCTCCCGATTGGAACACGTGAGACGTTAGAGGGTCGTGCTATACGGGAGACCTCCCACACAGAGTCTTGTCATCTATGTTCCTCTGTTCTGGACTGATCGACCGCCCGCTCTTAGGCAAGGATGCTGCTATAGCATTGGAACTGCGTTGAGACGCACGGAAGTATTATGACTGATTACGCTCAGAAAGTGAGCGAAAACCTCCGTATCGTGCTATCCTATTTTCGCGCTTATTGCATTCGGTTGTGTTGTGCGGCCCTCTGGTTCGGCAAATTGATCTGAGAATCTCCGCCCTTCGTTCCCTCCGTCCGTTTTTGGCGCAATTCAAAGAGAAGACTGGCAATTGAGATTGCCGCGGGAGCCCCCGTATCTGCGGTGCGCTCCCGCCAACTCTGCCAGCAAGAAAGCAAAATGCAAAGTTTTTCAGAACTATCAGTATCTCCTTCGTTGAAGGAGCGACTCATTGCGGCGCGGTTTTCGACGCCGACACCGGTGCAGGCGGCAGCCATTCCGCAAGCCCTAAAGGGCAAGGATGTGATCGCGACGGCCCAGACAGGAACCGGCAAGACACTGGCATTTCTGATTCCTCTGATGGAAAAACTGGCTGCACAAAGGGAGGCAGGAATCGCCGCGCTCGTCCTCGTACCGACGCGCGAATTAGCAATGCAAGTGGCGGAGCAGTACGACGCGTTGAGGAGCAAACAGGCGCAACCCGCAGCATTGGTGGTCGGCGGACTATCGGAAGGCAGGCAGCTTGACGCGATTCGGCGAGGTGCGCGGCTCATTGTGGCAACTCCCGGCCGTCTCGAGGATTACATGGATCGCAAGTTAGTATATCTGGCTGGTGTGAAGACGCTCGTGCTGGATGAAGCCGATCGCATGCTGGATATGGGATTTCTACCTGCGATACGACGGATTGTGTCAGTAATACCCAAAGAACGCCTAACTCTCTGTTTTTCCGCAACCATGGACGGGACAATAGCCCAGTTGGTGAGGGATTACACGAGAAATTCGGTTCGTCTATCATTTGGTTCGACTCTGAAACCCTCGGAAAACGTGCGGCTGCAGGCATTTGAAGTGGCAGATGGCGAGAAGCCTGAACTGTTGTACAAGCTACTAAATCAGGAGAACGGGCGCTGTCTGATTTTTGCGCGGACCAAACGCGGCACAGAGCGAATTGCCAAGAGTCTAAACCGGCAGGGAATCAATGCGGCAATGATCCACGCGGACCGTTCGCAATCCCAGCGAACTGCGGCACTAACCGGATTTCAGCGAGGGCAGTACCGCGTGCTCGTCGCGACCGATGTGGCTGCCCGCGGTATTCACGTGCAGGATATCGCCCACGTCATTAACTATGACCTTCCGGAGGTAGCTGAAAACTTCATTCATCGTGTTGGCCGCACGGGACGTGCCGGCGAGCGTGGTATTGCTTCGACTCTCTTCGTGAGAGAGCAGCGGACCGACTTGTTTCAATTGGAACGGACTCTTGGGATTCGCATAGAGAAAGTTTCAATGAATGGGGACTCGTTTGAGAAGAACGCCCGTGCGCGTCGACCTGGCATAGAGCGCCTACCGGCGACACCTAGCCCCAGGATGATTCCTTTGCCCGGGGAATTCCTGCAAGCGCAGATGGGAGGCTAATTTTCCGCGCGGAGATCCACTCCACGCTGGAAGATGCTCGTACGCTGATGCGCATAAGTGTGCAATCATTACAATGGTTGTTCTTTCGGACACGCGATTCATCTAAGAGGCTCCTGAGATCACGCCTGCGACTATTCCCTTCGGAAATGGCGTACCTTTGTGAGTGATACAGTTGTCCTACAATACGTTGGATTTGAAACCAAGGGCGCGGTCCGTGAGTACGCCTTCACCCTCCGTGGCTCTGGTGGCGAATCCTCTGAGTATTTTGTGACCATTGAGAACGCCGCTTTTGTAGGGCATCGCGTGCGCTATCAGGATGCGCCGGAGATCTGTTCCAACCGGCTTCACCGCGAATTCGCCACGCGAACTGACTACCCGCCCTTCACTCGTTTCTCTGTGACGGATGTAGAACTGGCCGAATACAGGAAAGCCCACGCCCCTAAGCCTAAGCCAGGCGTCTCTGCCCAGTGGGAAGATGAAAAGTGTTGATGTCGCGCGTTTCATTTCGTTCCAACAAATTTCGGAGAACCTGTGGCGCGACAGATTGAAGACGAGTTTGGCCACGCTCAGCAGCTCATCCTGATGGGTAAGGAGCGCGGCTACCTGATCTACGATGAGGTTAACGAAAGTCTGCCCGCGGGGGTGAATTCATCGCAGGAAATTGACGATCTCCTGTCCATCCTAGAGCGCCAGGGTATTGAGATCTACGAAGACCTTGCCACCGCAAACGCGGCGCATTTAGCTGCAAACGCCGCGGAAGGTTCGGAAGCCGACCCGAAAGAGGAACGTGCCGCGGAAGGTAGCCTTGACCTCAGCCTGGGTGTGGACCCGAAATCCCAGGATCCGGTCCGCGTTTATCTCCGCGAAATGGGCTTAACGCCGTTGCTTACGCGCGAAAGCGAAGTAGCTATTGCCAAGCGCATCGAGCGCGGGCAACTGGCGGTGATGAAGGCCATCACCCGTTCGCCCATCGTCATCAAGGAGCTCATCGCAGTGGGCGACGATCTCCGTACAGGGGCTCGATCGATCAAGGAAATCGTTCAGTTTGATGACGAAGAGCTCACCGAAGAAAAAATCGCCAACAAGACCAAACAGACGCTGAAGTATATCGACAAAATCGCGGAGCTTCACAAAACCGCACTGAAGCAGGCCGAACGGTTTGCCAGGATGGCAAAGTCAAAGAAGCAGTCGTATGTTCGGGCTAAGTGGGCCGTTGCCCGCACCTGCGTCCAAATTTCTCTGACCACGCGCGGCATCTCTTTGCACTGGCTCGAGAGAAAGCGTCTGATTAACGGACTGCGTTCAGTTGTCGAACAAGTGTACGCCCTCGAGCGCGAAGTACGCCGCCTCGAGCGCCGCGTGGACGCAGCACTCGGTGATGTCGCCGCCGAAGCTCGCAAAGAGCTGCGAGCACGCCGCGCCGGGTTGAAAGAGATTGAACGAGCGAGCGAAATTGGATTGAGCAGCCTCAAACGCACCCTCACGCTCATCCAGCGGGGTGAGGCGAAGGCGCGGGAGGCAAAAAACGAACTAACTGAGGCCAACCTTCGCCTAGTTGTTTCTATCGCAAAGAAATACACCCATCATGGTTTGCAGTTTCTCGACTTGATCCAAGAAGGCAATCTCGGGCTCATGAAAGGGGCCGACAAGTTTGACTGGCGCCGCGGTTACAAGTTCTCTACCTACGCCACCTGGTGGATTCGCCAAGCCATCACGCGCGCCATTGCCGACCAGGCGCGCACAATCCGTGTTCCCGTTCATATGTTCGAGCTCATCAACAAGCTCGCAAAGTGCGCCCGCCAACTTGTGCAGGAACTTGGCCGCGAGCCAACCTCGGAAGAACTGGCCCAGCGGTTGGACATAACCATCGAAAGAGTGCTCAGCACGCGCAAGATCTCCCAGACTCCCTTATCCTTCGAGACTCCTATCGGTGAAGAGGAGGACTCTCACCTGGGCGATTTCATCGAAGATAAGGCCGTGGTCTCTCCATCGGAGGCTGCCATGAATTTGAGCCTCAAGGAAAAGATGGCCTCGGTGCTGAAAAAGCTCAGCCCTCGCGAGGAACGCATCATCCGCATGCGTTTCGGGTTTGAGGACGGCAATCAGCACACCCTCGAAGAAGTCGGCCAGGTGTTCGCCGTCACGCGCGAGCGCATTCGCCAGATTGAAGCCAAGGCGCTACGCAAACTACGCCACCCTTCGCGTTCCAATCTCGTCCGCACGTTTCTCGAAGGTTCGTGGTGATGCAGTGTCGTTTATCCAAATTCTGGATCCGCTATCAAACAAGGGAGATCGCATGAAAAGTCTTTTTGTCGGAAACTTGAATTTTCAAACCACGGAGGCCGATTTGACGGCGCTGTTCCAGCCTTTCGGGCTAGTTGGGCGCATTCATATTGCCACGGATCGGGAAACAGGCCGTGCTCGCGGTTTTGCTTTCGTGGAAATGCCTAATGACGCGGAGGCCGCGAAGGCCATTGCCACTCTCGACGGAAAAGAAATGGGAGGCCGCAACCTCCGGGTCAACGAAGCGCGGCCCAAGGGCGAGCGCCCCCCGCGCAACAATAGCGGCGGCGGACGTCCCAGTGGCGGTCGCGGTCGCAGCGGATTTTCGCACGAGGACTATCGGGAGTCCGCCCGTAAGCCGCGCGAACCGCGCTGGTAGGCCTACGACTCTCAATAAAAGGTAGAATATAATTGGACTTCCGAGGAGACTTTTGAGCATCACCTTTCAAAAACGCCAAAAGGAACTGAAGAGGCAGGAAAAGCAGCGGGCAAAGGCAGAACGACGGGAGCAGAAAAAACTCGCTAAACGCGCGGCGGTCGAGGCCGCGAAGGAAAACGCAGCCATGCCCGCCAAGCCAGAGACCCAGAATTAAGCGGGCCAGGAATTCTCGTGCGGTGTCCGACGTGGACGATCCTTTCGGCAAAGATGGCTTGCGCTCTCTTGGAGGCATTGGAGCTAGCGCCAGACGCAGTTTTACAGCAACCAGGGTATAGTAGCCGCGCTCTTCTCGCCGCATTGTTGTATGCGTGAAGAACAATCTAGACCCGATCACGTTAAAACGAGAATACAATGAGGTTAAGTTCGGGTTCATCATCGCGGAACTCGATTTGGCTGCTGTATTTTGCGAAAGGGCCAATACCACTTCCGACAGCGCCGAAGGCGAACGCAGTCTTAACAACGCGTTGACGGCATACGGAACCGCCATTCGGTTTGCGAAGGAGGCAAAGCTGACGCCAGAAATGACCCAAGAGATCAAAGGGAAAATTGACCGGCTCGACGCGATACTCCACAGTTTCATTCGATGGAACTGACCGCGAGTCTCAACCGCAGCGGTGAGTTCTGGCGGCATTCAGCCACTGTCCAGTCTATGAAAGGAACCTAGAGCTTCTGACGTTTATCGCCCCTGTTTCAATGCTCGTATTACCGAGAGTGCGTCTGTGAGCGCTTGTTGTTCCTCAAGACGCCCACTGCCAGTTAGCAAAAACAATCTCTTACATATCACAGTCTCGATATCTGGAAGCTTCGTAGGCTCTAAGAGCGCGTCCTCGAATGGTATCTGCCATTGCGGATACTTCAATTCTGCGTTCATCTCTTTCCTTGACGCGAGGCGAAGTGTTCAGCCGCCGTCGCACCTATAGAGAGTGTGCTTGCGGTGGGTAGGGGAAATCAATTGTAGTCTCTTGGCGCGCGATTGCAAAAGCCTCATATCACTTGATAAAACTCCGGAAGAGCCGCGTTGTGTTCTTGTGTTTGTCTTGTGTTCGTTTATTGCGGACAGAACTGAGCGTAACGGCGTCACCGAAGCAAGCTGGAATGGGCGCGGCTCAGGCTGAGTCCCGCACGATCAGCGGATCAGTCGTAAATAAACTTCCTCACTCAGCTTGTGGAGACCTTCCGGCTTCGCAACAACCGCGTCTACACCGAGTTGCTTCGCACGCTCCGGACCAAGGTCAAACATCGTGAACAAGATGATTGGAACTTCAGGCATAGACTTTTTCAAGTGCTGTGCGGCTGTAATGCCGTCCATTTTAGGCATTGCGATATCTAGGATAATGAGGTCAGGCTTTGTCTGCTCTGCGACCTCTACGGCCTCAAGTCCATTCGCAGCTTCGTGATAATCATTGACGTTTAGCGCGGCGCTCAAAACTTGCTTTACAGCTAGACGGATGGTGGCGTGATCATCGGCGATGAGAATTTGTTTCTGCATCTGGCTGGCCCTCCTCCGACTGATGTTGTCGAGATGGGAGCCTGTCGAATCCAGTATTTGGAGTAAGAGAACACAGTAGGCGGGGCAGAAGACTGTACTCAATTTGGCTTTGTGCGCGATTCTTAGACGCGGCCCTGTATGCGCTAATTGCGGCTTGCATTTTCGCACGCTCTTCGAACAAGCAAGCGACAAGTCTCCGAGGGGCCTGACAAACGAAGTAAGCGGTAAAGTGAAGAAAGGGCAGTTTTGCGCTCTCTCTCCCCTAACCCCCCAACGCTTTGACCGGCGAAAGTCAGGCGGCAAAACTCGCCCGAAAAAGTAAAAAAGTAGAGGTGAATCGCACAGGCTGATGGGCGTCACCGCGCGCCCCCAGTTCGTGGGCCGGACAACTCGGCCCTCCGCGACGAGCCCAAACACTGTGCCTCCTTTTGTGCCCTGTCTTGTTTAAACCTGGTAGGAATCGGTGGTGGAGCGACACGCCCGGCAGCCAGATGAGTTGCAAGCGGCCTGGCCGCCCCCGAGTTCAACCGTTCAACATAGAGTTCAACACAGCTGGAGTTGTGTGACCCCAATATACCCAGTATGACCAACGTTCATTGATGAGTGGAAAATGGTCCAATCTACCTCAGTTTCATGTACTTAGTCGCTCAACGTAACAATTCGTAGTAATGCGGCCTTTAAATTGACACGGTGGAGGTCTGGGGTTCGAGTCCCCACGAGCCTACCATCCAATCCTTCAATCAGTTGCGGGGAAGACATTTTGACATACGGCGCGTTGGCGACTATTTGCGCCATAACCTCTGGATTCATCACCACGATTTCGCCCAGCCTTCATATTCTCTCGGCCTCTGTATGGGTCGCCACCGAGGCGTGGTCGCGGTGGATCATATTGCGCAAGGAGTCAGAGTGACCGGCAGCACAAGCACCAAGCGCCACAGCAGGGCCGTTTCAAATTTAAGCCGGTGATGACAGCAGGCGTGCTCGCCATTTTGAGGGCCTGCAACGCGGCGTTGTAGGCGCTATGACCTATTCACCCACTACAAACGCCGAATTCCCAAAGACTTTGCAGTTTGGTAGCTCCCGGTGCGGAACGTGTTGAGTTACGGTCCGTCTGCGAATTGATCTTAATCTTGGCCTTTCCGACGACCCACGTGTTGCTTGCCAACCGAGCCGACAGTCCCAGGCTGGTCTCAACTTGGTGAGTGGTTATTCCGGAACTTAGTGCGCCGCAGTTCTATTTCTCATTTATCTGCCGAGATCGTTCTCCTGGTTGGCACCCTGCTCTGGGCTAGCAGTCCCGGAGGCCTCGATGAGCCCTGAACTGAACAAGAAGGAATGTATTGGCTAGGAATCCTGTTCTGAATTAGATGACGTTGCTTACATCGACCTGACCGCTAAGGGAATGACAGTTCCGTTCGGCCGGCGCCACGTTGTTCGAAACTCTCGGTCGTAGGTCCATACCTTCAGATTTTTGTCGCGTCCACTGAGGACTGCAAGGCACGCATCGGCCCAGTCCGGTTCATGGTCCGCATACTTCGTGAGCCAGTCGAGCACCTCCAGAAAAAAGTCATGCTCGTACATGGCCGGGATTGGCTGCATGCTCAGATCGCCCAGCAAAGCCCGAAGCCGCAGCCGCTGGTTTCGATGCGGCAGGTGAAAGCACGCTTCCGTCAGCACGGCATCGCAGACAGCGAATTCATCGGGGGCTAACGACTCAAGATGCTTCAATGCTATCCGGTGCCTCGAGTCGCGTGCGTCGCACACGGCCACCAGTGGCGTAGTGTCGATCAGAATCACCGGCGGCCGGTCCGGAGCTTACGGAGAATCGCCACACGCGCTGCGCGCCGATCGCAGACGTCGTAGTCGCGGTGCGGCAGGTCCGGAGGGTCGGGATACTGATCGAATATCCGTCGGACGATGGTCCTGACATCGGGCGGGGACTCGGACCTACGCAGTGCCGCAAACCGTTCGTCAATCGCTTGACGCACCACCTCAGACAGCGCCATGCCTCGAGCGCGAAGCGTTTGCGCCTTGCGAAGCCTATCGGCGTCGAGCCGTACGTTGATTAGCCTAGAACTCATACTGTAAAGATACTCTGTCTTTACAACCACGTCAACGGCCAACCGCTTGCCGCGTACATGAGGGCGTACTTCACGCTTTCACTCTTGAGAAGAACAGAAGAAGGACGGGCAAGCCAAGCACGCAACAATGAGCGCCAGATTACAAAACGCCACAGCCGTACTTTGCTAGTCGATGAAGCTGGTCAACATATTGCAGCAAAATGTTTGACTCATAATCGTTGGGCGCGTATACCGCAGCATATGCTAAGTCCCTACACGGGTATAAGGTGCTTTCCAGTATCAGTCCTGGGATGGCATCCTGCTCCGTTTGCCACGCCAAAATTTCAGATTACGACAAGAAAACGAATTGGCTCTTACAAGTGGCTATTTCTCTGCTGCTGGATATACTCTGCGATCTCTGCCACAGTGCCGAGCCAGATGCCGTGCGCGGGGTCTTTCAGGTATTCGCAAAGGGCCTCCAGCGCGGCGGCGTCCGTCACCTGGTAACCTCGTTTGCCAATCTCGTGCCCCACGAAAATAATCCAGCGGCCCTCGCTGGAAGCTTCTTCTACGTGATTCTTCATTTCTTCGAAGTCCATTTCATCGAAGGGCGTACCCATGACTTGCGCCAAATCGCAAACCTCCGGATCGTTTGCCGATTCGTCCAAGTAGCCGCGTCCCGCAATGAAGCGCTCTGCTACCAGTGGCACGTAACTCCTCGCGTCTAGTCCCCTCCCTACAAATTTCTGGCCGCAGGGATACGCAAACGTGCGCGGCTTCACTCCAAGCGAGCTCTCAATCTCAGCGTTCGCGCCATCGAGTTGCGCCGCCATCATCTCGAGACTATAGCCTTCTAGTGCATTGGGCCGAGAGAAGCTGTAGTTTGCGGTGCAAGGGTGAGTCTTGGTGTGATTGCCGATCTCATGGCCGTCGGTGACCGCCTTCTTCCACCCATCCAGCCGGTCATGGATCTTTTCTGCTTGAAGGAAGAACGTGGCCTTTACATGTTGCCTGCTCAGCAGCGCCAGGCCAATATCGATTTGGCTGACCCGCGCATCGTCGAAGCTCAGGCTTACGGCTGCGCGCTTTCCGTTTGGCCAGCGGAACGCCTGCGCCGGAATACTAGGAGCAGCCTTGGGTCCCTGCCGCCCGAGTGCTAGGCCGACGAACAGTATGGGCGTAACGAAGCTGGTTATGAAGGTCATACGGATTGTCCTGTCCCGCGTGGGAAGCCGCCGCATGATCTGACACTGTCGCAAACAATTATGACTAAGTCCATGACGGTCGTATCAGCTAGATAGGTTTGACGCGGTTTAAACCTCGTGTTGTGAAAAAATCTGCCCTCTTCGGTTACTCGGTATGGTAGCGGGTGGCGGATGAGACGGGCCATCCATCGTCGTAGGAGCCGGCCTAGCGTTCCCGACTTTCGGACCGGGAGTACTGCGCCGAGCCAAACGAAGTCACTCCCTATTAACTCATCATCGATGTCTGAGAGACCGAGCAATTGCCCGCGCTCCTCAGGCTGGTCCTTGCACTGCTAATCCTGTCCGGCTGCCCATCGGCTTTTGCCAGCACAGGAGGCACCATTTCCGGTGTAGTGAAAGACCAAAGCGGCACTGTGATCATCGGTGCCAATGTGGCGGCCCGGAATTCAGGCACGGGGATCTCTTCAAAACCGACTCGGCGGGTTTTTACTCATTCTCCGTCTTGCCAGTTGGGCAGTACGCAATCGAAGTGAAGCAGCAGGGTTTTAAGAATTATATAGTCAACGGGTTGATTATCAGCGTAAACTCGGCGCTTCGCGTGGATGTCACACTGGAGATCGGAACTGCCTAGGAAACCGTCACTGTTTCCAGCGCGGCGATGCAGGTGGAAACCACCAACACACAAATGGGCGAAGTGATCACTGGCTCCTCCATGACTGCCATTCCCCTGAACGGGCGGTCTTTCACGGATCTGCTCGCTCTCCAGCCGGGTGTGGCTCCGGAATCAACGGGGGAATACGGCGCGGGCGATGAAATTCCTGTTTTAGCCACGACCGAAAATCTGGCATGAATTATACGATCAAGCAGACACTTTGGCGTCTCTCGACGAGCACCGTTGGCTGGCGGCGACTTCCCAGCACGGCTCGGTAAATAGGCTCCTTCGGAGAAAAACGGATGAAAGAGATAATATCCAGCGGCCGCAGCGCTTCGGCCAAATGCCTGCCAAAGGTGGTCCTGCAGAACTCATGGTTACGATCGCTGATCCTGCTATGTCTCGTCGCTGCGTCAATACTGGCAGCGGGCATCCGTCTCCAGGCGCAGTCTTCGTCCGACGCTCCCGCCTATCTAGATCCCAAGCAGCCCATCGATGTGCGCATTAACGATCTGCTCGCTCGAATGAGCATCAAGGAAAAGGTTGGCCAGCTAAACCTGCCTTGTGTCTATGTCGACCAGCTTGGCAAAACCATCCCGGAAAAGATGATTGCCTGCCGCCGGTTTGCCGCAGGGACTTACACAACTGAGATCGGGCCAGGATGCGGCTTTTTCACGCTCGCTGATACGATTCTGCACGAGGGTCCTAAGCAACAGGCCGAATACTTCAACGAATTGCAGAAAATCGCACTAACCCAAACCCGGCTGAAGGTTCCGCTTCTCCAGGACGAAGAAGGCACGCATGGGGCCATGTTTCCGGGCGCGACAGTTTTTCCTGAAGGTTTGGCCATCGGCAGCACATTTGACATGCCGCTGGTGAAGTCAGTCTACGCTGCCTCCGCTCAGGAAGCGCGCTCGGTCGGGATCCACGTGCTCTCAACGCTCGTGCTCGAACTCGATCGCGATCCGAGGATGGGGCGAAACGAAGAAGCCTACACGGAAGACCCCTATCTTTATTCGCGCATTGCGGAGAGCATCGTCCAGGGCGCGCAGGGCGCGGACATCGCTGCCCCGGACAAAGTCATCGCGCTCATGACCGATTTCCCAACGCAGAGTGAACCAGTCAGCGGCCTCGAGCGTGGCGCCATCGAGCTCTCCGAGCGCTCCCTGCGCGAAAATTTTCTGCCGCCTTGGGTGGCTGCCATCACCAAATCTGGAGCGCTGGGCGTAATGGCGGGATATCCCGAGGTCGAAGACGTGCCGAGCCACGGTTCAGAGAAGTGGATGAACCATGTCCTTCGGGAAGAGCTCGGCTTCAAGGGCATCGTGACGAGTGAAGGAGACGGCTTCGACACACTCATCTATGAGCACATTGTTCCAACACAGAAAGAGGCGGGCGCACTGGCACTGCGCGCGGGCGTGGATCTCGGCATCACCTACGAGCCCGCCTACATGGGGCTGTTAGTAGAAAACGTCCAAGAGGGCCGAGTGCCAGTTGAGCTGGTGGACCGCGCCGTGCGGCGCGTGCTCACTTTGAAATTCCAGCTCGGACTCTTCGAACACCCCTACGTGGACGTGGACCGGGCGGTGAAACTTGTGCACTCTGCGGAACACCAGGACCTAGCCCTCCAGGTGGCGCGCGAAGGAATCGTTCTACTCAAGAACGAAAAGAACATGCTGCCGTTCAAGAAGGACCTCCACTCGATCGCCGTGATCGGTCCCAACGCCGACAATGGCTTGAACCAGCTCGGCGATTACTCGCCTCACGTGGTGCCACAGCACGTGACGACAGTTCTGGAGGGAATCCAAAGGTTGGTTTCAGCCGATACGCGAGTCATATACGCCAAGGGATGCGAAGTCATCGGCGGCGGCAAGGAAGGTTTTGCAAAGGCGGTTGAAGCCGCCCAGCAGGCCGATGTTGCGGTCGTCGTCGTGGGCGAACACCCTCGCGATGGAACGCACGGCGTGCAGCCGACCGATGGCGAAGGCTACGACGTGGCTAGTCTCGATCTGACGGGCGTACAGGAAGATCTTGTTGAGGCCGTCGTTCAAACTGGAAAGCCAACCGTGGTGGTGCTGATTAACGGCCGTCCACTTTCAGTGCGCTGGATCGCCGAACACGTGCCAGCCATCGTGGAAGCTTGGGAACCCGGCGAGCGCGGCGGCGAGGCATTGGCTCGCATGCTGTTCGGCGATGACAATCCCAGCGGCCGCTTGGCCATCACCATCCCGCGGAGTGTCGGCCAGTTGCCTGTCTATTACAACTACAAGCCCTCGAAGGCTTACTGGCTCGATCGCGGCTGGACTCACGTGCGAGGTTACGCAGATATGCCCGGCACGCCGCTCTACCCGTTCGGCTACGGACTGAGCTACACCGAATTCAAGGAGAGCAACCTGCGCATTGAGCCGCAGCAGATCTCGGCGGGTGGAAACGCGCGAGTGACTGTGGACGTCGAGAACTTAGGGAAGTTGGCTGGTACCGAGATAGTCCAGTGTTATGTGCACGAGCGCTTCACTCCGGTATCAACTCCCATCAAGCAACTTCGTGGTTTCGAGCGCGTCGCCCTTGCCCCGGGACAGAAGAAAAGCGTTACGTTTACTCTGGGTTTGGAAGAGCTGCAATTGCTCGACAGCGATATGCATTGGGTGGTCGTGCCAGGAACCTTTGACATCATGATCGGAAAGTCGTCTGCAGACATCACGCTTCGGGGCTCGCTCGAAGTAAAGGTTAACGGGCCCAAATCTGCTTTCGTGGACGAACGATCAGCCGCGCCGTCATCAGCGGTAACACGACGCTACTAACCGATGGCGATAAAGAGCTGGTTCTGACGGGGTCGTACACTCCGACCGACGCTATCAGCGACCTCGTCGAAGCTGTGGAGAGGCTACAAACCGGAACGTCGGCAGACTGCTGTTGGTCCCAAGGACCGGGAGAAGTTGCATTGGAAGGACAGGGATGATGCGGATTTCTTGTTCCGGTCTCAGAAACTCGACGCGCAAGTGCTGCGCGAACGATACGAGAAGGAGCTGCGCCACAACCTGATCGAAAATGTCGCGTGGCACGATGGACTTGCGGCTTTGGATTGAGATTTTCTAAGTCGGACGTTAGGATGTCGACTCTCCTGGCAAACTCAGGCGGCAGCGAAAATTTGTGCCGTACTTTGTGCCATAACCCCAGGTCCCTTCGCATCGAAGCGCATATGCGTACTGGTGCAGCTCCATGCGCAATGTAGATACGCTAAATCTTTTCATGTCTTATTATTCAGTGCAGTTAGGTGCTTCACCATGGTGGAAGCGAGGATGCGAAATGCTTATATCAGAGTCTTGGGGGGCTGTAAGTCTCCTCAAAAAAGAAGGAAGAGAATGCTGAAGAAGTTCCTATGAATTCGCACACTCGCCGCAACATGGGCTTTGGACTGGGGTCTCACTGGTTCCGCGGCCGGCGCTATCATCGCTGCTTCCAGCCTGACACCGGACACATGCCGTACGACAAAATGCCCATCTTAATTGGTGTTCCCGCTGCTGTATTTGGAATGGGGGCCGGCCTGCTAGACGTACATGCGAGAAATGAGCAACCGCAGAAATTGCGCTGGCCATCAAGCGGTCTGGAGATAGACCAGGCGCGCAGCTCACCGAGACCTCCTTTGAAAAAGCTTGAGTCGTGGTAGCTGGGTAGCTGGTGTAGCTCGAGCGAAAGCAGCTGCAAATCGTCCAGTCGCCGGCGATGGCTGAAGGCGATGCATGTAGCGGAAATTGTAGCGAGTATGAATCTTTCTCTCTATTGATGACGTTTTACGAATTTTCAGTAACCCGAAGTAGGTCAATCAGATCCAAAAGAAATCGATAAGCATCAATAAGCCCGGTTTACCTTGACACGGTGGAGGTCTGGGGTTCGAGTCCCCACGAGCCTACCACTTATTCAGTCCCGTACGGTCGGACGCGTGCTTCCGGTTTTACGCTGGAGCGCCCTTAATCAACGAGGATAGCTTCGCGCTGGGCACTCTATGCGTGATCGATCAAACCCCGCGCGAGTTTGGAGCCGGCGAACAGGCGGCACTGAAGGCGCTCAGTCGTCTGGTTTTGGCGCAACTAGAGTTTCGGCGCAATTTGCTGCACTTAAAAGAAGCGCTGAACGACCGCGCAAAGGAAGAGCATGAACGCCAGCGTGAGCTGGTAAAGTTGCAGCAGACGCTGCTACGGGTCACCGGTTTGCGCGCCTGAACGATGGCGAATCGCACGGGAATTCATCGCCAGGTCCCCGACTCGCCTATCAAATTCCTTCTGCCAGGACGGTCTAGAAGCTCAAGCGCAACCCAAACTGAATCGCGCGCGGAGTGCTGATTTGCGCCGACAGACCATTGTAAGCGGAGCTGAACCCGCCCACGGCGCCCCAATCGCCCGTATCTCCGAGAATCAGGTACGGGTCGGACATCTGGTTGTGGTTAAAAAGGTTGGTGAAGACTGTCTGGAACTCAACGCTTACGCGCTCTGCGATCTTGATGTTCTTTTTCACGCTGAAATCGACATTCCAATACGGCATGCCCCGGAGAATGCCGGCCCCTCCGCCGTCTGAGGGATCGATACCGAGTATTGGGTTCCGGAAGCAAAAATAGGACGCGTCCGGATCCTTGAACATGCTCGGCCCAAAGAAGTTCGAGCCCAAGCCCAAGGTACTGGGCGCAGGGTTGTTGTGGCGCGAGCTACCGAAGTTGTTCGGGCAGATGAGAACGGCGTTTTGCAATGCTGCAAAGTTCGCCCCCTCGCCTTCGCCGAACGACTGGCCGCCTCCGTAGATTTCGTTGGCGAAGGCATCGGTGGGTTGGACTTCCAATGGCAGTCCACTGCCCACCGTGAAGATCGGCGCAAAGGACCAGCCGCCCAAAATGTGCCCGAGGGTGCCGTGCTGTTCGCGGTAAATACGTGGCTCATAGACCGTCCACAAGTTCCACAGAAACTTGCGATCCCAGGGCTGCAATCCGTAAGCGGCCTGGAGATTGTAGGCATCCGGAACGGTGAACTGGCTCGTAGCTTGAACCTCGGAACCTGTGCCGAGCGCCTTCCCATACGTAAAGTTGCTTTGCATGGTGATGCCGCGCCAGTCCGACATTTTCAGGGTGATGAATCCGGCGTTGTAGTTGCCCCACCCTACGCTCGCGTTCATACCTACACCCGAAGTGAGCTGGCCATTGGCTCCGAAGCAGCCGGGCGTGTTCGGCACGCAGCCCGGTGGATTCGCAATCGCCGTATTCATCATCGTACGGGAGAAATTAAACGCGCCGTTGTCCAAATCGCTCCAAAGAGCCCAGACGTTGTTCTGCGCGATATTGCCGCTGGCGCCTTCGTTCGCCGCTACGGCGGCCGTGCAGCTGGCGAAGCCGGCGCAATAGGCTGGATTCAAGGCCGCTTCAAAAAACGGCTGCGGGGTTAGCGCATTGGGGTTCATCACGTTGCCGTGAATTCCGCCGCAGAAGCCCCCGGCAAGACCGGCGTTTCCACCGCAATATTGCCAAACCATTTGGCCGTAGGCCTTGGCGAAGGATTGCCCGCCGAGCGTCAACATGTAAGGAACCGCGTTGATGTTGATAGGCTGGAATTCGTGACTGATTTTTCTGCCGATGTAGCCGAATTCGACGGAAAACTTGCTGTTGATTTGCCGTTGCACGGTGAAATCGAACTGATGGCTCATGCTCGGCCGGAAATTGGGGTCTAGCCCCTCGCCGGCGCCAGCGGCGATTTCGTTGATGCCCGGGAAGTCCGGCTGGTTGAGCGTCTGGCCGGGAACCGGGAGTGGCGCCACTAAGCCGCCCCAGCCACCGGCTGTCGGGCCGAGGCGAAATGCGTTGTTAGGATTTCCAGAACCGCCGCTGCAGGTTCCGTCCATCAGCGGACCGAAGCATTGCACCGCCTGAATCAACCCGGTGCCAAGCAGTGGAACAAGCACAAGTCCCACGCCGTTGAGCCGCCCATAGAGGATGCTATAGCCGCCACGAATTACAGTCTTGTTTCTGCCAAAAACATCGCCGAGCAATCCTGAGTCAAATCGCGGATTCCAAGCTGCCGCAATGCGCGGGCTGAACGATTTGTAAAAAGGATTGTAGGGGTACTTCGGGTGCCCAGCGACATTGTGCACCAGCGTGAAGCCGACTGGCGGATTGAATGCCTGCCCGTTCAACGCGGCCTGCTCTCTTTCCTTCAGGTACTGCATGGTGTCGATCGGCTTGTTGTTTTCGTCTACCAGGACGACCTGCTTTCCATCTTTCTCAACCGGTGGCATCTCTAGCGTCCAGCCCACGCCGTAGTTCAGGGTTAAAGTCGGTTTCACTTTCCACGTATCGCTGAAGTACAAGTTGTAGAACGGAATCGTGCTCTGGTCGAAAGCCGGCGTGTTGGGCGGATTGAGCTCGAGATTGGAGCCGGTGCGCGTATAAGCGATCTGGGTTAGGCTCGGAATTCCTAGGACGATGGCATAGTCGCGAGACCAACTAGAGCCGAGCCCGGCCGGGACGAAGCCAGTCATGTTCATCCCGTTGACGCTTCCGGTGCCAGCTCCAGCGCCCATAGCGTAAACGGTTTGGTAGTTGATGCCGCCGCCGTTGTCGGTGCGCTGGTGATAGTTCCAGTTTCGCTGGTAGCTTCCGCCAAACTGGAACAGGTGTGCGCCCTTCAGCCAGCTGAGATCGTCGCGGATCATGTGATCCTGTCCGTCCCAGAAGCGCGTGCGTACATTTTGTGTATCCAGGTTGTATGGAGCCAGTACATTGGTGCGGCTTTCACCAAAGGGTTCAATGGCCCCGCCGAGACCGTCGACTTGCGGCGGCTGGGCTTTAGACGCCCGCGCCCAGAAGTTGCGCAGATAGCTATAGTGAAAACTATTGGTGAGGTTATTGGTGATATTCGTGGTCAGACCTGCTGTCAGGTACCAGGGCACCTGCGGGCGGCTGGCAACGGAGGCAGGCACGCCGAGAGTGTCGCCTGAAAAGAAACCGCCGATGTCCACCTGGTTATTTGTAGCGCGCTCCATGTGGTAGTAGCGGTATGTCACATTGAAGTGCCATTTGGGGCCGAATTCATGATCTAGACGCGCGACTCCAAAGTTGTCGCTCCAGGGAAGCGCCGCTTGTCCGCGGAAGGCGAGCACATTTAAACCGTCGCAACGGGACAGACCCAAGCAAGCTGTGCCTTGATTGGACGGTGGCATGAACTGCCACATGGCTTGCATGACGGGACTCACGCCCAAGCCGCGCGGATCGAGGCTCGTTCCCGAACCCGGATATGTCGTTCCCGGCACCAGCGCGCCAATGGCAGGAGCCGTGGAAGGATATACCGTAGAGGTCGGATTGAGATTGTAGACGCTGCCACCAAACTGTAGCAGGCCAAGCTTCATTCCTTCGGCTGGAACGGCGCGAGTGACCGTGGTCGAGTTGGGGAACCGAAAGCCTTCATAGTTGGCGAAGAGAAACCACTTTCCTCCCAGGAAGTCTTTGGGAAGAACCGGACCGCCCAGCGCGCCGCCGAATCGGTTGTAGTGATAGACCGGGACCGGAGTGTTGGACGCATTGTTATCGAAGGTGTTCGCGTTCCAAGCGTTATTCAAATAATATTCGTAAAGTGTGCCGTGCCAGGCGTTCGTACCGCGTTTCGTAATCATTTGCACTTGCGCGCCTGCCGAGCTGTTGAAATCCGCGGTCTGGTTGGTGGTTCCTACCGTG
>Ga0306922_10002137_pt1 | contig 18308 bp, 13 predicted proteins | sample sta12Cox44000082_FD_203758 | JGI IMG/M metagenome (GOLD analysis project Ga0306922, IMG submission 203758) | Lab enrichment of tropical soil microbial communities from Luquillo Experimental Forest, Puerto Rico - statoxic.12C.oxic.44.000.082 (v2)... | ecosystem: Environmental > Terrestrial >... | reverse complement strand
GGCTATGCGCCTTACCAGCGCAGCCCGGGCGGGGCCTGGCATCAGGCCCGCGTGGGCGATCTCAGCGGCACGACCAGGTAACGGAACGGCGGCTCTGCATCTGGGCCGGCGGCGCCCGGCTCCCCCTGGCCCGCCTCCACGGCCTGGGTGATCAGCGCCGGCTTGGCCGGGCTGGTGAACTCCAGCCTGAGCGTCCCGCTGGCGGGCGTGCCTGTCGGTTCCTCCGGGCCGGCGGGTGGCCGGCCCGGGCTGCCGGCCGCCGCGGCCGCGGTCAGCCCGTCAAGCAGGTAGTGCGGGTTGAACGCGATCACCGGCTCGTCGCCGGTGAAGCTGGCGGTCACCGTTTCCACCGCCCGCGCCCGGCCTTCGGTGTGCGCCTCGACCACCACCTGGCCCTGGCCGAAGCTGAGCTGGACCGGGCTGGCCCGGTCAGCGACCAGTGACACCCGCCGGACGGCCTCGATGAACGAGGCGGCCGGGACCTCGGCCCGGCAGCCGTACGAGTCCGGGAAGCGGGACTGGTAGCGGATGAACTCGCCGCCGATGAGCCGCCCGGTGAGTCGCCGCCCGCGGCTGGCGAAGCTGATCATTCCGCTGACCGGCTGCGGCCCGGCGTCTGCCGGGGCCGGCTCGCCGGCCGGGCTGAACGCCACCGGCACCGGCTCACCACTGGTCATCGTCCGGGCAGCGTCCATCAGGGTGCGGGCGGGCACCAGGGCGATCGCCCGGATCCCGGGGTCGGCCGGCTCCCAGCGCAGTTTCCGCACGGCCAGCCGGTACCGGTCGGTCGCCACCAGGCTCATGAACTCGCCGGAGATGTCCAGGCAGATCCCGGTCAGCATGGGCAGCGTGTCATCCCGGCTGGCCGCGGGCAGGACCTGCGCAACGGCGGCCGCCAGCTCACCCCCGTCGATGGTGCCGGCCACCGGCGGGGTGGGCGGCAGTTCGGGGTACTCCGTGAGCGGCAGCGACACCAGCGCGAACTCGGCACTGCCACAGGTCAGGCTCACCATGTCGCCATCGGCGGCGAACTCGGCGGGCTGGCCGGGCAGGCTGCGGACGATCTCGGCCAGCAGCCGTCCTGGTACCAGGGCCGTGCCCGGCTCGGCGACCTCGGCCGCGACTTCCGCGGTGGCGGCCAGTTCGTAGTCGAAGCAGGAAAGGGTCAGCCCGTCAGCGGCCGCCAGCCGCAGGCCGGACAGGACCGGCACCACCGGCCGGGACGGCAGCGCCCGTGCCACCCATGCCACCGCATCCGCCAGTGCGTCATGCTCGACCCGGAACTTCATGCCACCACCTTTCCAGATACCGATCATGGCACGGGTCACCGACATTTCCGGCCTGGCCGGCCTGCTCAGGCGATGCCGGGCGGGGCGGCGGCCAGGGCCGCCTGGATCGCCGCGGCCAGGGCACGGGCGGACTCCGCGGTGAGTTCCACCGCGACCCGCGCCGACGGCCCCTTCCCGGGGTTGCGGAAGTCGATGTTCAGCGTGTGGTCGGCGGGCGCGTGCTGCGGGTGGTCGAAGTACACCGTCGCCTCGGTCAGCGGGAACCAGCCCGCCGCCCCTTTGCCGCTGCCGGCCAGGCCCACTGTCTCGGTCAGGTACGTGCACATCGCAGCCTCCGGTCAGCCCGCCAGGTAACGGCCGTAGAAATCCCAGATCTTCTGCCAGCCGTCCATTGCCGCCTCCGGCCGGTAAGCGGGCCGGTTGACCGAGAAGAACGCATGCCCGGCACCGGGATAGCCGTGGAACTCGTGCGGCTTCCCCGCGTCGGTGAGCGCCTTGGCCAGCTCGGCGACGTGGTCCGGGGTCGGGTACTTGTCGTCCTCGCCGAACAGGCCCAGCAGCGGGCAGGACAGCTGCGGCGCCAGGTGCACGATCGGCCCGACCTTGAGCGGCATGCCCTCTGGCGGGGTGCCGACGATGAAGGCGCCGTAGCAGTCGACGGCGGCGTCCAGCGGGAGGCTGCAGGCGGCCAGGAATGACTGCCGCCCGCCGGAGCAGTAGCCGATGACGCCCACTTTGCCGTTGGCGGCTGGCATCGCCCGCAGGAACGCCGCCGCCCCGCCGACGTCCCCGACCAGCCGCTCATCCGGGACGCCGCCGAGTGCCCGTACCGCTGCGGCCGCATCATCGGGGCTCGCGCCCGCCGCTTCCCGGCTGTACAGGTTCGGGCACACGGCCAGGTAGCCGTGGACGGCGAAGGTCCTGGTTATCTCCTTGGTCTGCTCATCGAAGCCCGGCATGTGATGGATCACGACCACACCGCCATAGGGGCCTGGCCCCAGCGGGCGGGCCAGGTACGCCTCGATCTGGTCGCCGCCATGCCCAGCGATGCTGATGGTCTCCGCCATCATCGCGTCATACATCGTGACCCTTCCTGATCGTGCGGCCGCTGACTGGTTCACCGTGCCATAGTGCCAGCCGGGTGCGCCCCGGCCGGGCCGGTCCCACCAGTCCGCAGCCGGTCAGGGCCCAGGTGTGATTCCCTGCGCGAAGCGGAACAGCTGGCCCGGGTCATACAGGCCTTTCACGTGGGCCAGCCGCGGGTAATTGGCGCCGTAGTAGGCCTGCTGCCAGCTGGCCAGATCCGGATCTGCGTAGTTCTGGTAACACTGGCCGCTGGCAAAGGGACGCATGGACGCGTAGAACTTGCGCAGCCAGCGGTGCTGGCTGGCCACCTGGCCGGTGGTCGCGCCTGCTCCCCACTCGGTCGAGTACTGGGCCAGGAACAGCGCATCCCGGTGCACGAATGCGGTCGCGTCGGGAGCAACCCGGTTCAGCGCACCGCCGAAGGCGTCGAGCGCGACCCCGCCCGCGCCGGTGCTGGCGCCGGCCACTCCGGTCAGCGCCTCCACCCCGGCCAGCAGCGCCCTGATCCCCGCCGCGGGCAGCCTGGCCGTGAAGAAGTCGGACTTGGCGTAGGAGGGCTGCCGGGTCAGCTGGCCACCGGGCGCCTGCCACGGCAGATGGCACTGGTCCACCGTGCCTGAGCAGCCCGCGTCGAACAGCATGGCCTGCAGGTAGGGAGTCTCCTGCAAAGATGGGCTAACCGGGCTGGATCCCACGGCTGCATACAGCTTGTCCAGCAGCGCCGTCAGCCCGCCGGTACTGCCCAGGTAGGTGCCGCCGACCTGGATGCTGGGCGCTGGACCGCCGGGCGCGGCCGACAGGTGCACGTTGGACCACAGTGCGTCGGGCGCCTGCGGGGCCCACGACTGCCAGCCTGCGATCACCCGTTCCGCCTGCCACCACGGCCAGGGGAGGTAGAACAGCACCAGGCTGGACACCCGGTGGGTGCGGAAGGTGAGCGACGTGACCACCCCGAAGTTGCCACCGCCACCCCCGCGGCAGGCCCAGAACAGGTCGGCGTGGTGGGACGCGTCGATGTCCAGCACGCTGCTGTCGGCTGTCACGATCTGCATCGCCTCGACGTTGTCGGAGCTGAGCCCGAAGGCGCGCCCTAGCACGCCGACGCCGCCACCCAGGGTGAGGCCGGCCACGCCAACCGTCGGGCAGGATCCGCCAGCCACCGCCAGGCTGTGCCCGGCCAGTTTGTGATACAGGTCGATCAGGTGGGTGCCCGCCCCGACCGTAACGTGCTGCCCGCCAAGGCCGAGCTGGAACGAGTGCATCGAGGTCACATCCACCACCAGGCCGGCCGTCCCGGACCAGCCGCCGTAGCTGTGGCCGCCGGACCTGGCCACGACCGGCACCTCGAACCTGCGCGCATAGGACAGGCAGCGCGCCCCGGCGGCCGGGGGCGCGCCGTAGGCGCCCCCGGCCGGCCGCAGGTAGTCGAAACGCGGGTCGAACAGCAGCCGGGCGACGTGATAACCGGCCTGCCCGGGCCGGAGCAGCCGGCGGGTGGACAGGCCGCGTTGCAGCGCCTGCCAGTCCGCCGCAGCCGGGCTGGCAGTGGCCGGGGCGGTGACCGCAGGGCTGGGCAGGCGGGCCGGGTGGCGGGTCGGGGCCCGGGCCGGCCCGCTCCGCGCCTGTGTGCACGCCGCGAGCACGCCCGCGGCAGCCGCCGCACCCGCTGCCCGCAGGAAGCCGCGCCGGGCCGCCTGCACAGCACCACCACCGGCCGGTGCATCCGCCATACCGCTCCCCTCCTGTCCCGCCCCACCGGCCCGCTGCACCGGGGCCCGCTGCACCAGTCCCCGGTAAGGTGCCGCCCGCAGGCGGGCCGTCACTTACAGGACTCCGCGCACCCGCCGCTGGTTGCTGCCGTGTCCCCGGCCCGATGAGCTGCCGTCACTGAGCCGATAGCTTGAGTTGGTCAAGAATTGACCCGGTAAAGAGTTGACTCGGTCAACCGAGCCCGCTTATGGTTGAGTTGCTCAACCATTGAGGATCTCAGACATGTGACCGGCAGGTGGCGACAGAGGTGGCTGTGGACAGCACCGATCAGCTCGACGGCGATCTCATCGACGCCCTGGCGGAGCTGATCGGCCTCCTGGTCGGGCGGGCGGAAGGCATCGCGCACCGGCTGGGCGTGCCGGGCGTCTTCCTCAAGGCGCTGCACCGGCTCGACTGCCCGATGGCCATGAAGGACCTCGGCCAGCGGATGCACTGCGACCCATCCTTTGTGACCAGCATCGCCGACATGCTCGAGCAGCGCGGGCTGGCCACCCGGGAAAGCGATCCGGCCGACCGGCGGGTCAAGCGGATCGCCCTCACCCCGGCAGGCCTGGCCCTGCAGCAGCGGGTGCAGGGTGAGATCCTGGCCAACCTGCCCTGGCGGCAGACCCTGAACGCCGACGAGCGGGCCCAGCTGCTCGGCCTCATCCACAAGATCCTCGCGGCATCAGTCGCCGGGCCTGCCAGCCCGCCTGGCCCGGCCAGCGACCGGGAGGAGGTGAGCGGGGCCCTGGTCGGCGCGCCGGTTATCGGCGTGGACGGTTAACGGGGCCAGCGCCTGCGGCGGCACCGCGCCGCCCGTCCGTCAGACAATCCATACTTCCTACCCGGCATAACCTGCCGCGGCTGGGTACCGTACGCCCTTCGACAAGGAGAAGTCATGTCATCCGCACAGCCCCTGACCGGGCGGCCTGGTGCAGGTGCCCCGGGGACCGGGCCCAGGCACCCAAATCTCGGCCTGGCGCTGCTGGTCATCGCTACCGCGCAGCTGATGGTGGTGCTGGACGCGACCATCGTGAACGTCGCCCTCCCCCACATCCAGCACGCGCTCGGGTTCTCCGGATCCGGCCTGGAATGGGTGGTCAACGCCTACGCGCTCACCTTCGGCGGCCTGCTGCTGCTGGGTGGCCGAGCCGGCGACATCCTCGGCAGGCGCCGGGTGCTCATCGCCGGGATCATCGTGTTCTCGCTGGCCTCGCTGCTGGGCGGCTTTGCCACCAGCCAGGCCTGGCTGCTGGCCGCCCGCGCCCTGCAGGGAGTTGGCGGGGCCATCGTCGCCCCGGCGGCGCTGTCACTGGTCGCGACCACGTTCCCGGAAGGCCCGCCGCGCAACCGGGCCATGGGCGTCTACGCCGCGATGAGCATCGGCGGCGCCGCCGTCGGCCTGATCGCGGGCGGCCTGCTCACCACCTACGCCTCGTGGCGGTGGGTGTTCTTCGTCAATGTGCCGATCGGGATCGCTGTCGCACTGCTGGCGCCACGCGCCTTCTCGGAGTCCGAGCGGCACCCCGGCAGGTTCGACCTGCCCGGCGCGATCACCGGCACGCTCGGGCTCGTCGCCCTGGTGTACGGCCTGTCCAACGCGGCCACCAGCCCCAACGGTGTCGCCCACTGGCACGACACGAAGGTGGTGACCTCGCTGTCCGCGGCCGTGCTGCTGCTCGCCACGTTCGTGCTGATCGAGGCGCGCAGCCAGCACGCGCTGATGCCGCTGCGGATCTTCCGCAACCGCAACCGGTCCGGCGCCCTCCTGCTCATGCTCTGCGTGGGTACCGCGATGTTCGGGATGTTCTTCTTCCTGAGCCTGTTCGTGCAGACGGTGTGGGGCTACAGCGCGCTGAAGGCCGGGGTGGCCTACCTGCCGATGGTGGGCGTAATCATGCTCATGGCGGGGGTCAGTTCCCAGCTGGTCCCCCGGATCGGTGCCAGGCCGTTGCTGCTGGCCGGCTCGGCGGTCACAGCCGGCGGCATGTACTGGCTGTCGCGGATCAGCGAGCACAGCACGTATTCCGGCGGCCTGCTTGGCCCGATGATGGTCACGGCCGCCGGCCTGGGCATGCTGTTCATGCCGATCACCCTTGTCGCCTTGTCCAAGGTGGAGGATCGCGACGCCGGCCTTGCCTCCAGCCTGCTCAACACCGGGCAGCAGGTCGGCGGCGCGCTCGGGCTGGCCGTGCTGGGCACCGTGGCCTGGACCGTGGTGGCGAACAGCATCCGGTCCCAGGTCACGGCCGCGGCCGCGGCCGCGGCCCGGACCGGGCACCCGTTGCCCGCCACGGCCGGCCACTTGCCGGCTGCGATCTACGATCATGCCCTGGCGCTCGGCTTCTCCCGCGGGTTCCTGGTGTCGGCCGTGATCGCGCTGCTGGGGCTGATCATCTCGGCACTGATGATCCGGGTGACCAGGGCGGATCTGGCCGGGGCGCAGCAGGCGATGGCCGCGGTGCCATCGGCCGCCGCCAGCGAGCCGGTACGGGCCGGCTCGTAGGACCCGGCTCACCGGGGGCCAGGGGCCGCCGGCCGGGACTGCTCCTGGCCGGCGGCCCTTCGCTGCGGCCAGAGCCGGACAGATTATCCCCCGCTGGCCGAGTGACGGCGGGCTGGACGGGCAGTGGGATGGGTACGCCCAGCCCGGCGCCGGCCGGCCGGCGGCGGCTGGTGCGCCCTCAGGTCGACCCATCGACCAAGGGTGAACCCTGCTGGCGGGCGCCGCTCCTCACTGGCAGCGACGTTATCGCGGCGGCCGACGGCCTGCCCACCTGCCACGGTGGGCACCGGGATCAGCCTGTCCCGGGAGCGCGCCGATCCGCCCCGCTAGGGTCGGCTCAGGAGGAGTCCCGGCGCCGAGAGAGGGTCCCATGCTGGACGGCCTGCCGCTGATCGACGCCCACCTGCACCCGGCCCGGCTGCCGACACTCAAGCCTGCCTGGCTGGACTGGGCGGTCCGGTACGGCCAGCCCAGCTGGCAGGACGTCTATGACGGCGAGGGAACGATCATCCCCGCCGCTTTCGACGCGCTGCTGGCGGCCGAAGGCGCCGACCGGGCCATCTTGCTGTGTGAGTACAGCCCGAAGGTGACCGGCATCCAGCCGGCCGAGGAGCTGCTGCCGATCATCACGCACAACCCGGGCCGGTTCGCCTTCCTCGCCAACATCAACCCGCACCTGCACTACCCGGTGGCGGATGAGGCCGCCCGCCAGGTGGCGCTGGGCGCGGTCGGGCTCAAGGTGCATCCGGTCCACGCCGGGGTGAGCGCAGCGGATCCGATGCTGTACCCGGCCTACCATTTCTGCGCCACCGAGGGCCTGCCGGTGGTGGTGCACTGCGGCACCAGTTCGTTCCCTGGCGCCGACAACTCGCTCGCCACGCCGGACCTGCTGCTGCCAGTGCTGCGCGACTTTCCCGGGCTGACCATCGTGCTGGCGCACGGCGGCCGCGGCTGGTGGTATGACGCCGCGGCATCGCTGGCCCTGCTGCACGAGAATGTCTGGATCGAGCTGTCCGGGCTGCCGCCGCAGCGGCTGCCCGAGTACTACGCGCGGTACAGCCTGCGCCGGCTGGCGGGCAAGTTCATCTTCGCGACCGACTGGCCGGGCGTGCCGGGCATCGCCCGCAATGCCCGGGCGGTGGCGGCGCTGGGCCTGGGCGACGAGGTGCTCGCCGCCGTGCTGGCCGGGAACGCGCTGCGGGTCTTCTCCCGGCTGCGCTCGCCGCCGCAACATGCTACAGAAACTTGACGCCACGCTACGCAGATGTTGAGAATGAAGGCACAGCCCTCCGGACCGTGAAGGCGGCCTGCCATGCCCGGCGTCCCCGTGGTGTCGTTCGGCACCGATCCCAGCCGCTACCGGCACCTGCGGCTGGAAACCGACGGGGAGATCGCCCGGATCGTGCTGGCGGTCGACGAGTCCGGCGGCCTGCGGCCCGGCTACCAGCTCAAGCTCAACTCATACGACCTGGGCGTGGACATCGAACTGGCCGACGCGGTGCAGCGGCTGCGGTTCGAGCACCCGCAGGTGCGCGCCGTGGTCCTGACCGGCGGGCTGGACAAGGCGTTCTGCGCTGGTGCCAACATCGGCATGCTGGCCCAGTCCGAGCACTGGTGGAAGGTGAACTTCTGCAAGTTCACCAACGAGACCCGCAACGCCATCGAGGACGCCACCGAGCACTCCGGCCAGATCTACCTGGCGGCGGTGAACGGGACCGCCGCCGGCGGCGGGTACGAGCTGGCCCTGGCCTGCGAGGAGATCATCCTGGTCGATGACGGCTCGACGGCCGTGTCGCTGCCGGAAGTCCCGCTGCTGGCAGTGCTGCCAGGCACCGGCGGGCTGACCCGGGTGGTGGACAAGCGCGGCGTCCGGCGGGATCTGGCCGACGTGTTCGCCACCCGCGCCGAGGGGGTGCGCGGCCAGACCGCGCGTGCCTGGCACCTGGTCGACGAGGTGGCGCCGCCCAGCCGTTTCGCCCAGACCGTGCACGAGCGGGCGCAGGCCGCCGCAGCCAGGTCCGGGCGGCTGGCTGGCGGGCCACCGGTGGCCCTGCCGCCGCTCGATCCGCGCATCAGTGCTGCCGGGATCGGCTACCAGCACGTCAGCGCCGCCATCGACCGCGCCGCCGGGCAGGTCACCATCACCGTCCGCGGCCCCGCCGAGCAGGCCCCGCCAGACGCCGCCGGCCTGCACGCCCTGGGTGCCGCCTGCTGGCCGCTGGCGATGGGCCGGGAACTGGACGACCTGATCCTGTGGCTGCGCACCAACGAGCCGGGGCTGGGCACCTGGGTGTTCACCACCAGCGGTGATATCGGCGCGGTCCTCAGCTACGAGCGGCTGATCGAGCGGTGCATCGGCCAGGACTGGCTGGCCGGGGAGATCCGGCACCTGCTGAAACGGACGCTGAAACGGCTCGATGTGACCAGCCGCAGCCTGATCGCGCTGATCGAGCCGGGCAGCTGCTTCGCCGGGCCGCTGCTGGAGCTGGCGCTTGCCTGCGACCGCCAGTACATGCTGGACGGCCTGCCAGAAGATGCACCCGCCGGCGTGGGGCCGGCCCAGCTCATGCTCAGCGCGGCGAACTTCGGCGCCTACCCGGCCGCGAGCGGCCTGTCCCGGCTGGCCGCACGGTTCTATACCGATCCGGGCCAGCTGGCCAAGCTGGAGCAGGAGACCAGCCGGCCGATCGAGGCCGCCGAGGCGCTGGCGCTGGGCCTGGTCACGTTCGCGCCGGACGACCTGGACTGGGATGACGAAGTCCGGATCGCGCTGGAGGAGCGCGCCTCGCTCAGCCCCGACGCGCTGACCGGGATGGAGGCGAACCTGCGCTTCCCCGGCCCGGAGACGCTGGAGACGAAGATCTTCGGCCGCCTCACCGCCTGGCAGAACTGGATTTTCACCAGGCCGAACGCGGCCGGCCCGGAGGGCGCGCTGCGCCGCTACGGCACCGGCCAGCCCGCTGTGTTCGACCGGAAGCGAGCCTGACATGTCCATCGACTACTCCGAGCGGATCCCGAACAACGTGGACCTGGCGGGCGACCGGCGGCTGCAGCGGGCGCTGGAGTCGTGGCAGCCCGCGTTCCTGAACTGGTGGGGCGAGATGGGCCCGGTGCTGCCGAACCGGGATGTCTACCTGCGCACCGCGGTGGCGGTCGGCCGCGAGGGATGGGCCAACTTCGGCCGGGTCGCGCTGCCGGACTACCGGTGGGGCATCTTCCTGGCCGAGCGCAACCCGGACCGGCGGATCGCCTTCGGCCAGCACCGGGGCGAGCCGGCCTGGCAGCAGGTGCCTGGCGAGCACCGGTCCAGCCTGCAGCGGCTGATCGTGGTCCAGGGTGACACCGAGCCGGCCTCGGTCGAGCAGCAGCGGCGGCTCGGCCTGACCGCCCCCAGCCTGTATGACCTGCGGAACCTGTTCCAGGTCAACGTAGAAGAAGGCCGCCACCTGTGGGCGATGGTCTACCTGCTGCACGCCTATTTCGGCCGGGCCGGCCGGGACGAGGCGGAGGCGCTGCTGCTGCGCAACTCGGGCAGTGCGGACTCGCCCCGCATCCTCGGCGCCTTCAATGAGGAGACCCCGGACTGGATGTCCTTCTTCATGTTCACCTACTTCACCGACCGGGACGGGAAGTACCAGCTCGGCACGCTGAAGGAGAGCGCTTTCGACCCGCTGTCGCGCACCTGCGAGTTCATGCTCAAGGAGGAGGCGCACCACATGTTCGTGGGCACCACCGGCGTGGACCGGGTAGTGGAGCGGACCGCGGTGCTGATGGCCGCGCACGACACCGATGAGGTGGCAGCGCTGGGCGCGATCCCGCTCCCGGTCATCCAGAAATACCTGAACTTCCATTACAGCGTCAGCCTGGACCTGTTCGGGGGTGAGACCTCCAGCAACGTCGCGAACTACTTCACCAGCGGGCTGAAGGGCCGCTGGCAGGAGGAACGCCGGGCCGACGACCACGTGCTGGCCGGCCAGGTGACCGCGGTCGAGCAGGTGGCGGACGGGCAGATCGTGGCGCTGGAACGGCCGGCGCTGGCCGCGCTCAACCACGACCTGCGCGATCAGTACATCGCCGACTGCCAGACCGGCATCACCCGCTGGAACCGCATCCTAGCCAGCCACGGTGTGACCGGGCAGCTCGCCCTGCCGCACGTCGGCTTCAACCGCAAGGTCGGCATGTTCGCCGGCCACCATGTCACCCCGGGCGGCCAGCTGGTGAGCGCCGCCACCTGGGCACGGGAACAGCCGGGCTGGCTGCCCACCCCGGCCGACAAGGCGCACGTGCAGTCGCTGATGCGGCCGGTGTACGAGCCGGGCAAGATCGCCGCCTGGCTGGCCCCGCCCCGTAACGGCATCAACGGCCAGCCGCTCGACTACGAGTACGTGCGCTTCTGAGCCACCCGGGCTGGGCGCATGAGAAGGCGCGCCGGGCCGGTCAGCCGGCCGCGGTTGCCAGCTCCGCCCAGCGGGCGCGGGCGGGCGGCTGCCAGGTCGCGTGCAGGCCAGCGAAGATAGCGGCCGCGCGGGCGCCGATCCAGTCCGGCGGCAGCAGTTCCGGCGGCAGCCCCGGATCGGCGAGCGGGAACCGGCGCCAGGCATCCACCAGCCGGATCTGCGCGAACAGGGTGCCGTCCCCCGGCCCGGGCCGGAGCCCGGCGAACCGGGCCAGGAACTCCCGGTAGCTGGCCGCCAGCTCCGCCAGGTGCCAGGCCTGCTCGACCATCGCCCGCTGGCTGCCGATGCCGGCGAATGGCCCGGTGAAGGAGAACGTCTCGGCGGCCAGCCCCAGCTCCCGGATGACCTGCTTAGCCTCCGCTTCCCGGGCCGGCTGCGGGCTGAGCCAGACGCCGGGCACCGGGCTGCCAAAGCCAGCCCAGGTCAGCCTGGTCCGCAGCCGGTGGCGCAGCTGCCGCCGGCTCTCCGGCACGCTCACCATCAGCACCAGCCAGCGCCCGTCCCACGGCGGATTCTCCCGGCCGAACGAGTAGATCCGGGCCGCGCCCTCGGCCAGCAGCTCGTGGCCGGGCTGGGTCAGCGCCCACCGGACCCGGCGGCCGGCCCGGCCTGGCGTGATCCAGCCATCGGCGGCCAGCCGGGCAAGTGCCTGCCGGGCCGACTTCTCCGCCAGCCCGAGGCCGCGCGCCACGTGCAGCAGGGTAGCGGTCCACGGCGGTTCCGCTGACGGCAGCACGAACTCCCCCAGTACTGTCAGCAGTAGCGAACGCGCGCTGCCGGGCCCGCCCCCCGGGCGCCGGGCCGGCCGGGCCGGGCCAGCCGCTGGGCCTTCGGGTGCGGCGGGCATGACCGGATTCTACAAGTAATTGACGGCACGCCAGGGGTGTGTAGAGGATATGTCCAGCGTGCCCTGCCGGCAGATGGGATCGACCATGCCCGCCGAGTCTTTCAACGCCAGCGTCTACCTGCTTGACCGGCAGGTCGAAGCGGGCCGCGGCGACCACACCGCGGTCACCGGGCCGGCCGGGTCGGCCAGCTACGCCGAGCTGGCGGGGCAGGTGGCAGTCTTCGCGGCCGGACTGGCCTCGCTCGGGATCCGGCCCGAGGAACGGGTGCTGATCGCTGCCACCGACTGCCCGGAGCATGTTGTCACTTTCCTCGCGCTGCTGCGGCTGGGAGCTATCGCGGTCCCGGTGTCGACCATGTACAACGGGACCGAGCTGGGCGAGCTGCTCCGCGACACCCGGGCCCGGGTGGTGGTGGCCTCCGCCGAGTTCGCCGGGGCCGCCCGGGAGGCCATCCGGCTGGCGCCGGAGGCGCACACCCTGGTGCTGATCGGCGAGGAGGACCCGGCCGGCCGGGACGGCATGGCCGCGGGCGAGGTTGTCGCCTGGGCCGATGTGCTGGCCGAGGGCCAGCGGCTGGGACCGGCCGCCCCCTACGACACGTGGTTCGACTCCCCCGGCTTCTGGCTGTACACCTCCGGCACCACCGGCACCCCGAAGGCAGCGATGCACCGGCACGGCGGCATTGCCCGGGTCTGTGAGGGCTACGCCCACCAGGTGCTGGGCATCACCGCCGCCGACCGGTGCTACTCGGTGGCCAAGCTGTTCTTCGCCTACGGGATCGGGAATTCGCTGTTCTTCCCGTTCTCGGCCGGCGCCACCGCCATCCTCGACCCCGCCCGGGCCACCCCGGCGGGCGCCGCCGCGCGGCTGGCCAGCGACCAGCCGACGCTGTTCTTCGCCGGGCCGGCCTTTTTCGCCGCGCTGCTCGCGGCGGACGTGCCGGCCAGCGCCTTCGCCTCGGTCCGGCTGGCCACCTCGGCCGGTGAGGCGCTGCCCGCCGAGATCTACCGCCGGTTCACCAGCCGGTACGGGGTGGACATCATCGACGGCCTCGGGTCCACTGAGGCACTGCACATCTTCATCTCCAACCGGCCTGGGGCGGTCCACCCGGGCACCTCCGGCACCCTGGTACCGGGGTATGACGCCCGGATCGTCGACGACGCGGGCGAGCCGGTGCCGGACGGCCAGCCCGGGCGGCTGCTGGTCCGGGGCGACTCCATCGCCAGCGGCTACTGGTGCCGGACCGCTACCACCCGGCAGGTCTTCCAGGGCGAATGGCTGCGCACCGGCGATACCTACAGCCGCTCGGCCGACGGCGTCTACACCTGCCTGGGCCGGACCAGCGACCTGATCAAGGCGGGCGGCATCTGGGTATCCCCGACCGAGGTCGAGTCCCGGCTGGTGCAGCACGAGGCGGTAGCCGAGTGCGCGGTGGTCGGGCACAGGGACGCCGACGGCCTGGAAGAGGTGGTCGCCTGCGTGGTGCCGATGCCCGGCACCTCCGTCGACGGGGACGAGCTGATCGCGTTCTGCCGGGCCGGGCTGGCCGCGTTCAAGCGGCCGCGCCAGGTACTGGTGCTGGACGGGCTGCCCAAGACCGCGACCGGCAAAATCCAGCGGGTGGTGGTCCGCGACATCGCCGCCGGCCTGCTCGGCAAGTGATGAGCCGGGCCGCCGCCCCCGGCGTACTGGTGGTAGGGGCCGGCGTGGTCGGCCTGACCACCGCGATCTGCCTCGCCGAGCAGGGGCGGGTAGTGCTGGTCCGCACCGACCGGCCGCCGGTGGACACCACCTCCGCGGTGGCGGGCGCCATCTGGGGCCCGCACCTGGTGGAAGACAGCGAGCGCACGGCTGGCTGGCGCCGCGAGACCCTGGCGGTGCTCCGCGAACTGGCCACCGACCCGGCCACCGGGGTGCGGATCGCCCATGGCATCGAGGCCACCCGCGGCGAGCCGGAGCCAGGCCCGCCAGCTGGCTGGCTGGCCGAACTCGGCGGCGCGCGGCGGTGCGGGCCCGGCGCCCTGCCACCTGGCTTCGGCAGCGGCTGGCAGTACCCGGCCCCGCTCACCCACATGCCCACCTACCTGGGATATCTGCGGGCCCGGCTGGAGCGCGCGGGCGGCACGCTGGAACTGGCCACGGTCCGCTCGCTGGCCACCGCCGCGGCGGGCCTGTCCGTGGGCGCGGTGGTGAACTGCACCGGTGTGCGCGCCCGTGACCTGGCCGGTGACCCGGAGCTCAGCCCCTGGCGTGGCCAGACCGTCATCGCCACCAACCCCGGCCTCACCGAGTTCTTCATCGGCCTGCCCGGTGACGGGCACGAACTGGTGTACCTGTTCCCGCACGGTGACACGATCGTCCTCGGCGGCACCCAGGTGGCCGGGGACTGGAACCCCGAACCGGTGCCGGCCGTGGCCAGCCGGATCCTGCGCGACTGCGCGGCGGTGGAGCCGCGGCTGCGGGACGCGGTTGTCCTCGGGCACCGGGTCGGCCTGCGCCCGGTCCGGCCGCAGGTCCGGCTGGAAGCCAGCCAGGCCGGGGGCGGCCCGCTGATCGTGCATAACTACGGTCATGGCGGCGCCGGTGTGACCCTGGCCTGGGGCTGCGCACGGGCCGCCGCGGCCCTGGTCACCGGCTGACCCGCGGCCGGCCGGGCAAGCCGCCTGATCCATGCGCGGCGGGATGGGCCGCCGCCAGTAGGGTGGCCGCATGCGGATCGGTTTCGGCGCCCCGGTCTCGGGCGCCTGGGCAACCCCCGGCAATCTCGCCCGCTTCGCGGCCGGCGCGGAAGCCGCCGGCTACGCGTCGCTGTGGGCGTTCCAGCGGCTGATCGTGCCGGACGGCACCGCGATGGAGCCGGTGTACCACAGCGTGCTGGACCCGCTGGTGGCGGCCGCCTACGCGGCCGCGGCCACCTCCCGGATCCGGCTGGGCATTGCGGTCGTCAACATGCCCTACCTTGCCCCCGCCTACCTGGCCAAGCAGGCCGCGTCGGTGGACGTGCTGTCGTCCGGCCGCCTGGACCTGGGCCTGGGCCTGGGCTGGCTGCCGGAGGAGTTCGCCGCCGCGGGGGCGGAGATGGCCGGCCGCGGCGCCCGCACCGCCGAGTACATCGCGGTGCTGCGCCACCTGTGGGCGGGTGGCCCGGCCGGGTTCGACGGCCAGCACTACCACCTCCCGGCTGGCCGGATGGCGCCGCAGCCGGTGCAGCGGCCGGGGCCGCCGATTCTGCTCGGCGGGACCGCCCCGCGGGCGCTGGACCGTGCCGGGCAGCTCGCCGACGGCTGGGTGACCTCCAGCCGGGCCGACCTGTCCCGGATCCGGGACGGCATCGCCACCGTCCGGGCGGCCGCCAGCGCAGCCGGCCGCGACCCGGATGCGATCCGGATCATCTGCCGGGGGGTGGTCCGCTGGGGCGCGCCGGTGACCGTGCCGGAAGGCGGCGGCCGGCTGCTGCTGTCGGGCAGCTTCGACGACATCCGCGCCGACACCGCCTGGCTGGCCGGGCAGGGCGTCACCGAGATCTTCTACGACCTCAACTGGGACCCCCTGGTGGGCGCGCCGGACGCCGATCCGCTGGGCGCTACCGCCCGGGCCAGCGAGATCCTCGACGGCCTGGCCCCCGGCGGCTGAACCGGGCGGATCAGCCGCGCAGCGGCGGCGGGGGCGGGGCGGGTTCCTCGGCAGCCGGCCCCTGCCGGTACGCAATGGCCGCGGCCTCGGTCCGGCTGGAGGCACCGAGCTTGGCCAGGATGTTGGACACGTGCACGCTGGCTGTCTTCGGCGCGATGAACAGCTTGTCGGCGATCTCCCGGTTGCTCATCCCCTCGCTGAGCAATTCCAGCACCTCCCGCTCACGCGCGGTCAGCCCGGCCAGCACGCCAGGCGGGTAGCTGGCCGGGCGCGGGCCGAGCCGGGCCCGCCGGGCCACGTCGGCCAGCGCGGTCAGCAGCGGCACCGCGGCGAGCCGCTCCGCAGCGTCCGTGGCGAGCTTCCACTCGTGCTCGGCCTCCTCCCGCTGCCCCGTCCCGGCCAGCGCCTCCGCCAGCCGCCAGCGCGCGCGGGCGCTTTCATACACGAACCCGGGGCCGAACGCGTCCACCACCGCCTGCCAGGCGGCCGGGTCGTTCTTGCCCCGGACCCGGCCCCACTCGGCTTCCGCCCGGGCCAGCCAGCCCCGGCCGTCGATGCCGAGCACGAACTTGGGCTGCCGCGGGTAAGCGGCGCCTTCCCTGGCCACCCCGATCAGCCGCCTGGCCGCCTTCAGCTCGGCCTTGACCGCCTGCTCGTCGCCGGTGGCCCGGGCGCGGGCCACCCGGGTGGCATGCGCGGCCAGCCCGATGGCGGCGACCCGGATCACCGGCGGCGCGTAGCCGTCCTCATCCGCCTGGGTGACCAGCGCCGCTTCCACCTCAGCCAGCGCCCCGTCCGGGTCGCCCCGCCAGAGCGCATGCTCGGCGAGCAGGCCCCGGGCGATGTACTCACCGAACCGGTCCCCCGGCCAGAACGGCTCCAGCCAGGCCCGGCGCTCGCCGACCACCGGGTTGCCCTGGCCGACCTCGACGAACAGCGCCATCGCCGACAGCCGGGCCTCGGCCACGGTGGTGACCCGGACCGGGAACGAGTCCGCCAGGTCGGCCGCGTGATCCCAGCTGCCTTCCGCGTAGTGCGCCAGGTAGTGCAGGTACTCCAGGTCCAGCCCGTAGGGGGCGAGCCCCAGCCCCTTCTCCTCGGCCCGGGCGACTCCCTCATGCGCGGTCTCCACCGCCCCGGCCAGATCCCCGCGCTCCAGCCGTGACCGGGCAAGCTGGAACGCAGCCCGCAGCTCGACCCCGAGCACCTGCGCGTCCCGGGCCTGCTGGTGCGCCGCGGTGTACAGGCCGATGGCCTGCTCCACCCGGCCGGAACCCTCACTCAGCTGGGCCAGCGTGACCAGGGCGTCGGCCTCCACCCACGGCGCGTCCGCCGCCCGGGCGGCGGCCTGCGCCCGCTGCGCGATCCGGGCCGCCGCCCGTCCGTCCCGGGCGTACATCAGCGTCTGCGCATAGGTGGCCAGCGCCCGCGCCCGCTTCCAGCTGACCGAATCGGCTGGCAGCACGTCCACCGCCGCCCGCGCCGCCGCTACCGCGTCGCCGATCGCCTCGGTTTCCAGCAGGAAGTACGCCAGCCGCTCGCAGGTGCGGCTGGCCAGCTCCGGGTCCCGGCCATCGTCCAGGAACTCCCGCAGCCGGCGCAGCTTGTGCACCGCCCGGGCCACATCGCCACTGGCGGCCGTGCTGGTGGCCGAGTGGAAGCCCAGCGTGTAGCGGTCCATCCCGGCCAGTTCTTCCGGCTCGCTCACCCGCTGCCACAGCCCGAGCGCCTCTTCGTAGTGGCGGCTTGCCTCGGCCGGGGCGGCCAGCTGCTCCGCCTCCTTCGCTGCGCGGACCGATGCCGCGAACGCGCCGCTGATGTCGTGGCTGGCCAGGCAGTGCTGAGCCAGCTCGGCGGCGGTGCCGGGAACCGCGTCCAGCCGGGCTGGGTCGGCGAGCAGCTCGGCGAACCGGGCGTGCAGCCGGGTCCGCTCCGTCGGCAGCAGGTCACCGTAGATGGCTTCCCTGATCAGCGCGTGCCGGAACGCGTAGCCCTGGCCACCGTCGGGTACCAGCAGCTGGTGCGCCACCGACTCCCGGACCGCCGCCTCGAAGTCGGCGGGGGCCAGCCCGGCGGCGTCGCGGACCATGTCCTCATCGACCCGCCGCCCGGCCACCGCAGCCGCCCGCAGCACCTGCTGGGCGGGCTCAGACACCTGCTCGAACCGGGCCAGCAGCAACGCGGCCAGGCCGGTCGGCAGCATGCTCCCGGCCTTGCCGTTACCGGCCGCCAGCAGCTCCTCGGCGTAATACGGGTTCCCCTCCGACCGGGTCACGATCCGGTGCAGGGTGGCCGCGCTCAGCGGAGCTGTCGCCAGCGCGCTCAGGTGATCGGCCATATCCGCGTAGCCAAGCGGGGCGAGCTCGATCGCGGTCACCCCGGGCAGCCGCAGCAGCTCGGCCACCACCGGCCGCAGCGGGTGACGCCGGTGCAGGTCGTCGGTGCGGTAGGTGACCACCACCGCCACCTTCTCCCGGTGCAGCACCCGGCTCAGGAAGGTGAGCAGATCCCGGGTGGACCGGTCGGCCCAGTGCAGGTCCTCCAGCACCAGCAGCACCGGCCGCTGGGCGGCCAGCTCCGCGAGCATGCCCAGCACGGCGCCGAATAGCAGTTGCTGGGCGAGCCCGGGCACGTCGGCAGGGGCCGGGCTGGCCTCCCGGTCGGGCAGCAGCCGGCCCAGCACCGGCCGGGCGGCGATGGCCGCCTGCAGCGCCTGATCCGGCTCCGGGCCACTGGT
>Ga0306922_10002130_pt1 | contig 18324 bp, 23 predicted proteins | sample sta12Cox44000082_FD_203758 | JGI IMG/M metagenome (GOLD analysis project Ga0306922, IMG submission 203758) | Lab enrichment of tropical soil microbial communities from Luquillo Experimental Forest, Puerto Rico - statoxic.12C.oxic.44.000.082 (v2)... | ecosystem: Environmental > Terrestrial >... | reverse complement strand
CCAGTTGAGCCATCATGCTCGCCGGGCCTTGCGCCGGATGGGCCAACGTCCCGCCCTGGTGTGCGCCTTTTGGGAACAGGCCGAACTGTTCCCGTTGTAACTATATTATGTGAAAATCAATAGTTCATCTGCAGTGCCGCATTGACTGCTGCAAGCAGAGCTGTGTCACTGAATGGCTTGAGCAGAAACCCTGCTGCACCCTCTTTGAGCAGTCGGGCACGCATAGTCTCATCTTTTTGGGCAGTGATGAATACGATGGGAATCTCGCGTCTGCGACTCTTTAGCTCCAGGCGAAGCTCTGGTCCAGTCATTCCCGGCATCGCGATGTCGAGGATCAGGCACCTGGTCTCATCGACACAATCGGACGAGAGAAACTCCTCGGCTGAGGAAAAAGTGCGGGCAGCAAAACCGAGTTCCCTAAGCAAGTCAGGCAACGATTCGCGGACCGACTCATCGTCATCGACTACGGATAGGAGTAGACGCTCACTGGTGCTCCTTCCTTCATAGGGCTCCATGACAAAAACAATGCGCCAGTCCTTAAAGGGACGTCTATTGTACCTTGGTATTGCTTTGGTCTGATTATGCGCACAGGATGATCATGCCGCGTTCGATGCCGGATCAGTCCGATTGCCACGAGATTCGGCGTCCGCCAAACCCTCGTGTCTACAAGGGATAACAAACGAAAATGTAGCTCCGTGACCATCATTCGCTGTCGCCCAGAGGCGTCCATGATGAGCCTCGATAATGGAGCGACTGATCGACAGTCCTATTCCCATTCCGTCGGTTTTCGTCGTATAAAAAGCTTCGAAGAGCCTGTCCGCGGCTTGAGGTTCGAAACCGACTCCCGCATCTTTCACGCTAAGGCGTACCCGATCCCCCTCATTCCGTTCGGTTCTTATGATCAATTCTCTCGGGCGATCGTCAATTGTTTTCATCGCGTCCGAAGCGTTGCGTAGCAAGTTGAGAATAACTTGTTGAAGTTGAACGCGGTCGCCAGTGATTGGCGGAAGATCCTCAGCAAGTTCTTGCCGCATAATTACCCGATGTCTCTGAAGATCACTCAACGACAGAGCAATCACCTCTCGGACGGCCTCATTGAGGTCCATCGATTCGGGTGAGAAGTCCTTTTTGCTATAGAGCGTGCGCAACCGTGTGATCACGTTGGCCGCGCGGTTGCCATCACGAATCGTGCGCCGGGCAGTTTCGCGGGCAGCATCCACGTTTGGTGGATCGGCGCCCAGCATCCGCAGACAGGTGCTGGCATTGGTGATGATACCCGACAGCGGCTGGTTGAGTTCGTGGGCAATTGATGCTGTCAATGTTCCGAGGCTCATCACCCTGGCAACCTGTGCAAGTTCCGATCGAGCCTTCTCGAGTGCCTCTTCCGACATGCGGCGCGCCGTAACATCCTGAATCGCCGCGATGTATTCCAGTTGACCGTCCTGGTCCCGGGTCGCATGCGCGATTGCATCCAGATACTTGATCGAGTGGTCAGGCATCAGCAAGCGGTACTGCCATTCAAAGTCGTTGGCGCCTTTTCGCACCTGTTCGACCATTTTCTCGTACAGGGTGAGGTCCTCCGGATGGACTCGAGCGCGTATTAGGTCGAGCGTCACGGGTACGCCAATGTCAAGTTCGTAGATGCGATAGAGCTGCTCTGACCAGGTGATTTCGTCTGTGGCAACGCGCCAGCAGAAGCTGCCTATTTGACTGAGATTCTGACTTTCTGCGAGGAATGCCTCACTGCGCCGCAACTCGTCCTCAGCCCGCTTCCGCTCGGTAATGTCTCTCACCGCTGCAGAGACTAGCGTGCCAGCCTCTGTCTCGAGCGGACTGAGACTGATCTCCACGGGAAACTCCGTTCCGTCCTTCCGCCGTCCGTGGAGATTCAAACCCTTCCCCATCGGCCGCACCCGAGGCTGGGCAAAAAATCCCGCGCGGTGGTCAGAGTGTCGGTCCCGAAACCGTTCTGGTACAAGAATGTCAATACTCTTCCCCAGCAACTCTTCGCGCTTGTAGCCAAACACTCTCACCGTTTGTGCGTTAACCAATACGATCCTGCCCTGCCAATTCACCACAACCATTGCATCTGGTGCGGATTCCAGAAGTCCTCGGAATTTTTGCTCAGCGCGTTTGCGCTCCTCAATGTCAATGTTCGCTCCGTACCACTTGACGATGCTGCCTGATTCATCCATCAGTGGATTAGCGCGAATAAGGAACCATCGATGAGAACCATCGAAACGGCGAATGCGCGCTTCCATGTCGACCGGTGTGCCCGAGGCCAGACAGGATTGCCAATCCTCGACAAGTTTCTTCCGGTCGTCTGGATGAATCGCTTCCGCCCACCCCCAGCCCCGCGCCTTTTCCGCAGTCATGCCCGCGTAATCGAGCCACACCTGATTGATGAAGTCACAGTAGCCGTCCGGACGACTGGTCCATGCCGCCATGGGGATTGTATTGATGATTGCGGCAAGATTGTGCTCGCTCGACCGCAGAGCCTCTTCCGCACAGGCGTTGGCGATAGCGACCGCGGCCTGATTCGCGAATAAACCTAACCAAGTGAACTCTTGTTGACCGAGAGGTTGGCGGCTGAAAACAGCGATAACTCCTAGCAGTTTGTCTCGAAAGATGAGGGGATGGCCCGCAAAACTGCGAATCTCCTCACGTTTCGCCCATTCTGGTCGCACAACCCAATCGTTTTGAGCGGTGACGTCTTTGACGAAAATCGGATGCCGGCTTGCTGCCACTTGACCAACCTTTCCGACATTCAACGGCACTCGAGCAAAGTACCCCTGCAGGAAACACCAATCTTCCCCTGGTGAATTGATGGGAGTTCCCGCACTTGCGACGAGACAAAGACAATCTGAGGGATCCGACACAGCGTGGCAAAAGCTAGGGAGGTCAGCGGACGGCAGCAGCCAAATCCGAGCCAACGCCACCCCCGGCTGTGATGCCAACCCTTGAACAATACTCTGCAAGACAGACTCGATGCGCTGCTCTAAGGTAACGGTGACGGCTAAGGAGAGCAGCGGTTCTGCCGCCAGTGAGGTCCCCACAAAACCCTCCCTCGATTTGTGTGCAACGCCTTTTTGGCCTAACTCGAGACCTTCTTTGACGAAGGGAAGCGGCACGCGCGCACCTCGTCGGGGCGCTTGAAGAACGCACAAATTTGAACTCGGTGTTTGAGTATTGAGCCCGCAAACCGAATAGGACCAGTGATCCTACTCATGGGCAATCCTCCCGACGAGAATTCTTGGCAGCGCCCTTGTCGAGTAAGAATGCACCACCTCGGGATCTAATGTCCAATCGATACCTTGGTGTTGGTCAATACGTTCGTCCAATAGATTTGTCTTCCCACGTCTGGCCTAATCCCAGGAGCAAGCTTATCTGCTCGTTAGGAGATGCCGATGAGGCCAACGACGATCCGTTTCCTACTTTTCGCAGTGCTGATTCTTGGGGCGAACTGCTGGGCGCAGGAGCGCCCGCCAATTGGCGAGAAGATGGCCAAGGCCTACGGTCTCGATTCGTGGGATCAAGTGGAGGCGATCCGCTACACCTGGAACGTGCAACTCGGCACCTTGAATATCGCGCACGCGTGGGAGTGGGAGCCCAAGACCGGCAAGGTGACTTACGAGGGAAAGGATAAAGACGGTAAGCCGGTCAAGGTCACTTACCTGCGTTCCCAGCTCAACAGCCAGCCCGATGCTGTGAAAAACGAAATCGATCCGGCATTCATCAACGACAACTACACGTTTCTGTTCCCCCTGAAAGCCTATTGGGATACTAGCGCCACCGTGATCGATCAAGGCACGTATAACCTACCAGTGGGTAGCGGCTCGGCTGAGCTGGTTGCAGTGAAGTATCCCGCCGAAGGCGGCGGTTACACGCCCGGCGACACCTGGGAACTCTACGTAGGCAAAGATGGCGAAGTCGAGTACCTTATGTACCACCGCGGCGGATCCAAGAAGCCCAGCCTCTTCTTCGTAACATGGGCCGGCCACAAAAAGGCAGGCCCCCTGCTCGTCTCAACTGATCACCGCGGCAACGCCGACGGCAAGCCGATACGGGTGTTCTTTTCGGACGCATCGGTCCAAGTCACTGGATCAGACACTTGTATGAAAGCGGAGTAAACGAGCGCCCCTCAAAACGTCCATTTGGAGACGACGGCAACGGTACGGTCACGGAGCCAAGGATGTGTCAGCTGATCAGGCAAACGTCGCGTGCAGTTGATCGGCAGTTCGAGATCCGGTTTCTCGATCCCGGCGTTGAAGCTTTCTCGTTCACCCTCGGCGGACTTCATTCCGGAGTATCCAATGAACGAGCATGAATCTTTTTCCGATTCGATTTACGAAGAGCAGGCGCACCTCGCCGAGCGCGAGCTGTCTTCCTTCACTGCCGCGGTGACCAAACTGTACGGCACAGAGCAGGCCAGACTTTCGGCAGAGGATTGGCTCGACGAATCAGAACTTATTGACAGCCCGCCTCGATCTGACATGCGAAATTGGCGCGCGGTCACGATCGCGGCGTCGGCTCGACTGGCAAATCGGGTCAAATGTCAGGTTTAAATCAGCCGAGGCCGCTAAACACATCCACAACTGATACGAAAGTATCGCCAACACCATCGTCCTATTGTTTGGATTCCATGTTTTTGTTTTGATTCACTTGTCGCACCGATTCGATTCGGACATGAGGAACAAAATGCTAGTGGAGAGAAGCACCATGAAAAACGAACAGAAAGATCGCGGTCTCCCCTACCGGAGGGAAAACAACATGCGAACAATTAAGGGGAAATGGTCAGCAATATCGATTGCGATGTGCGTGCTGATCAGTGTTGCTGCGGCATGTGCACAAGACAGTGCGGAGCATGCGCTTCACATCGACATTCCCACAACGCTAGCGAAAGCGAACGTCGTAATCGACTTTGGCCACGCAGTATTTAATGGCGACATGCCGTTTGCGCTCGGAGACATCAACTTATTGGCGAGTGACTTTCGGGACTGGAACACTAAGCGACAGATCATCGTTATCTTTCACGGCGATGCCGCTTATCTCGCGCTGAATGACGACTCATATAACGCGAATCGACACGTCAAAACCGGAAACCCGTACAAGCAATTGCTGAACAGCTTAATGGGTATGGGTGTCCAGCTCGAAATGTGCGGCGCTACTGCGAAGGCAAATCACTGGGGAAATGCAGACCTTCTGCCCGGAGTTAAGGTCAACGTCAACGCGATGGTTCGGCTAACTCAATTGGAGCAGGAAGGCTACACGATGATTTACCAGTAGGTCGGACGCTGGGAGCTTTCCTTGTAGCGCCAGCCTTAGAAGGAGACCTGTCATGAAGATTTGGCAACTTACGGTACTGCTAATCGGCGTTGTACTGCCGGCGTCAGCGGGGAGCAATGCGGTTAAGAAGAACAATGGAATTGTTGACCTTCCAAGTAATCACTCCGTCGATGAGACAGTCGAGAGAGTCCAGAATATTTTGCAAACCAAAGGAATCACTCTGTTTGCTCTGATCGATCACAGCGGAGAGGCAGAAAAAGTGGGAATGAAGATGCGTCCTACCAAGCTATTGATTTTCGGCAGCCCCAAGGCGGGCACTCCACTCATGTTGGCAGTTCCCAGCATCGCCATCGACTTGCCCCTCAAAATTCTGGTTTGGGAAGACGCCAAAGGGAAGGTCTGGCTGTCGTACAACAGCTCTGAGTACCTGGCTGAGCGTTACGATCTGCCACAAGACCTGGTTCAGAACATTGCGGTCGTCAGAATGCTGGCAGCCAAAGCCGCGGAGTAGTTCGCGATCTGGTTGGGTTCGATCAATAGGTCTCAATGTGGCACATGGTGAGCGCTTGGCCGCCGATCTTACTATCAGCGCGAAGACAACAATGCCGGAAGCCAGCCGCCAGGTCTCAACACCGGGTTTAGCCTGACTCGTGCGAAGCGGCAATTCAAAGAGTGTAGATAGCGATCCTCTCGATTCAGTCCGTTGCAATTGAAAATGATTTCTAAGGAGTGCCGAAATGCTCAAATCAGAAAAAACAATCCACATTGATATCCCTGTAAAGCTGGCGGAGGTCAAGGTCGTCTTCAGCATCGCCTCATTGTCCTTCGAAGGAGATCTTCCAGCGTCCCTCTTTCACATGGGGCTTATTGTTGGCGATATTGAGGATTGGAAGGCCAAGTCCCAGGTCGTCGCAGTCTTCCATACAAATGCGGGCCATGTAACACTGCATGACGCCGCGTACAATGCTGACCGAGGAATAACGACGGGTAACCCATATAAGGGGCTCATCGCCGACTTGATCAAACGTGGCGTGAAGGTAGAACTGTGTGGTGCCACGGCGAAGGTTCACAATTACGGAAATGTGGATTTGCTTCCCGACATCAAGATCAACACCGATGCTATGGCGAGAACAACACAGCTTGTTCAGGAAGGCTTTGTGAAGATCTCCGAATCCTAGATTACGCACGGCCATGACCGTGGCGATCAATTTTCACAGTTCCGCCCTGCGTAAGGCCCTTCGGTCAATTCATACGAAGGTATCGGCGATTCTATCGTCCAATTGTCCAGCCCACAAACCTTGTGGTGTGATGGCGTTGAACCGATTCAATCGGAAAGCTCCAACGATCAATAGGGGAGATGAAACACGAAAATCTTCATGGTGCTAACGTCGCATGACCAACTCGGCAATACCGGGCGTAAACCGGTTTTTGGCTGGAAGAAGGTGCGGCTCCCTACTTCGTTTTCAGAGACGCCGGCGTCCAGTTGACTCTCGCCTCACCGAAGGGCGGGCAGCCACCGATTGATCCAAAGAGCGATCTGCGGGAGAATCAGACCCTGCCATGGCCCGGTTTAAGAAGGATGAGGAGGCGCAGAAAGCGTTCGCTCATACCGTGCCGCTGGCGGATGTGAAAGCGGAAGATTTCGACACGGTCTTCTATCCAGGCGGGCACGGCGCCGAGATAAGAATTTCTCGGCGGGATGCTGTCCGTCGTGCTTTCTGCCTCCAGTCTGGAATTCAGGCGGCGGCCTCCTTGCTCTGTTTAAAGAAGGCGAGCAATTCGGCATTGATTTGGTCCTTCAGCGTTGAGACCATCCCATGCGGGGCGCCGGGGATTACCTTCAACGTTGATCCCTTTACGATCTTCGACGACAAAAGAGCCGAGGCTGCGATCGGCACGATCTGATCGTCGTCGCCATGAAGAATCAAAGTGGGCACATCGAACTTTTTCAAATCTTCAGTCTGGTCTGTCTCGGAGAAGGCTTTCACGCAGTCATACTCCGCATTGAGCCCCGCCATCATGCCCTGCAGCCAGAAAGAATCTCGCAAACCCTGCGAAACCTTCGCGCCAGGACGATTAGCACCGTAGAAAGGAGCACTGAAATCCTTCCAGTATTGTGAGCGATCGCTGAGGATCGACTTGCGGATCTGGTCAAACACCTCGATCGGCGTGCCCGCCGGATTTGAAGGGGTCTTGAGCATCAGCGGCGGCACGGCACTAATCAGAACTGCCTTGGCCACCCGCTTTGTACCGTGACGCCCGATGTAACGAGCGACCTCACCTCCGCCAGTGGAATGGCCGACATGGATTGCGTTCTTCAGGTTGAGCTTCTCCACCAACGTTGCGAGATCGTCGGCGTAGGTATTCATGTCGTTTCCTTCCCAAGGCTGGCTCGATCTGCCGTGGCCTCGGCGATCATGAGCAATGCAGCGGAAACCTCGGTTGGCCAGAAAAAACATTTGGTCTTCCCATGCGTCGGCACTCAACGGCCAGCCATGGCTAAAGACAACGGGTTGTCCTGTGCCCCAATCCTTGTAATAAATCTGAGTACCATCTTTCGTTGTAATCGTCGGCATATTTTTCTCCTTTAAAGGTCGAATCGTATGGGCAGAAATGTGGGCAGCGCAGCGCAACTGCGAATCCCATTCCATTACTCAATGACCGACAAAATCACACCAGAAACGTTAGCTCGGGACAATTGCACCATGGTATTGGCGATACCTTCGTATTACTTGTCGATGGCCCTCGCGACCGCTGCCCATGCAGCACTGGCATTGACCTGATTTGCTCATTGAGCAGACGCCGCGATCGTGACAGCGCGTCAAATTTCGGGCCTCAGATTGGGGCGGGCTGTCCATGCTTCTTAGAACCGGATCACTGCTCTTCTTCAGCGAGGATGCCATTTTTTTGGAATAGGGAGCAATCCGAGGCTGCCTGCAACAGCGAAGAATCGCCCTGTAATAAAACACAGCAGCGTGACTGACGTGGTCCCACAACAAACCAGCGACAACGCTTGCGACCAATTCCAGAAGTCCGACGACTGCGCTATACCAGCCCTTGGGCTACGTCGTTATTGTCCGTCAACACGAACAACCAGGTTCGGATTCTCTGACATCTGCACGATCATCGTGTAACCATTGCGTCCTTTGATCAGGGCCTCGACCGGGTCCTTTCGGCAGAAGGACTAACTCAATCACATCCATGCGTCAAAACATGCCGTGGAAGCAGAAATCTTTGACAACGCCCACCGACCCAATTAGACTGCGCTCCAACGAACTGGGATGAGATTGGATTAAGGGAGAGTTTGTGTATGACGCCGCCTGATCCGTGTGAACCCTTAGAGAAATTAGTAGACAGGCTCCATGAACAACTCGACGTCCTATGTTCGCAGAGCCAAGAGCAGCAGTTTCTTCAAGGCCTAATAGACATTCGCAGCCTGACTGACATGACGCGAACGATGCTCAAGGACACAGAGAGCAGGTTGGCGAACTGTCGGCGGCGTCCAATACCACCGTCCAATCGGCCATTCCTGGTCATGTTCACTGATCCTAACCGGCCACGACCTATCAAGGACAATCACCAACCTCAGCCGCGAACGATGCTTCGGACGCGAGTCACTGCATGTGCGGGGCTTGGAGTGCTCGCCTTGAGTCTAAGCTATGTCCTTTGTGAGGATCGGGTTACGCGGAGTTTGGCGGCACAGAATGAGCAGGAACTTGCTTCGCTCAACGCCACACGCCGCCAACTCGACAGTCTCAAAGCAAGAATAACGGCGCTGGATGCTCGCCCTGAGTTGCCGACTGCTTCAGCCGACGACACCACCATCGTCCACCCAGCCGCTGGCCATCGCCAGCATACTGATGGCTCAAGTCTCAAACACCTTCAATTGCCGATCAATACCCGGCGCAAAGTCACTGAAGAAAGGCACAGTGATCCATCCCCTACGCACAGTGATCTTAAAAGTGCGCGTACGGAATTAACAAATTCGATTGCCCCGAGGCCAGATGAACTCGTGCGCTCGCAAAGGAAAGCCGAGCACAATTATTATGAGTTCGACATCGAAAAGTCGGAGCAGTTTCAGAAGGAAGGTCCGCTCGGCATCCGCCTGAAGAAGGCTAACATCAAACAACAATATGCCGATCTGGAACTGATGGTGAATGATCAAAACCTGTCCCAAAGGCACGTCAATCTCTATCAGCCCGTCATGTTCTACATGCCCGATAGTTCGCAGCCCGTCGCGATCGTAATCGACACCATCAGCAAGGATCAAATCCACGGATACGTAAGAATACCAGAAGATCGACGATCCGAGCCCACCTTGAGGTCAAACAACACTCCCAACCCTGCGCCCCAATCCAGGTCAGTCGCCGCCGAACGCCAACGCGCTGGTGCTCGTGGGCACGGGTTCTCGGTGAACAAGATCCTATCGCGCCTGAAATTGCGCAGCGACAGTTAGCTATCGGCCCATCGCGGAGTAGATAAGCGTGAACGCCTCCGACCGACACCTGCGGGCGGGGGCCTTTCCGATACGAACGTCTGAACAATGCGTTCGTGAGTTTCTCTACACCACAAGAGGGTCACTTGCTTGTTCAAGTTCGCATTGTCGGGCCGATCGCGATCGTGATTCGGGCATAACTCGTACCAAGTGCATTCGATCGAAGAGACAGGCTGCAGCAAAGAGTTAAACACAGCGCTCCAGTCGTGAACGACACCACCTAGCAGGTAGGCTTCGGCGTTTTCAGGAACTAACAAAAAAAATTCCCTGTTACGTGGGAACAACGTTCTACACTATTTGCGGCTCGCCCACGGGAGCGAAGCCGGTTGGTAAATCGAAACAATTCCCGTCATGTCTGGATGTAATGCCAAAATGCTCACCAAACACTCACCCTCGCCTCCTCCGATATCCACAATGGACGTAAGCCCCGAAAAGTGTGCTGCCGCCCCATCGGCGTAAATGGCGTTCCCGACTACTGTTTCGAGGCTATTGTCGATGTAGTAGCAGGCGGAATAAATTTTGACTGCAAGCATCAGCGCCTTACGACTGGGGTTCGCCCGAACGAAGTCAGCCGCGCGCTGCAATGTTGGAACGGCGCCCGCGCAGCCCAAGCCGACGATGGAAGCTCTCTGCACATTTCTGTTGAAGCCCAAAGGTGCCTGCACGCGCCACATTATTATTATGTGCATTGTTGGGCGCCACCTCGGGTATACATCTGGTCGGCTCCGGGTTAGCGCTACCACATTCGCGATTCGCGAATCGTGAATGTCGAACGAGCACGGTGCACCTGAAGCCGGGTCTGAGTATTCCGAGTTCCAATGCACCTTTGAGGGTCTGTCGCGTTGGTTGACTCTTGGAATGTCAGTCGCGCCTTGTCCGAAGGAAATCGGGTACTTAGGGCGACCTTAGCGATGCGGTAAGCTAAGTACCGCTATGTAAGGGTGAGTTCCCGGCGAAAGCGGGGACCTTCTCAGCCTGCGCTATCGGGACGAGGAAGTTGCTCGAGAGGAGATAAGCGTAAAGGTATCCCAGCGGTCCACTGGGTGTAACTGGTGCGCGGAAACCCATCCATTCGTTTCGCTCAAGCCCCAGTCGAGGGTAGAGAAGCCCTGAATCGATTCTCGTAGGTCCACTACTGTCATTTGGTAAGCGTAGATGCGGCTCTGTCTCGCCTCTTTACTCAAAAAGCTGCCGTCAAGTTTGCTGTACTGATCTTCCAACGCCCGGATCAAGAGTGATAGACCTACGACAAAGCGTACAGGCTCTTTCGTGTAGCGGTTCACGAAATCGGTCATCGTGTAGAGCTCACGTTCGCGGACCAACAGGACGTCGCCCCCGTGTGCACAAAGCGCGTCGATACGCCGGAGCACATCGGGGATCTCTGGAAACGCATCTTTTGAATTGAGGGGAGCGAGCGTGAGGCAAAAGAATCCTGCCGGCGCGAGCTTCGTTTCCCCTAACTCTCCTTGCAACTGCTGTATTGCCGAAGCCAGCATTCGTGTATGGGTTTCCGCGTGAGCCGGATCCGTATGAGCGAAATATCCCGGCGCGAGTACGAGAGCTTTCTTGTGAAGAACTTCCGTAGGAGGAACAGGGGCGCTGCTCGAAGGAAAACAGACCGCCTTAGCGAAATCTGCGCGCACCAGATGCGCCAGGAGCACGCGTAGATCCCAGGATTCGAAGGCGGGCCCTCGCAGGTCGACGTAGTCAATTTCGACTCGGTTCTCAACATCCTTGGCAACACCCTCTCGGAGATACTCTTTCGTTTACGACTGATAAAAGGCAGCATAGATCAGGTTTACACCCAGGATGCCAATGGCCTCCTGCTGGAGGTTGGTTGGATCCAGCAGGTTGATATGCAACAGGATGTCATTGGGTTGTCCCTGAGGCTCCCGCTGAAAGCGTAGGCCGATCCAACCGTGAGCCTCGTTTCTTCCGGCGTAGTTACGCGCGGAGACGGTGTCGACAAAGCAGAAAAAGCGAGTCTGCGATCCAAAAGCTTTGTTCAACTGATTGAGCAACTGAGTCCATTCGTGGTCCAGCATGGCATCGAGGCGGTGTCTGGATACGTAGCGCGAGCCGGAGCCGTAGAGATCGTCGCTGACCTCCTTGTCGTAGGCAGAGATGGCTTTGGCAACGGTTCCGGAGGCAGCCCCGACAACCAGAAACCAGCGTGCGACTTCCTGACCAGCGCCGATTTCGGCGAAAGAGCCAAAGATTGATGGATCCAGATTCAGCGTGAGCGCCTTTTGATGAGTATCGAGCTTTTCAGTGGTCGACATAGAAAAACTCCTCCGTGGAGTGCTCGCGCGGTAGCGCCTTAGAAGCTAGGTATCTTTTTGAATGCTGCTGCGCCCACCATCGCACCCATTCCAATCAGATCCAGTTCTCTTCAGAGGAGATCCCATCGGAGGCGGGGTGGTGCGAAACATGGTCGCGACGCAAGACGGACGCCTGTACTTAGAATGCAGCGGTGTCAACAAAGTAGCGATCCGACAGCAGTAGTCGCTATTCGTTGCGGCACAACAGCACAGCTTCGAGGAATCTTTTTCCTGACCTGCGGAATCTGCTCTCAGAGAGCCTGGAGGAGGATCTGACATGTCTGTTGCGCTGATTGCTATCGGTATTGCAGTGCTGTGCCTGTCGATCGTAGCTTGGATCAAGCACAAAAGAAACCAGCATATACTGGAGCAACATAGCATCACACCGGAGGCGCTCCACGCGTTATTAGCCTCAAATCAAGAGCTAACCCTCTTGGACGTTCGCCAGCCACTCGATTTGTTAGCGGATTCGGAGATCATTCCGGGCGCAAAGAGGATTCCCCCAAGAGAAGTGCTTGAGAATCCCTCGCTGATTCCAAGAGAGAAGGATTCGGTCGCTTACTGTACCTGCCCTAGCGATAAAACTAGTAGAGCAATTATTCTTCGGGCCGTCGCTCTGCATTTCGACCGAGTCAAATTCCTCAAGGGTGGACTGGCGGGTTGGAAAGCGAAGGGCTATCCGGTCGAGCCATACTTGGAGTCCTTCCACCTCGACACGGCAACTTAACCGTATCTCAAGAACGGCTCGAGGCAACCATGCCGCCGCAGCCTGCACAGCACGGGAATGCCTCGCCTGCGTACAATTCCGATCAGATCAACCAAGCTCACTCGGACTGTTCCTTCTGGAGGAGGACCGAGCCGTTGTAACCGATTCTTGGCAAGATCTCTCCGACTGTCGCGACAATCGCCCATACGGCATTCCGAGTAAGCGTGTGATCAAGAATGAACCTTACGTCTCGCCTCGAATGACTCCGCTGCCCATCGATTGCATAGGCATGCTGCGTTGGGGACGTTTGCAACGTTACTCGTTTGCGGTTCTTTCTATTGCAGTGGGACGGGCGGTTGTGGGCGACCGCCAATAACGGCCACGGCGCAACTTTTCATCTTGCGCTGCCCACCGATGTGAAGGATTCGATGCCTTGGATTGCATAGGTGTTTTTGGGCGTTCTGTGACCTTTTGAGGTGTGCCACATTTCTAATTTCAAAATCGAGGCAGAACCATGCGCCAGAATGACGCCGAATCGGTAGCGGGCCGCTCCCTACCGACTTCGCAGGGTTTCCTCAGAACGTCGGGCGAAGGTCATTCCTTACCGGCATTGCCAGCTTCCTGTTTCTTGCGGGAGTGGCTTGTCGAAAGGCAGTTCAAGCGCCTGCTGAGATCACCCTCGTACTTATTGATCAAACCTGGCTCGATCGTAGCTTCCAGGACCGACGTAACCTGGAACTGGAGCAGTTCACCAAAGAGACCGGTATCCGGGTCAAGCTTCTCCCTGCACCAGAAGGGGCAGTAGAGACATTAGACGCGTGGCGCAGCCTTCTGGAAAGTGGCGCGTAGCAAGTCTGAAGATGCCAAGGGCGGAGTAAAAATGAGGCACTTTGGCGGAGTGAAAGTAGTCCTGGAGAGGGCTTTGAGGAGTGCGAAAGATTGGGACATGGTCGGCGGGGAGGGCGTCTGGAGCGGACGCCTGCGCCGCCCGTAGGGGCGTGCGCTTAGGCCGGAGCGGGAGACAGGGAATGGTGCTTTTCACGGCCTGAGCTGATAAAACTCCCCCAATCGCCCCGCCGCCTGCCAGTGCTTGCGCGCACGTACTAGTTCGGCAATCTGGCGAATGTGCCCCAGATCGTGCATGGCCCATTCATGCAGCATCTGCTGGAGCGTGATCTCTCCCGCGACTTTGTGCATAGCCTTCCGTCCGCCGGCACTGCGCGGCAGCGTACGCAGGAACTCGATGTTGGTCTCGCGCTGCTCTTCGAAATGGTCGAAGGAATCCTCGGCATCGGCATCGCGGTATAAATCGAGATACATCTGCGCATCGTCCTGTTCGAATTCCGGCAATTCTTCGTTCAGGAACTGATCGATGCGCTTGCGATAGCAGTGGCCCTCCGAATGCGAAAGGTGCGCGAGCACCTCGGCCACCGAAAACCGGTCGGGCGCCGCCTTCCAATGGGCGTCGTCGTGCGAGAGTTCGCGCATCAGGCCGCGCAGGATCGCGGGCGTTTCTTTCAGCAGGTCGAGGCAATCGAGTCCGTCGTCTTCCGCCATGCGATTTATCCTACGACATTCTCCCCGGCAGCCGTTCGATAGCGGTGGCTATTTCCTGAGCAATTAAGGCATAAGCACGATCGAGAACCCATACGGTTTCAACCATTGCCTTCCTCGTTCTGCGGACGCTCTCTCCGATGACTAGGATGCGACACATAGTTAGCACACTTTCTTTCAAGGCAATACGGGAGTTCAAAGGTTGACCGAATATTGGAATGTCAGTCGAACCTTACCGGTAAAGATGGGCTAATTTAATCGGCACTGCACAAGAATCTGACGAGGGGTGCATTTTAGGCGGCTTTCTGGAAAACGACGACTTCAGCCCATCGGGGAGGCCGAATATCCGATTTCGAAGAAAATGGGCAGAATTCGCTGCTTTGCTGTGGAAATGGCGCGCCGAGGGCGGGGGGAGGAATAACTAACCTGAGATTCTTGGTTCGCCCTCGGCGCTTGGAAACCCGCACCGAACGCGGGTTCCCACATTTCCCCAGCAACGGCGGCTACTGCTCTCTTGCCCCTCTAAAACGCCAAACCCGCCAAAATCGCGGTGTCCGCCAGATTCTCGCGCAGAACCATTTAATCTGCGTCATAAACGCTGCCCGGAAGAGTACGCGGCTCGGCCACGAAGCTGAGCAAGGTGCGCCTTGGCATACGACTAATTGGCCATTGAGTGGGTGGCATGCACAAGCTAGTTTGGATTGCGGGTGTTAGATCGTCCGTTGATACCATCTCGGCCCGTCTGATCGCCACCGGCGGTGACTTGTTCGACTCTTACCTATGCCGGAGTCAATGATTAAAGTGTGTTTTGCTCTGACGCAAGCACCAATCTGCGATCAATTCGAGCACGGACCGGAGTGTCGCACCAAGAAAAACAGTGGAGAACTCACTCCTGTAAAATTTAATTTTTCCTAAGGTCTACATGAAAAAAAAACTAGAAGTCTTAATTATGCAGATGCACGAAAGCGGCATCACCTATTCGGAAGCTGTCTGCGAATTCAAGAAATTATTCATTCTCGCCGTGCTGCAAGAGTGTAAAGGGAACCAATGCAAAGCTGCACGCCAAGTGGGTGTACACCGCAATACCCTCAACCGCATGATTACTGAACTAAAGATTAACGTAAGAAGACAGCGCAGAGCGATGCGTCCATCAACGGGCACCACTCGTGCTGTCAGGATGGAATTGGCCTCCATTCATGCCACGCCAGCACACCTTCACTCAGCTACGCCAGATGTTCTGGATCTGCCACAGCTATAGCATAATCTCGTCAATCAAGCGAATCCGCGCGGGGCGCGCGCCATAGGCCATGACGACCATCACCACCCAAGAACTCCTGGCACCCGCCCGCCTGAAAGAATGCTTCGGGAGACTCATTCTCGCGTGTTTCATACGCCGATGAGCCCACTCAAAACGAAGAGGGTAGGCAACGCCGTCGGAAGACAAAGCGGGTGGTCCGCAACATCCGGGCCACCCAGTGGTCGCGTCTTACCGCTCTGTCTACTGGCAGCGGTTGGGTGGTTCGTTCGGGTCGGCACCCTGAATGCAAGGAATGGCCGAGAGGTATTCGTAAACCGCCGTAAGCTGGCGGTCGGTCATGTTGAGGAAGAACGGCCAGCGCATGATTTGCAATTTGCTGCCGTCAAAGGGAAAGGGCGTGCAACTACTGTTCGGTGCTCCAGTACAGTTGGGGTGCCGCTGGTCCATGTCCACACCGGTGCGCAGGATCGTGATGAACTCATCGAGCGTATGACCTTCTGGCTTGCCTGAGGCATCAGGGGTCAGGTTGCGCGAGATGATGTGCAACGGCGAGTTGGGCGCGGGAAACCCGCCAAAGTCGCGGCCACCACCTAGGTAGGTCGTGGTGTTGACTTGAGTGACACCGGAGTACGGCCCATTCGGGGTCAGGCGTGTATACGGATTACCGTTGGCTAGGAACTCTGATTGTGGGCCAGCACTGTGACATCCGTTGCAGTCGCCGGTTACGTTCACGATATAGCTACCCAAGCCGACTAGATCAGAATCTAAGCCGGTGGTGTTCAGAATGACCGGCGCTACGGCATATCCGATTTGGATCGCGCGCTTCTCGTCCTGCGCGCCATTGTTGTCATTCACAAAACCGTTCTGCGCACTTGCTCTACTGTGCCCGACGTGGATCAACAGCGCTAGAACGGAAACCAGAACCAACGTAGCTGTAACGAAGTGATTCTTCAGCCACGAAACTATAGACATGGGTGTTCCCCTTTCTTTGCTGGAGGCGGTGAGCGTATCACAGTTTATGAAGGGCGGATACTGTGAATTTCAAAGGTAAAATGGCGTGCGCCAAGTTCGTCACGGCTAAGATTCACCCTTGCCCGACCGCTTAACAGTGAACTTCTGGCTGGGCCCAACGTCAGTTTGGCAATAGCGAGCACAAATGTGCCGAAGCTGAGTCCTTACGTGGTGGATCAACTATTGCGCCTCGGTGCCATTGACACGCAGTAACAGCGGGCAGCAAGTTGACTGCGATTTTCTGATCCTTCCCCACGCGAGTGGTTTGCACCCACAAGATTGTGCGGTGCGATTGGTCATTCCCTGGTCAGTTCTGAATCGAGGTACGATCAGCCTTCCCGAACTTCTGTCGCTTTGTTGACGAAGTCGCTCTAGGCAGTGGTGCTCGCCACCTGGGACAAATATAAAGGTAGCGGTTTCCAAAATGCTTTTGCGGGGCTGAATACCGGTCAAGTTCAACCGCTTCAGTCACCGTAGTGCGGCCCGATAAAAACGGCACATTCCAAGACCGGAAGCTTCTGTGAAGAAGGAGGAAATTAACATGAAAAGAGTGGGCTCTGCTGTTGGCAGCAAGTGCGGTGGCAGTCTCGTATGCCCATGCCGCCGACGACATCGCGTCAGTTGCACCTGAGTATTGCAAACTTTTGAAAGAGGATGCCAAGGCTCGCGTTATTCATTACATCCTCAAGAAAGGCGACAAAGTAGGAATGCACTCTCATCCTTCGTTTGTTGTGTACTTTATCGAGGGAGTGAAATCGAGGTATACCTTGGCTGACGGGACCACACGAGATGTGGAAACGAAGAACGGTGAAGCGCAGGTCCTTCCGCCTGTCACCCACTCCGGGGAACAATTAACCGACGTAGACGAAATTCTCGTGGAATTGAAACAATAAGAGAAAATACCTCAGATTGGCGACGAGTATAAGAACTGTAGAGCGTGGCATCAGTAAGTGAGCGCAGGAAGTCGGCAGAGTGCGGTGTCGCAATCGGCTCGTTCGTGGATTAGTACAGGGTAGCTTACTGGAGTGTTCTGCCCTTCCCGATAATGAGTTGCTTTCAATCGTAGATTCGCGTCAACGACAGCCCCGCGGGGAACAACGGTCCATGGCCAGTTAGTTTTCGGCGAACTCGGCGGGTATAATGTCGGGCGGTTCCGAACTGGCTTTGGAGTTGACCGATATTGTGATCAGCGGCACCGCACATCCGATCATGACGGATACGTATCAACTGCAAGGACAAGGACAGGGTGGACAAACCGCGCGCAGCGTGGCCACCGGTGCAGGGCTAGGCTCAGGCATCGGCGCCATTGCCGGTGGAGGAAGAGGGGCGGCCATCGGTGCTGCGGCCGGCGGGCGGTCTCGGCACCGCGCGGGCCGCTGGCGGCGGAGGGGGACAACAGGTAAGTCTCGCCCAAGGAACCATGCTCGAATTTCGGCTGCAACATCCAGCTTTGCTGCCGAGGCCCCGATGAGCCAATCGGAATTGACTGAGATGCGGAGCATTCCTGCCAGCCTGTAGCTGGCATTCGCTCCCTCTTTGGCCCCTGGTCTCCGAGCATCTGCATCAAGCGCAGTCTACACTGTCCCCGCTAGCGGGGATCTCGCGTATCGGGAGCAAAGTTAACAGATCGTAACAGCCGCCGATGAGACCAAGCGCGAATTGCGTCCAGAGCGGATGATTCGTATAGTATGGG
>Ga0306922_10002127_pt1 | contig 18338 bp, 15 predicted proteins | sample sta12Cox44000082_FD_203758 | JGI IMG/M metagenome (GOLD analysis project Ga0306922, IMG submission 203758) | Lab enrichment of tropical soil microbial communities from Luquillo Experimental Forest, Puerto Rico - statoxic.12C.oxic.44.000.082 (v2)... | ecosystem: Environmental > Terrestrial >... | reverse complement strand
GCACGATCAAGGACTGGATGGGGCGGGACCACTTCCGAACACGAAGGCTAGCCAACGTCGCAACCGAAATGAGCCTCCACATCCTCGCCTACAACCTGAAACGGGCAGTGGCTGTCATTGGCACCCCCTTGTTGATCGCGGCGATGCGGGGATGAGAACAGATCAGGCTTCTCGATGCCTCAGAACCCGGTGGCATCCGGGCCCGCCCAAACGCGCGTTCTCACACAGCCTCGGTGGATTGCCGACCTTCGCCGAAACCATGATGAACGGAGAGGTAGCGCCGGAAGCGGTCCTTCGTCGAAAACCCAAAGGGGATTTGGGCGCGGGTGATCGCTAGGCCGAATCCTCTATGGTCCGCCGCGTTCAGCTCGTCGAGATATCCCTAGCCCGATCGCGGCGGAGCGACGCTGCGCTCACGCCCGTTCTGGGAGGCACCAACGCAAAGTGCGATGAACTGCGTTTTGTGACGATGACATCTAACCTGCCCGACGCTCACGTTCGGTCTGTCTGAAACGGATTGACGCTGAGGCCCCGCTGATAGAACATTTACCAAGAGAGCTGACGCTGGGGTTGGGCGACGATGAGACGCAGCGAGATCCCCGAACAGCTGATAAACGCGAAGCATGCTGCGGTTGAGCAGTTTTTGGCGGGCGCACGCCTGCCACGCCGTCATGCGAGCTGGATTGTCCGGAGCCATCCCGACCAGAACGTTGTCGGCATCGGGGTGGGACGAAAAATCAAACGCGGCAAGTTGACCCGGACCCGTTGCGTTCGGATCTATGTCGAGCGCAAGATCCCACGTCACCTGATCCAGCCGGATCATCTGATTCCTGAAAATGTCAAGGGCGTCGACACCGACGTGATCGAGGCCGGGCGATTTCGTGCGTACTTGCCACGACCACCGGCAACTCAAAGGCGACTGCGCCCGGCAAGACCCGGCTGCTCCATAGGGTTCCAGTTCCCTGAAGCGCAGGCGGGCGAGCTCATGGCGGGTACGTTGGGCGCTGTCGTCACTGGCGACGGCGTCTCTTACATCCTGAGCAATAATCACGTGCTCGCGAATGAAAATAGGCTACCTTCTGGCACCCCCATTTTTCAGCCAGGACTTCTCGACAGTGGCAATGCGGCGAGCGACCGGATTGCGACGCTTGCGAGGTTCGTCGCGCTCGAGACGGACAAACCGAACCGGGTCGACTGTGCCTTGGCCACCATCCTCGATGCGACCGCGGTCATTCCCGCCATCCTCCCAAAGATCGGCCGGCTGGCAAGCGCTGAACCGGTCCAGGCGGTTGAGGGGGTACAAGTAGAGAAGACCGGGCGTGCCACCGGTTATACGGTGGGGACCGTGTTTGACGTGAGCGCCACCGTCCCCATCGAGTTTGAGATTGGGAGGCTGATCTTTGAGGACCAAGTATTGATCCGCAGCGATGCCGGGGCCTTTTCGGACGGCGGCGACTCGGGATCGCTGATTGTCGAGTGCGGCTCCGGTCAAGCCACCGGACTTCTAATCGGCGGTTCGCCGCAGTTCGCGATTGCGAACCATATTGGCGACGTCTTGCAGGCCCTAAACGTGAAGCTCGTCTGTTGATGTAGCAACCGGACCACCGTGGAGGTTACACTATGAGGAATATCGAACGGGTCATCGCAGCCGCACTCACCTTCGGTTCTGCACTTGGCCTCGCCCCATCTGCGTTTGGCCAAGCCGTCGAGAATGCAACAAAATTCGACGTTTCGCCGCCATTGGGCAGCATTCGCCCGCCGGCCAGACCGCAGGGCGCTTTTTTGCGAGAGCATATTGTCAAGAAAATCCCGCTCCCGCCCCAGAAGCTGGCCGCCCTGGCTGACACTGTGTTGCAGAAAAGGGCGACGACGACACTGCCGGTGGTCATCGGACGATCCTTTCCAGGCGTCGGCCGGGAGAATTACAGCGTCATGAGTGATCCGCCAGATACCAATGGCTCGGTGAGCAAGACTCATTACATACAATGGGTGAACACTGGCCTTGCTATATTCGACAAAGCGACTGGTAACCGCGTCCTCGGGCCGATCGACGGTAATTTACTATGGAGCGGTTTCGGCGGAAATTGCGAGCGCTTTAACGACGGCGACCCTATCGTTCTCTACGACAAGGCGGCTGATCGTTGGCTATTGACACAGTTTGCGGTGACACAAGCACCATTTTCGCAGTGCATCGCTGTCTCAACGACGCCTGATCCTGCAGGAACCTATGCACGGTTCGAGTACCAGTTCCAGGACTTCAACGACTATCCGAAGTTCGGCGTTTGGCCCGATGCATATTACGGCACGTTCAACATGTTCCAGGGGAACAATTTTGTGGGTGCCAAAGCCTGCGCCTTTGAGCGCGACAAGATGCTCGCGGCCCAAGCCGCCCGCATGGTGTGCTTCGATTTAGCGAACCAGGGGGGCGTGCTACCCGCCGACCTTGACGGTTCGACAGCGCCTCCGGCTGCCGCGCCAAACTACCTTCTGAACTTCGGCAGCAGTCAGCTCAATCTATGGAAGTTTCACGTGGATTGGACAAATCCCGCGAGTTCTACGCTGACCGGGCCGACCGTGATCAAAACCGCTGCTTTCGAAATTGCATGCCGGAACGCGCCTGTCGTTGGGCAATGTGTGAAACAGCCTCGGACCTCGGAGACACTCGACACGCTCAGCGATCGCCTGATGTTTCGGCTCGCCTATCGCAGGTTTAATGATCACGAAGCTTTGGCCGTCAACCACGCCGTCCAAGCCGGCAATTCGTCCGGCCTCCGCTGGTACGAGCTGCGTAACCCCGGCGGGACACCAACGATCATTCAGCAAGGCACCTACGCTCCTGACGCCGCGTTCCGCTGGATGGGTAGCATCGCCTTGGACAAGGTCGGAAATATGCTGATTGGGTACAGCGTATCGAGCCCCCAAATCTCCCCGGGGATCCGTTTTACAGGCCGCAGCGCCAGCGATCCGCTCAACCAGATGGGGATCGAGCAGCAGGCCGTGCCGGGCAAAGGTTCTCAGCAGAGCCCAGAACGTTGGGGGGATTACGCGAGCATGAGCATCGACCCGACTGACGATTGTACCTTCTGGTTCTCTACCCAGTACGTCTCGCAGACCGGTAAGTTCAACTGGAGCACGTCGATCGTCCCGGTTAAGTTTTCGAGCTGTCGATAAGCGGTTCTCCTCCAGAAGTCCATCCCGGGCTCTCTTGGCTCAGCGGATCCCGCTGTCGTAGACGATCTCGACCTGCGCAAAGCTCTTGGGACGGACGACGACCGTCTGCTCTGAGGCCCGTGGATAGGCGCCGGAGGTCTGGGGACGCAGTATATATTGGCCAGGCGGCAAAGAGATTCGGAAGTTTCCGTTTGGGTCAGTCTCGAAGCTGGTAACCGGTTTCCCGCTAGCGTTCAATACGTCGAACTTTGCTTGATATGGTGCCAGGTTTGGCACTCCGATTGTTGCATGCGGCCGTACCGGTCGGATGCGTACCTGGCCTGTGATTCCACTCTCGGTTGACGCGGGGCTGGGATTGGCCGCAAGTTGCGTGTTCATCTGATCGGTGGCCATGTGCGCCGCGGCCGTTATGCCCGAATAGCCGCACACGGCGGTCAGGCTCATCAGTGCAATCATCGCCCCTCTTAAGGTTGTTCGCGGCATGGTCGACCAGCTTCTTTGATCATCTCGATAACTATGAGCGCCGAGGCCGAAGCTACAAGCATAGATAAATCGCCGCGCCCGAATGGCCAAGGAGCGCGGCTCCCTAAACTCCCCTACTTCGTGTGCCCACAGGGCATTCAACGACAAAACCATGGCACCCCGGGGGGGATTTCCGGTTGCCTCTCGGGGGGCATCGGTGGACCGGAGCTCTGCCCCGGATCTCGGGGCGCCGCTCCCCACCCATTGTAGAAGCTTGGTCCGTCAGCACGGAATGACAACTCTGGGGCATGGGCCGGCATTGATATCGATGGAAGCGAACGACGGCTTTGGGTCGAACCTCCCCGTTCCGAAGCGAGAACGGGAAGGTGCGGTTACGGCGTATTCCGTTGTTTTTCGCTCCCTGAGGACTGTGCAAATTCCGCTGATACCGGGGAGCCGAATTCGTTGTTCTTTGCGCCCCGAATTTTGTGCCTAACCCGCTGATTGAACGCGTGATTTTCGTCGTGGCAAAGTGTGACGCCGGCTCTGCATCGCAAAATTCGTTGTTTTTATGCGCTGACGCCGCCGCTTTGCACGGCGTCCGTGACCACCTTGCGCGCAATCTCGCGCAACAGCCGCTTGTCTTCCTCCGGTGTTGCTGCGGGTGGGATTCCCGGTACGACGCGATCATGAGAGAACGTCGCGACCGTCTCGCCGTTGGCCGGGCGGCTGTTGCGTCCGTTGCCGATGCCCTGCCCGACCGCACGGATCCCCTGCCGGATCAGGTTGCGCATCATGATGACACCGCGGTCTGTCGAGGCGAGGTGCTCGAGCCCGTGGCGGGCGATACCGTCATGGATGCTGATCTGCGCGTCGTAGTCGCCGGGGACCCGCTGGCGCGCCTCGTAAGACCGCTCGCCGTCCTGCCCGAAACCGCCATCGCGGCGTAGCTCGCGACCCTCGGGCGCCCGGCGGAAGCCGATCTGCATCGTGTGCGTGTCGTCGAGCGGCACCGCCCAGGTCGTCGCCGCTGGCCGATTGATCGTCGTGCGCAATGCCATCGGGTCGGCGTTCGGCGGGAACTGGTGGATGTTGGGGAGGATGAAGTCGGCGACGCGCACCCAGACCCGGTCGCCCTGCCGGCGCGTGTCGATATAGACCATGCCGACCGGCGTCTCCATCCAATCCCACTCGCCGAGCGCGCCCAAATCGTCGGTAAAGCCCTGGCTGCCGGGCAGGGTGTGGAGAAAGGCGAGATGGGCGGGGTCCATGCTGTTGTCCTTGACCTGCAGCCAGTTGCACGGCCAGACCGCACCTTGGCGAGCGGCGAGCTGGTATCCCGGCAAGTCATACGTGTCGAGGATCGGGAACTCGGGCTGCGCGTCCGGCGGCCCCATATAGGCGAATACCAACCCGCCGTATTCGTGCACCGCGTAGGCGCCGTGAAAGAGGCGATCCTTCAAGGTGCTGTCCGCCGGCTCGCCGGGTGTCTCGAGGATCGTGCCGTCGACGTCGAAGAGCCAGCCGTGGTAGCAGCAGCGGATCCCCTTCTGGCCGACCAGGCCAAACTCGAGCGAGGTGCCGCGATGCGGGCAATGCAGCTCGAGAAGGCCCACTGCACCGCGCTTGTCGCGGAAGGCCACTAGATCCTCGCCCAAGATCCGCAGGCGCATCGGCAGGTCGCGCAGCTCCTCGGAAAGGACGACCGGCTCCCAGAAGCGCCTCAAGTACTCGCCGCAAGGTGTGCCCGGTCCGACCCGGCTGAGCTCCTCGTCTTCGGCCGGCCGCTCGCGATGGTGGTAGGCGCTGAAGGCGGTGGTCAGAAACGACGCTCGTGATGCCATTGCCATCGTGTCTCTCCTTAGCCGACCGTTAGAATCCCTGGGCAAGGAAGCGGTGCGCGACCGAGGCGTGCATCGCGATCCCGACCGCCATGCTATCCTCTTTCAGCATCATGCGGTTGGAATGGCACGGGGCGACATGGTCGTGGCCGTCGTGGCCGTCCGGCATTACCCCCAGGAACATCATGCAGCCTGGGATGCGCTGCAGAACATACGAGAAATCCTCGGCGCCCATGATCGGTGACGGCCGGTCGACGTAATTCTCGGCGCCGAGAAGCTCGCTCGCTACGCCGCGGGCGAAATCGACAAAGCCGTCGTCGTTGACCGTAACCGGATAGCCGCGGCGGATTATGACATTGGCCTCGCACAAATGCGCCGCGGCGACATTCGCGGCGACCCGATGTATCCCCTGATGCGCCTGCTCTCGCGCCGCCTCGGAGGTCGCTCGCAACGTGCCGACCATTTCGGCTGTCTCGGGGATGACGTTGTTGGTGGTGCCGGCGGTCACCTTGGCGCAAGTCAGCACTACCGGGTCGAAAATGTCGATCCGCCGAGTGACCATGGTTTGCAGCGCCATTCCGATCTCGAAAGCGACCGGGATCGGATCCACCGCGTTGTGCGGCATCGAGGCGTGACCGCCGCGGCCCTTGATCGTGATCGTCCAGGTATCGGCCGATGCTAGTATCGGACCCGGCTTGCCGGTAATGGAGCCGGCCTTGGCGTTGGGCCAGATGTGCAACGCGAAGGCGGCATCGGGCTTGGGGTCCGCGTCGAGCAGCCCGTCCCGGATCATCAGCCGCGCTCCGCCATGGCCCTCCTCACCGGGCTGGAACATGAACTTGACGGTACCGGCGAGCTCGTCCCTGTGCCGATGCAGCAGGTGCACCGCCTGCACCAGCATCGCGGTGTGGGAATCGTGCCCGCAGGCATGCATGCGGCCGGGGAATTCGCTCGCAAAGTCGAGCCCGGTCTCCTCCGGCATCGCCAGCGCGTCCATGTCGCCGCGTAAGAGGACCGTGCGGCCGGGCGTGGTGCCGTTCAAGGTCACGATCAGGCCGGAGGTCGAAGGCCCGCGGGCAATCCCGACGTCGAGCCCCTGCAGCCCATCGAGCACCGCTGCAGTGGTCAGCGGCAGGTCGAGACCGAGCTCGGGCTTCTGATGAATACGGCGGCGCAGTGCCACGGCGGCCGGCAACAGCCCGCGCGCCTCGTCGAGAAACCGGTGCAAATCGGACATGCTGGCCATCCTCCCTCTCGTCGGCTGCAACTGTGTACCAGCTTGCTGCCTTTGTTGCCTACAGCATCCGGACCGTCCGCCAGCTCCTGATGTTCGTCCACTCTCCATCGGGGGAGACGATGACCGGATGGTCGAACACAAATTCCGTCGCGTCGACTTGCCGCGCGCATTCCTCGGCGATGCTCTTGAGGCGGGTCTCGTTGGACGACCAGCCCGGCTGCCGACCGGTTTCGTCCACCGTATAGAGCAGACTGATGTGCGGGGGTGGGGGCTCGGGAGCGCTGGTGATCCGCCGCAGGTCTTCGCGAAAGGTCCGCAGGTCGGGCGAGTCCTCGACGTAGATCACGACAGCCATCATCGGCGCGGTCGTCGAGAACGAGATGCGCATTCTTCCAACGCAAAGGGGCAGCGCCTTGCTGGTTCGGACATATTCTGCCGCGGCTTCCCAGGAAGCCTCCGATTGCGGGCTGCAAACCGTCAGATGGGGCTGAAACGGCACCGTCCCATGCGTATTCGCCAATCGCTCGATCAGCTCCGTGAGAGAGCTTTCCTGTTCATCGCTCAAACGCAGCCAAATCGATGCGGACATCGCACAACTCCCGTCAAGGTGGGCAAGTTCGACGGCTGCGTTGGACCGTTGACATGGCCCTGTTATCGTGTCGCGGTTTGGCAAACGTCGAGAACAGGCAAATGGCGGCGCCGGGGCGAAACGTCGTGGTCTTCGATGTTGGTGGTGTGCTGATCGATTGGGACCCGCGGCATCTCTACCGCAAGCTCTTTCCCGGGAACGAGCCGGCGATGGAGGATTTTCTGGCGAATGTCTGCACCCACGAATGGAACCGCTCCCAGGACGCCGGGCGCAGCTTTGCCGAAGGCACGCGCTTGCTCAAGCTCCAGCATCCCGACAAGGCCGAGCTTATCGACGCCTACAGCGCCCGCTTTGACGAAATGATGGCCGGGCCGATCGTCGGCACGGTCGAGATCCTCGCCGAGCTGTGCGAGCGCGAGACGCCGCTCTACGTACTCAGCAATTTTTCGGCCGAGACCTTTCCACCGGCGCTCGAGCGGTTCGATTTCCTGCGCTGGTTCCGCGGCATGGTGATTTCGGGCGAGGTCGGGGTCATCAAGCCGGATCCGCGCATCTTCCAGATCATGCTGGCGCGCTTTGCAATCGATCCGCACCGGACGGTTTATATCGACGACGTCGCGGCCAATGCCGAGGCCGCGCGGCCGTTCGGCATCTACGGCATTCATTTCACGACGCCGGGCGCCTTGCGAGAAGAACTGGTTCGACTGGCGCTGCTCTGAAATCATGGACCCATCGGCGACCTCGCTTCAGGTGCACGAGGCTCGCGTGTACTACGGCACGCATTGCGTGCTCGATCGGGTCTCATTGAGTGCCGAGGGCGGCGAGTTTGTGGCGCTTCTCGGCTCCTCGGGGTGCGGCAAGACGACGTTGCTGAGGGCGATCTGCGGCTTTGTCGCGGTAGCGAGCGGCGCGATATCGGTCGGCGGCCGAGACATCACCCGGCTTCCGCCTGACAAACGCAACATTGCGTTGGTGTTCCAGTCCTATGCGCTGTGGCCGCACATGACGGTGGCGCAGAATATGGCGTACGGGTTGAAGCTTCGGCGGGTGCGCCGGGCCGAGATCGCCGAGCGGATCGGGGCTCTGCTGGCCATGCTGCGCCTCGAGGGACTGGGCGAGCGCAAGGTGACGGCGCTCTCCGGCGGGCAGCGCCAGCGCGTCGCGCTCGGCCGGGCGCTCGCGATAAACCCGCAGATCCTGCTGCTCGACGAGCCGCTCTCCAACCTCGACGCACGCATCCGCGAGGAAGTGCGGCACGAGATCAAGACGCTGCAACAGGATCTCCGCATCACCACGGTGCACGTCACGCATGACCGCCAGGAGGCGATGGTGATGGCCGACCGCATCGCCATCCTCGATGCCGGGCGTGTCGCGCAGATCGGCACGCCGGAGGAGATCTACACCCGCCCAAACTCGCCTTTTGTCGCGGGCTTCATGGGTGCTACCAATGTCGTGCCGCTGAGGGTGAGTTGTGACGAGAGGCGGATCGTCATCGCCGAAGGCCCGTTCAATTGCGCCCTCGCTATCGAGCAGTCGGGCTTCGTCACCAACGGCATTGGGCAGATGCCTTCCGGCACCTCCGCGCTGGCTCACTTCCGCAGCGAGCAGGTGCGGCTCTGCCCGCCGGGTCAGCCCCCGGAAGACTGCCTGGTGTTGCGCGGCCAGATCGCCCAAGCTTCGTATCCCGGCGGCTTCTACCGTTATACGGTGCGCGTGGGGTCTGACCAATACCTGGTGGACGACCAGCGTCGACTGACGATCGGCGAAGCGATCGGTATCGCCTTGCCGGCGACAGCACTACATCTCTATCCGGCTCAATAAACGCAGTAAATCGGCGGGAGGCGGTCATGCAACGAACAGCCGTTTTATTTGCCGCGCTGGCAGCGCTCGCTCTGAGTCTGCCGGCGACAGCACAGAAAGCAGTGACACTCAACGTTGTCACTGCCGGCGACCAAAACATGGTGGATTACCTCAAGGACTATCTGGGACCAATGTTTGAGAAGGAGCACCCGGGTGTCACCGTCAAGGCGGTCGGCACCGGGCCGGGTGATGCCGGCTCGCAAAAGATCTACGAGAAGCTCGAAGCCGAAAAAGCCAATCCCGCCTGGGACATCGATGTTGCCGTCATCCATCAGAAGGCAGCCGGCGAGATGGTCGGCAAAGGCCTGCTGGCGCGCTATTCGGCAGAGATCCCGACCGGCAAGCTCGTCACTTCCGAGGCGGCGAAGAACGCGCTCGGGTCCGATGTTGGCGGCTACGTGATGCCGATGTTCAACAGCCAGACCGCGATAGCCTACAACACGGCGATGGTCAGCGACCCGCCGGCGACGTACGACGCGCTCGAAAAATGGGTCCGGGTGAACCCGAAGAAGTTCGGCTACAACGGCATCAAGGGAGGGATGTCGGGGGTGAGCTTTGTCGTCGGCTGGATCTATGCGCATTCCCCCGACACGGACCGGCTGATCAAAGGCCCGTACGATCCCGACACCAAGAAGAGCTGGGATCCGATCCTAGCCGAGCTCGCGGCGTTCAACAAGAATGTGGTGCTGACGCCGGGGAATGCCGGGACGCTCGACATGCTCAATCGTGGCGAGATCGCAATGGGCCCGGTGTGGGTCGACATGTTCTACACCTGGCAAAGCGACGGCAAGATCCCGCCCGGCGTCAAGCTGAAGCTGATCGGGCCGGGCATGCCGGGTCAGCCGATGTATTACGTCGTGCCGGCCAAGGCGGCCAATGCCAAGGTCGCCGAGGACTTTATTGCGCTGGCGACGAGCCCCAAGGTTCAGGCCGACGGCATCGTCAAGCGCTTCAACTGGTACCCCGGCATCGACACCGCGGCCGTCAAGCCGCAGCTCGACGAGGCGAGCTGGAGCAAGCTCTTTGTCGACGTGACCCCCGAGGATCTCGCGACCAAAGGCAAGCCCTTCCCGATCGCCTCCTATTTCAACGACATCCTGGAGACCTACGAGCGCAAGGTTCAATAGCCAAATACCGGCGAGATTGCTTCGTTGCTCCGCTCCTCGCAATGACGGGCATTTGAAGTGTCATTGCGAGCGGAGCGAAGCAATCTTGGCGGTAGCAGGTTGGGCATTCTCCTCCTGGTCGCGCCGGCATTGGCGATGGTGCTGGCGCTGTTCGTTTATCCGCTCGCGATGTCGCTCGTATCCGCCTTCACCACCAAGGACGGAGCGCCGAGCCTTGACAATTTCGCCAAGGCCTTTGAACTCTACGGGAACGACATCGTCTTCACCTTGGTCATCGTCTCTGTTTCGACCGCGCTGACCGGTCTGTTTGCAGCGGCGATCGGCGGCTATCTGATACTCGGTGCGCACCCCACAGCGGTGGCAATCTTGAGAAGCCTCTATCGCTGGCCGCTGTTCATCCCGTTCATCGTCGCCGCGCAATGCATGCGCACCTTTCTCGCCAAGAACGGTCTGATGAATAACACGCTCGCGACATTGGGGCTTGTCAATGTCGGTAGTCTATCGGGGCTGCTCGACTGGCGCGGCATCATCGTCACCTTTGTGTGGAAGGAGACCCCGTTTGTCGCCCTACTGGTGTCGGGCGCCATGGCCTCGCTCGACCGCGCGACTATCGAAGCGGCCGCCAACCTCGGCGCCGGTGGATTGCGCATCCTCACTGAAATCATCCTGCCGCAGATCGCCGGGTTGATGGTGGTCGGGCTGACATTGGCGTTTGTCACGATGCTGTCGGTGCTGTCGGTGCCGATCATGATCAGCGGCGGGTCGCCGACGATGATCACGGTCGACATGGCGTTCCGCGTCAATTCCTACGGCGACTATGGTGTCGCCAATGCGCTCGCCTTTGTCTCCTATGTAATGGCCGGACTGGCGGCCTGGATTTATCTGCGGCGCAATGTTGCAGACGGCAGCGGGCTATGAGGGCAGCCCTGGGCTGGCTATTGCGTGGCGGTCTGCTCGGCGGCCTCGCTTTTCTGATTTTCGGACCGCTCGCCAATCTCATACTGTGGGCGGTGGCGATCCAATGGTACTTCCCGCACAAATTGCCGCTGAGCTGGGGTTTCAAATATTGGGGTGAGGTGTTCAAGCCGACCAGCGACACCATTGCCGCCCTCGGCACGAGCGTCCTGATCGCCTCCATCACCGTCGTCGTCTGCCTGCTGCTCGCCGTCCCGGCCGGGTATGCCCTCGGACGTGCGCAGGTGCCGGGACGCCGCTTGATCCTGCTGCTCCTGCTGCTGCCGCAGGCGTTTCCGAACGTTGCCGTCTATTTCAATGTCGCCCGTCTGTTCTATATGGTCGGTCTGAACGGGACGATCGCCGGCGTCGTTCTGGTACATGCAGCCCACGGGCTGGTGATCGCCGTATGGATCGCCGCGGCGGCATTCGCGGCAATCGATCCCGAGCTCGAGCTCGCCGCCCGCAACATCGGGGCCTCGGCCGGCCGCACCGCGCTGACCGTGACCCTGCCGCTGGCGATGCCCGGAGTGACGGCGAGCGCCATTTTCGTCTTTCTCGAATCGCTCGACGAGTTCACCGGCACCTATTTTGTCGGGGTGCCGGACGTGACCACCCTCCCGCTCGCCATGTTTACGGCGAGCCTCGCCGGGAATTATCAAATCGCGGCGATCACAGCGCTGGTGCTGCTGGTTCCCTCCGTCGGCTTTATGCTGGTGGTCGAGCGATTTCTAAAGGCCGAAATGCTGGCCAAAATCGGCTGATCAGTCCTGGTCGGTGTCTGGTCGCTATGACCGGGACGTTCGAGCATGAGGGGATTTCGGTGCGGAAGTTCGCACACCTCAGCGCCGCCCGCGACGTCCGCGCATAAGGGCGCTCGGTCGATGACCCGCGACGTCCATACAATCAGAGATTGTGAATGCCGGCGATGTGGGGTCGAGGTCGCGACCGGTGCCAAGGCGGCGGGTTGTATCTTTGAACAATAGCCCTGTCACTGGCAGAGGCCAATGTTAAAAATGGGGGATAACCGGCATTATGTAAATACCACGTCATTCCAGAGTGGGGCGCAGCCCAGTGTTCAACCGTTTGCTAGGCAGCATTGCTGCGCTCGAAATTCTCCCACTCTTGCGCTAATATTTCCATCTCAGCCGTAGAGACCTTAGACCACATAATCCACTGTCGAAAGCTCTCACCCTTTCGCCCTACCAATGCAGCAGGCGCGATATCGTCGGAAAGCTTAGAATCAAGGATAACGGCGTCGCCAATGCCGTCCTGCGACACGGTGATTGATCGCCTGGGATAGATCACGCATTCTTGGGGTCTTTCCGCGCGCGGGGCCATGCTGTCTGTCGCGGACTGCGGCTCGCTGTCAAAATTACCAGTCTCCCATCTTATATAATCCTTGCGTAGATGGGGGAGAGAAAGGTCTTCAATGCCGTGCCTCAATTGCGGTAACCCTGCGACATGCCGAGCACATATTCTGCCCGGCGCAGTGGGCAAAGATATAATAATTACGAGCGACAATCGACGAAAGGCCCTGTCGCTGGCTGCTCCCGATAGAACAGACGATACGCTTCAATCCGGTATATTCGACAAGGATATTCTTTGCGGCCCGTGTGACGGTAAACTTGGTTTATATGACAGTCATGCCGTCGATATTTGCCGGTTGCTCGGCACTACGGCCGAAGTGCTGACAACAAATGATTTCAGCGTACGGCGCGACGACGGCGTGAACCACGAACACCTTGCTTTGTTCGCCGCAGCGGTCCTATGGCGGGCGTCAGTGTCCACTTACCGTGAACTCCAGCAGTTCACCCTTGACCCCGCAGAGCAAGAGCGGTTTCGAGCGATGGCTTTCAAGGAAATCATGGACGTTCCCACAGTCGGTGTCTTGCGGCTCGTTAGCGACAATCCGATTGCTCATGAGGCCGCACGGCTGGCAATGTCGTATCCAAGCAGGTTCACCACGAATGAAGGCTTTACGCGAGCGAAGTTCTCCATGAGAGGGCTTTTGTTCCTGATCAAGTTGGGGCAAACGCCCGATGATTGGCTCGAAGCCATCACCGTTACGGCCCTTGGTAAAGTCAAAGGCTCCGCCTGTCTTACTGGCCCGCTGTTCTCATTCGATGGGTTATTGGAGGTCGACAACATTCGCAGCACGAAATACGTCACCAGCATCCTCGGCCCTCCGTAGCAGTGCGCCCTAATGAAGCTTTTTCAAAAGCTAGGGAGACGGAAAACCGACCCGTTGCGTGGAAAGGCGGAACGCCTAATCTCGTCGGCGGCTGTCAATGCCACCACGATGTTCCTGCCTATGCTTGATCGGCACCCGGTCCTAAAAACCGTGAATCCCACACAGTGGGATTTCCTTGTAACCATCGCGAGCGTGTTCATGGCAGCAACACGCCTCCAGAATTTGAAGCTGAGTGATGATCGGCAGCAAGAGTTAATGGGGGTGGTCGCGCGCGATCTCGCTGATTGGGGTCCAGAAAACGGCATCCGTGGCTTTGAGGACTGCAAAGCCATGTTCGAGCGAAATTTCGATGCGCTGACGAGCATTCAGCATGAACCACAGTTTATTGCCTCTGATGCTGTCGGAATGTGGATTGTCTTGAACCTCCTCCAGAGGTCGCCTGAGACTGACGAAGAACTAAAGCTGGTTCGTGCTGTTGGCGTATCGGTCGTGCACACTTTCTTTTCATGGTGGAGCAATTGAAAGGTGATTGGTGGTCACAACGCCGCGCTTGCAATCAAGATATTGTGTTTCCTCGGCTCACTGCCTACGCCGGAAAAGTCGCATAAACCGTTTTCAAGTCACCACGAAATGCTCGCGGTGCGCGGGAAGATGAAGGGGGCGCGGTGTAGATTCGACCTGCCGGAGCGGGTGCGCCAGGCGTTCCGCTCCTACTTGCCGCCGTCGATGAGAACTTGACGGCGAGCGGCACAGCATCCTAGAGCCAGGACGGGTTACGCGGCGCGGGTCGCACGGCGCATGGTGGATATGCTGCGGTCGTAGCTGCCCGCTAATTCCTGCAACGTAGCGCCCTGCGCCGCCGTCTGGCGGCCTCCCTTTGTTGGGCCGGTTCAGGGAAAGGGGACGGACGAAGTGCTTCCCTTGGAGCTTAGCGCGGTTCCTGCCTTCGGCGGTGCGGATTAGATCGCGCTCAAGATCGGCGAGACCGCCGAGTACCGCTAGCATCAAGCGCCCGGTGCTGGGCGTTTAGTGGCCGAACCATGGCCACTCGGCGCCGCCTCCATGGGTGACAGCGCCGAGATTGGCTTGCCCGACGAGCTTGGCATATTTGGCGAGGAGGCCGCTCTTGTGGCGGGGCACGTGCGGCAGCCAACCGACACGCCGTCTGATCAGCTCGTCCGCTCCGGCGATTAGGTCTACACGCCGGTTGGCGATGTCGATGCGCACCCGGTCGCCGTCGCGGACCAGGGCGAGCGGGCCGCCGATCGCCGCCTCCGGCGACACATGGCCGACGCAGATGCCGCGGGTGGCGCCGGAGAAGCGGCCGTCGGTGACGAGCGCCACCTTCTCGCCCATCTGCTGGCCGTAGATGATCGCTGTCACGCCGAGCATCTCGCGCATCCCCGGGCCGCCGACCGGGCCTTCGTTGCGCACGATCAGCACCTCGCCGGCCTGATAGGCACGCGCCTCGACGGCGCGAACGCAGTCCTCCTCGCACTCGAAGATTCGGGCCGGCCCCTCATGGAAAAGGACCGTGAGCCCGGCCACCTTGATCAGTGCGCCGTCGGGGCAGAGATTGCCTTTGAGCACGGCGAGCCCGCCATCCGGCGCCAACGGTGCGGCGGCTGAACGAACGACCGCGCCGTCCGGCGCGGCGGCCGCACCGTAGGTCTCGGCGATCGTGGTTCCGGTCACGGTCAGACAGCCGCCGTCGAGATGACCGCCGTCGAGCAAGGCCCGCAAGATCACCGCGGTCCCGCCGATGTCGTGCACGTCTTTGGCGGTGAAACGCCCGCCGGGTCGCAGATCGGCGATCAGCGGCGTCCGCCTCGAGACGGCGTCCACATCGTCGATATCGAAGCGGATACCGGCCTCGTGCGCGATCGCCGGGATATGCAGCGCCGCATTGGTCGAGCCGCCGGTCGCGGCGACGACGGCGCAAGCGTTGGCGAGCGCCGCGCGGGTCACGACATCGCGTGGCAGCGGGCCGCCGCGCGCCAGCGCCTCCATGACGATGGCGCCGGCCTGCCGGGCATAATTGGCGCGCTCGGCATAGACCCCCGGGATCATCGACACGTTCGGGACGGAGAGGCCCAGCGCCTCGGAGACCATCGCCATCGTGTTGGCGGTGAATTGCCCGGCGCAGGCGCCGATCGTCGGCAAGCAGGACCGCTCGAGCCGCGCCAATTCCGCCTCGTCCAGGCCGCCGGTCATGACCGCGCCGACCCCCTCGTAGGAATCGAGGATCGTCACATCGCGGCCGGCGAAACGGCCCGGCAGCGCGCTGCCGCCATAGATGAACACGGCCGGCACATTGCAGCGCAGCATGCCCATCATCACCCCGGGCAGCGTCTTGTCGCAGCCGCCGAACCCGACGAGCCCGTCATAAGCGAGACCATGCACGACCGCCTCGATCGAGTCGGCGATCAGCTCGCGCGACACCAGCGAGAACTTCATCCCCTCATGGTTCATGCCAATGCCGTCCGACATCGAGATCGTCGTGAACTCGCGCGGCGTGCCACCCGCCTCGGCGACCCCCTGCTTTGCCGCCTCGACCTGAAAGCCGTGGGTCATGTTGCACGGGGTCTGCTCGCCCTTCATGCTGACGACGCCGATCATCGGCTTGGCGATCGCCTCGTCGTCGAGCCCCATGGCCCGCATAAAGGCGCGATGCGGTGTGCGGCTGAGCCCGAGCCTGGTGATGTCCGATCTGAGCTTTGTCATTGGTTTGCTCCTCGGCTGCCCTGCGCTTGCCTTCCCGGAGTTCCTGCCCATATAGCACTATCGCAGATAATTATGAATGTAGCAAATATGATCATCACAAAGGAACCACCCTGTTCGCCCCCTGATACATCATTTCCGCCCCCTGCGAGGCGGCATTTCGTCCCCTGTTCGCGCCCATCTCTGACGTTTATAAGTATCTGATATAAAATGATTTATCGCGAAGATCGCGGGCCACTCCCGATGATTCGCCCTGTTATCCGGCTTTTACAGGGGTCGGCGGATCATAGGGCGACCGCGCGGCCGGTCTGCAGCGACCGAAACGCGTCGTCCGCGAGCGCCAGTGCTTTGACCCCGTCCCGTCGCTGCCGCCGGGGAGCAGCCTGCTGATCGAGCGGTTTCTCAAAGCCGAAACGCTGGTCAAAATCGGCTGATTAAAGCTGCCGTGCGGCAGCGGCTGAAGCGCCCGCTCGCCCGAGGTCGCCGAATCAACTCAACCGGTGGAATTTCGCAGTCCGCCCGCGCGGTTCGGAAAGTAAAAACCCTGCCGTCAATAGCTCGGTTTGGTCGGAAATGGCGTAAGCTGAAGCTCGTGGGTCCAGCACGACTTGTCCTGAGTGTGCAGGTAATAGAACGCCTCAGCGATCTTGACCGGGTTGATCACGTGGTCGCGCCGGTTCTGGGTCCGCGGCAATGCCCGTGTGCCGGGCGAGTCGATGGTGCCGTCGATCACCACGTTGGCGACGTGCACGCCGTGCTCGGAGTATTCCTCGGTCAATACCTGCGCCAAGGTTCGCATCATGACCCTGGGGTAGTAAAGCGATTGTCCGGTCATGCGCTTTTTGCCGCGAAGCGAGTTCGAATTGTTGGAGAAGAAAAACGACCCTTGGCCCTTCTTGCGCATCGCCGGCAACACTTCCTTGGCGACGAGAAACGGCCCGCGGCAGGCGATATGCTGCGTGGTGTCGAACATCTCGACTGGAATATATTCGAGGAGTTCCTTGTCAGGCGGTAGGTCGCGGCCTTCCAAATAGCCGGCGTTGTAGACCAGCACGTCCGGGTCGCCGGCCTCGCGGCGGATCGTGTCAAACGCCCGCGAGATCGAGTCCTGCGAGACGAGATCGAGCTCGACGATCATGCACTCGTTGCCCTGTTCGCGGATGGCCCGCGCCAGCGGCGATGCATTGGCCTCTATCCGGGTCGTCAGGACGGTGAAGAAGCCCTCGTGCGCGAATTTCTGCGCGATGGCGCCGCCGACTCCCCAGCGCACCCCGATCTCCACGTCGCTGTCGTCTACCGGCTTGCCGTGTGCCAGCAAGGTATTGCGGCCGTCCGATTGCCACTTCGAGGTGGCCCCGACCACCACGCAGACTTGCTTACCCTTCGAGTTTGTCTTCATCGAATAATCTCCTCGGTTTTCGCAGCGTTCAGACGGCTCGGTTCCAGCCCCACCAGGCGCAGAGTGCGTCCCCCATGACAAGTCTCTCGTCCTCGTCGCTGAGCCACGGCAGCTCCTCGGTGAACATCGTCACGCATTGGCGCCAGGAACAGGGCATCTTCGTGATGTCCGTACCCCAGAACATGCGGTGCGGACCAAACGCGTCATAGACCTGCCGCAGGTAAGTGTGCAGCGCCGGAAACGGATAGCCCTCACTGGAGTAGTGGGGCACGCCGGTCGCCTTGACCGCTACGTTGGGGAGCTTCGCCAACGCCACAAGTTCCGGGATGTGGGTCATCGCCGCGGCATCTTTCAGCGTGGTCGTGCCGCCTCTGCCGCCCAAGTGATCGATGGTCAAACGAAGTCCGGGGTGACGCTCGGCAATTCGGCCGAGTTCTCTCAGCGAATCCGTCGCCAGCGCGGCGATCGGAACCCCGGCATCTTCGGCGACCGTCCACAGCCAGTCGAGGGTGCCGTCGCGCAGCCACCGTCGCGCCGGATCATTCAGAAACCCATAACGTAAACCGAGCATGCCCGGCTGCTCTCTCCAACTTGCGATCCGTTCGCGAGAGTCCAACCTATCGAGCGGTACGGAGCCCATGATCGCGAACCGCGCGGGGTAGTTTCGAACCGCTTCGAATGCCATGTCGGTCGAATTTGGGTCCCAACCCGGTGGATGGATCACCGCGGCATCGACCCCGCCTTCGTCCATCAGGAGGATGGCCTCCTCAGGAGTAAACGCCG
>Ga0306922_10002126_pt1 | contig 18342 bp, 16 predicted proteins | sample sta12Cox44000082_FD_203758 | JGI IMG/M metagenome (GOLD analysis project Ga0306922, IMG submission 203758) | Lab enrichment of tropical soil microbial communities from Luquillo Experimental Forest, Puerto Rico - statoxic.12C.oxic.44.000.082 (v2)... | ecosystem: Environmental > Terrestrial >... | reverse complement strand
GGAGAAGCCATTGAGAGGGCCGCTAAAGAGCGAGCGCATCTTATCAAACTGCTGCAGGATTCGCAGAAAGAGTATCTCTCCTATGTGGAGAACGTGAGCGAAGCGCAGTGGAACTGGAAGCCCGGGCACCGCTGGTCTGTCGGCGAAACCGCCGAGCACATCTTGCTGGCAGAGGGTCGTTTGTTTAGCGCCATGGAGCGCGCGGTAGCCGCCCCGTCAAATCCCGATTGGGAGAAGAGCACCGCAGGCAAGGCTGAGCTGCTGGAGAGGGCCTTGCTTGATCGCAGTCACAAAGCGGTGTCGCCTGAGTCCATCCGGCCGCAAGGTCTCTCCAAGGCCGAGGTGATTCGCAGGTTCAAAGAGGCGCGCGCCAAGACCATCAAGTTTGTTCAGGACACGCAGCTTCCTTTGAAAGAACACCACTCGGAGCATCCTTTTCCGGTCTTCAAGACTTTGAATGCCTACCAATGGCTGCTTTACATCCCGCTGCACAACCTGAGGCACGACCAGCAGATCGCCGAGGTGAAAGCAACGCCTGGCTATCCCAGGTAAACTGAGCAGCGTCTAGCAGGCAGCAGAGAAAATCGTTTACTCTAGGACCCTCGCCGAGTTGCACAGCGCGGCCGAGCGCGGTTCCCGAACCGATACTGAATCTAAGGCGATCGTTAAAAACATACGACATTTTCATGCGTTAATGTATGTAAGCGGAGAAGAAATGGCAGACACCAAGACCCTGATCGAACGAGCGTACGCGGCCTTTAATGAACGGAATGTGGACGTCGCCCTGGCATTCATGAGTGACGATGTGAGCTGGCCCAAGGCGTCGGAGGGCGGCAAGGTCGTCGGCAAACAGGAAGTACGGGCTTACTGGACTCGCCAGTGGGCTGCGTTCGATCCCCACGTAGAGCCTCTAGAGACCATCGATCTGGGAGGAGACAAGCTAGAGGTTCGAGTGCACCAGCTTGTGAAGAACCTTCAAGGCGACGTTCTCTCCGATAGCGAGGTTCGGCATGTTTTTTCCGTCAAGGATGGGCTGATCAAGAGCATGGATCTCAAAGGAGAAGAGGCAGGCTCATCTTCTGGCCCGACCGCTGCGTTTGCGAAACATTAAGGCTGAACTCTGAGCCCTTGACGGGCTTCAGATTAGAACACTCAATATGGTTGTTCCTCGATTCTTTCGAGCAACCTCTTTTGTCAACATCAAGTCTCCGAGTAGTCGGCAATGCAGAAGTTGACCCAGCGATCTCGGATCCGCCCCGGTTACAAATCGCTGGATGTGACACTCACTTGTCTCAAAGAGAAAGACGCCGAATCGGAAGAAGCACAAGCGCACGCAAACAACAGCAGCCTGGCGCTGTACGCATAGACCCATAGCACCACGGCGGGAGATCAGGGACAGTAAAGCTGAGATTTCCCGTTCTCGTCTCCAGCCCTCCGGTTTCCGTGTAGCCCGTCATCCGATAGTGACCCCAAATGCCCGTGCGACTGATCGTTACTTGGTTCAACAGGTAGATAGCCTGATGTAGACGGTCTGAGACGAGTCTGGTCTCGAAATGCGCGTGTCAGATCCAACGCGCTGCTGGCCGCACCGCAATCTTCAGGGCGGGTGTTGAAGGCGATGGCCGCTTGTGGCGCAGAACGATGGACGGCATTGACCACATCTTCAAACAGAACCAGCCGACTGGGTGGTAGGCGGAAGCCCGCGCCAATCACCACGCAGTCGTAGACGTGATCCGCAAGGCAGGTTCAACCGTCGGAACCGCAGTCTCGTCGGGGTTGATAAAGCAACCAGCCCCGCGCTGCGAAATCCGCCAGCGTGAGTTTGACCCCAACGTGGATCTTCTCTGCAGTCATGCCCGGAGGCAGCGCTGGATCCGAAAAGTCCATCGTCGCAGGATCAAGACCGATCAATACGACACATGTCATAGGCATTTCTTTCAAATGGCATGGATCAACAAGAGGCCGGCGACAAGCATCACCGCGCAGGTGACGCCATGAATTGAGAATGCTCGCGACTTCGACCCGCCCGACCACAGAATGATTGACATGTCGCCAAGAGGGATGATGGCTTCAACGAGTAGAGTTATGCCTACCAACCGCCGGTCCGCGGTCAGCATCATTGTCAGCAAGAGCAATCCAGCTACGACGTCCCGAATTCCTTTAGGACGTAGCCAGGCACGAGTGTCAGCATCCGATGCAGGCGGCTTAAGACCAAATGTCCCTGAGATTCGTTCAGGAGATACAAGGTAGAAACAACCGATAACAATGATCCCGACAGCCACGAGGGCAGCCAGAGAAAGCGGGATAGCGTTGTGCATAAAATGTTTCCTCCTCGACAATCTAGCAACGGTAGATAAGGTAGGCCTGTTCCCTCATGCTGCCGCTGGAAGGGCACGACTCCGCATCGCCTCGATCGTTGCATGGATTCCATCCGTGTAGGGAGTCTTGTGTAGATTCGGAAGCAGGCGGCGCAAACCTGTGTCGTCGAGCTTTACGGGGGTGGTCCACAGATAGTGCATCTCTACGAGTTCACGTAGAAACGGATTGAAAACTCCCAAGACGCGCAGCGTGACCTTGCCTGCGACCCGAAGACGCGGTTTCTGGTGAACCGCCCCGAAAACTTGCTCGGCGAATTGCCGGGTGGTCATCAGTCCCGCACCGGCGACGTTCCACGCCCTGCCATACGCTTCGGCTTTTTCCGAAAGCGCGATCAGCGTTTCGGCCACGTCCGGGACGAAGTTGAACTCATGTGGCGTGTCAATGGGTCCGATCACGTTGGCGGTGCCACCGTTCAGCGCGGCGTCAAAGATCGCGCGAACGTAACTCAATTCCGAGTCCGGTCCATAGAAATCCGGTGGGCGCAGGATGGTCGTTCGCATCCCTTTGGGATTGTTTGCGGCTAGCACGAGGTCTTCCTGTTCCTTGCGCATTCGGCCTTTGAACGCCTGGGGATTACGCGGGTGAGACTCACTGACGAACTCCTGCTGAGGCACCCCGTAGGGGTAAACGGTGCTCAGGTGCACGAAGTGCCGTACACCAGCGGGAGCTGTGGCTTCCAAGGCAACTCGTGTGAGTTTCGGATGTTGTTCGAACTGAGGGTAAGGAACTCCTACGGTGTAGAAAATGGTATCGACCCCTGCGGCGGCACGTGCCGCAGCGACTCGATCACTCAGGTCCGCTGCGCAGTATTCGACAAGCGGCTCATAGGCTCTAAAATCCCGTCGCAAGCGTTCTTCAGAGCGTCCGACCACACGAAACGATTGGCCTCGCTCTGCCAGCTTTGCCGCCAATGCCTTTCCAACTGATCCCGTCGCGCCGAAAAGTGCGTACTTAATGTTTGCCATAATTGGACCTCCGTTGACGATGTAAAGGACTGCTGGCCGTTTGATGGCCGTTGCCGTCGGCGACACGGCTCCTGATGAGGCCGTCGGGGGCTGCGACGCGCTCCATGATGCCGTGCACTCGATCCCCTTTGCGGAGTCGGCAATTAGTGAGTCGCTCTCCCAACCCGGCCAAGGTGTGTGTAGCCAAAGCCGAGTGGATACTTCAGTCCGTAGCCCAGGAGGCGGTCAAAGCCCACATGCGCCAGTCCGATCAGCCCCACCGCAAACGCGACTGAGAAACCAGAGAGATAGCCATACACCGCCAACGGGCCGTACACGACCGTCGTATGTACCGCGTTGTAGGCAGCCGCGCCAATCTTAGGATTGACCAAATACCCCAACATTGACAGATCTGGCGCGAAAAACAGAACAGCGAACAACGCCCAACCGGCATGCTGGACCTGAAACGCCCAAAGCGCGCCAGCAAAAAGGCAAAAGCCCTCCAGGCGCAGGATGAGCTGGGGCGTTCCACTGACGAAAGATTCCGTAATCGTATTCGATAAACTCATTCTGCTTTCTCCCTTCAACCGTAACCCAACCTCACTCTAGTGAGAAAGCGCACACACCAAATTGGTATAGTCCTGCCTCAGTTCCCACCCAGATGTAGCCGTCTGTGGTCTGAGCGATGGTCATCGGCATCCCCCCGAAACATCCGTCCCGCACGCGCCAAACGTGTGACCATGTTGCGAGATGTGGCTTGTGGGGTCGAGCGTCGGACTGGCAGAACAAGTAAAGAGGATTGTAAAAAGCGCAAGCGTGGGCGCGGTGCCCTAGGTTCTTTTTGCTAGCATCTAGCGTTCGCGGACGTATTTTCTCTCGTTGCAGAGGTCACCGGCTTGATGAGGGAATTACAATTGTAGACCCTGCCATAGGCATCCCCCACGGGTGTCGAGCAACGCCCCACGCGAGCTAGGATGCACCAGTGCATAGCCAATGTCCAACCCTACCTTGGTTGCCGAGTCAGAGCAAGAACACGCAAACAGTAGCAGCCTGGCGCTGTGCGCAGAAACATAAGAACATCATCACGGGAGATTTCTGCTCTTCATTGAGATCTCCCGTTCTCGTCTTTGGCCTTCTTTCCGAGTTGCTCGTGATCCGCTCGAAACAGGAAGAAGATTTCTGCTTAAAATTCTGAAGAAGGAGTTGAGGATGATCTTGCCTAAAGTCGGCTTTCTGCTTTCCCTGACGCTGGCCGCTTCCGCGGCACTGGGGAGTTCTGAAACTGCTTTCGAGACATTCAAGGGATTCGAGGGAAAGTGGGCGATTCGGTCGGGGAAGAAGACTCTTCCCATTGAGATGACGTACGAGAGCGGCTCCAGGGGCTCGATTGTGACCGAGCGGTTTGGTAAGGAACTATCTGTGTTCTATCGAGACGGGCACGGTCTGCTGATGACACACTTCTGCAACGCTGGCAATCAGCCACGGTTGCGACTGAGGGAGAATATCCGACCTGGGGTCTTTGAGTTTCAGATGTTCGATATCACAGACTTGCAAAGCGCGGATGCGGATCACGTGGAAAGGGTGGTTTATAGAATCATCGACGACAAAACGATCGACCTGGAAATAGTTTGAAAAAATGGCAAGTCGGAGGTATCGGAGAAATACACCTTGACCAGACTCGGTCTGGAAAAAGCACGTTGGTAATTGACGCTGCGCCGTTGTTCGGCCCGAACGAAATCTCAGGACGTGACCTTCGCCTATCTGAAGGGCAAGGACGCCGAGTCGGAAGAGGCGCAGGAACATGCGAACAGCAGCAGCCTGGCTTTATACGCCTGATCTGCACTCGAATGGGTCGGAAGCGTCTAATGGCCGCCTTAATCCTTGTGCCTCTTCGGTGAAGGCAACGACTTCAAGAATTCAACGATGTCGGACTTGTCTTGGTCTAACAGGCCCAAGCCGAGACAGCTGTCATAGTGATTGACCACATCCAGCAACGTACTGAAACGCCCGTCGTGGTAGAAGCCCCCTTTCGTATGCGTCCAGAGACCATTTAGAGGTGAGGTGCGGTAGCGTTTGTCGGGGGCGCGGTCCGCCTGGAAGGTGTCCACGCAGACTTCGCTCGCAGTGTGCATATTCCATCCTGGTTCCGTGTACAGGGGAGGAACATGGCAGGTGGAGCACATGCCACTTCCATTGAAGACAGCCTCGCCTCGCTTGGCTGCGTCCTCGTCAAAGCTCCCTTTTGGAGGCACGGGAGCCGGGAGTGCTAGCTGATAAAAATGCAGCGCCGCCAATCGCGGCGTAATAAGGTCAGGAGTATTTTTCACATGTCCGAATCCGGCCTTAGCTGCAACGGGAAATTGTGCGGCATTGTCGAGACGGGGGTCGTAGAAGGTTCCTTTGCCGTGCATTTCAAGGTTCGCAACAAATGCATTCCAATAGGTCACCGAACCCCATCCCGTCCAGGTGTGTAGATTCACGCCCGCGAGCCCGAAAGCGGGAGGAATCAATACAGCAGATGTCTTGCCGTCGGGCCGAAACGCCTTTCCGTCCAGCGCCAATTCCGCATCGAAGTGGCCGGTGCCCCAACTCTGCAATACCTCGCGAACGGTAGCCTGATCAACACCGAGCAGGTCGGCGAACGGTTGCAGATTGGGTGCAAGAGAAACGATATCGCCCACGTTCAGATCCCGGTTCGCCCACCCATCGAGGCGGTGTCCGATTCCTTGGGTCAAGGAGTTGTCGACCGTGGAGTGGCAAAACGCACACTGAATTCCCACCGATTTCAGGCTGCCATCGGGATTAAAGAAACCCGTCACACCGACGACGGAATTGAGTTTCAATAGCGCGAGGGTGACGGCGGGGTCATCCAGGTTCACCTTGCCCTGCATGAGTTGTTCGATGAGCGACGCGGGAAGGGCATCTACATCAACCTTGAGTCCGACGCTTAGCGCGGCATTTGGGCTCAAGCCGGGGCCGACACCCCCAAACTTCGTCCCTTCGATCGCCTGATGGAGTCTAAGCGCGTCACCCCAGAACGTTTGATCGTCGAAGGTGTCAAAGCGAAATACCTGTTGCCCTTCCTTCATCATCCGGTCCGCGCTGCTATGAACCACGGCGTCGAATCCCGAGAGCGACGCTTCATTGTCCTGAGTTTGAGCTGAAGCCCTCTGTATCTCGATCAGCTGGTATGCGGCGATAGCCAACCCTGCGAAAAGGACGAGACCGACCACGATCTTCAGGTTTTTCATCGAATGGCCTCAAATTGAATTGCCCGATGTCGCCTGCTCGCACAAGGCAGGAAAGGACACGAGCCAGTATCTGATTGGTATCAGCTGGAAATACCCGTGTCAGTTACGCACGTAACAGTGTTCAGAGTTTGACAAAGAATTGACAAATGAGGGGGCCGGCGATCGAACTCAGTCGGCGTAATTCTGGAGAGCCTGCAAATCGAGAACCAGATAACCCCTGTGGGAGTAGTCCACCAGTCCGCGATTGCGGAGAAAATTCATTGCTGTTGATACTCTTTCCCTTCTTGCCACAACCATCTGGGAGATCTCTTCCTGCGTCAGATAGGCCGACAGCTCTGTCCTTTGCCCTGAGCTGTGGCCCAGCTGTTCCCCAAGTTTCAGAAGGACCCTAACCAGGCGATGGACAGTGTCACTAAAGGCCAACGTATTCAGTTGATCGTATGCGTCGGAAAGAGACTCGCAACATATCTGCACCAGCTCCTGCAGAAGATGTCTGTTTTCTTGCACAATGTCGAGCACCTCACCGAGAGGAACCGCAATGACCTGGGTTCGCTCAAGGGCTACCGCACGGTCCCGCCGCCGCTGGCCGGAGGCGCAAAGCTCCCCCACAATATCGCCTGCCTTGCGGACGTCATAGATGAGTTCGTGGCCGTCCTCGGTGACGCTGCCGATCTTCACGAACCCTTCCGGACGAAGAAAAACGTCTGGTTTTCGTCCCCGACATCGTAAATTACCTGGTCTTTTTCGAAGGTCGTCACGGTGCGGTTCCACAGGACGACATCACAGAGCCTTCCCCGAAACATCGAAGCCAATGCCGACCAAAGAGCCCCGTTACGAGCTCCCGAGTCAGCGACGGAGTCCAGGGACTCGCGAGAATTCGTCATCTGATTGCGAACGCCAAAACGCATCGATAATCCCCTTTGCTCGGTCGCACCGCCGGCAAACGCCAAGGCGCTCACGTTCCAAGCCCAAAAGGCACTGTGTGGTGGGTGAACTAGCGCTAAAAACTCATCCCGCGTTTCTTTGTTACGAAAAGCACCCAGCATGGATGACGTAATAGTGGCGGAATGCTGCTTCTCAACTCCTCGCATCATCATGCACAGGTGCCTTGCTTCCACCACCACACCCACGCCTTGGGGTCTAGTCGCATTCTCAATCGCTTCGGCAATTTGGGTTGTGAGTCGCTCCTGCACCTGCAATCGGCGCGCAAAGACGTCCACCAGGCGAGGAACTTTGCTGAGTCCAATCACTTTTCCATTCGGGATATACGCGACGTGAACCTTGCCGAAGAACGGGAGAAGGTGGTGTTCGCACAGACTGAACATCTCAATATCTTTGACGATCACCATCTCGTCGTAAGCTACGTCGAACATCGCGCCCAGCAGAATCTCCTCGGGATCCTCCTGGTAGCCTTCGGTCAAATACTCCATCGATCGTTCCATACGTTCGGGAGTGTCCCGTAGGCCATCACGCTCTGGGTCCTCGCCGAGACGACACAGCATTTCCCTCATGAGGTCTTGCAGGCTCGCACCGGCCAAGGACTGAGGTTCAAGTAATGTTTGCATCTCTTCACGCAATTCGAAACCCCGCGACTTGATGATCGTTTGACCAGTATCCAAGGCCAGGCTATGTCCTCATCGCATCAAGCAGCAGCAACCATGTGGGTATTCTGTTCTTGTGGAGTGTCACTGGTTAATGCGCTTCGGCGAGTCTCGGTCAGGCGCGCAAGCACAAACGCGGCCAGGGCGATCTCGACATCTCGCACAGCGACATCCAAGAACATACCTGTCGAGACCAGATTGAACGCGATCGCCAGCAGCCACACTGAGGCAACGTATGAGCCGAGTCGAGTCCATTTGGTCAGAATCGCCAGTCCCACGATCATCTCAATCACACCAACAATGTGCATGAATGTTGGCGCGCTGAATGGCAGAATCTTGAGGGCCAACGGGCTCACGTATGACGGCCAGTTAGCTAAAATGTCGAAGTATTTGTCGAGACCTGCCAGAAACGGCCCTACCCCAAGCCCGATCCGCAATGCCCACCAGGCTTGGTCCAATCGTGAATCAAATCCCTTGTGCATGACTTCCTCCTTCATGAGAATGGAGTGAGCGGGCGCAGATCGGTTACAGCGAGACACATGCATTCGCGCTAGAGAAATGCGGCGATTTCGTCTGTAACCTTTGTTGCTATCGTGACTCCATCAGATGGAGAACTTGTATGGCGACCCTTACGGAAACGGTCACTTCCCCAGATCCCTTAAGTGACGAGGAAGTCGTAGCCCGAGTGCTAGCTGGCGAGACGAGCATGTTCGAAGTCGTCATGCGCCGTTACAACCAGCGTCTCTATCGCGTAGCTCGGGCGATTCTGCGCAATGACGGCGAAGCTGAAGACGTCATGCAGGATGCGTACGTGCGTGCGTACGAGCATTTGGACCAGTTTGCCGGGAGAGCAAAGTTTTCCACCTGGTTGACCCGGATCGCGGTGCATGAAGCTCTAACGCGACAGCGTCGCGGAAATCGATATCAGGAGTTGGAACCAATGTCAGAAGGCGGCGGAGGAGACCCCATGGATGGCTTTGCCTCGATGGCTCTGAATCCGGAAGAGCAAGCGTCGAACTCGCAGATTCGCAGCCTGCTCGAAGAAGCGGTGGAAGAACTGCCCGACGCTTACCGAACTGTGTTCATGCTGCGCGACGTAGAGGAGATGAGCACGACCGATACCGCAAATGTTCTTGAGATCACCGAGGAAAACGTCAAGGTTCGCCTCCATCGAGCGCGGGCATTGTTGCGCAAGAGTCTGTACGCTCGTGCAGGAATGGAACGGAAAGAGGCGTTCAATTTCCACGCCGTTCGGTGTGACCGGGTTGTGAAGAATGTGTTTGAACGAATTAAGAAGCAGGCGGCGAAGAGAGACACATCCGCCGCAAGTGTGCAGTGACATCTGCACCGTTGGAGCAGGGTATGCGGGCCGCGATCCGGAAGATTTGGTTTTGACACACAGCAGGAGAGACAGGCATGGCTGCTAAGGAAATTCCAATGGCTGGTTATGTATCCAAACTCCTGAACCGGGTTGAGGTCGCGCAGAGCACAATGGTCTTTCACTTCGAAAAACCAACCGGCTTCGACTTCAAGCCGGGACAATCAGCCGATTTGACGCTGATGAATCCACCAGAGACCGACTCCGAAGGGAACACGCGCACATTCTCGATCGCCAGTGCTCCATTTGAAAACCGGCTGGTGTTCGTTACCCGCATGCGTGACACGGCATTTAAGCGCTCATTGAAGAACATTGCACTCGGCACCGCCGTGAAGATGGATTCGGCCATGGGTTCCTTCACGCTACATAAAAATGCTGCGAAGCCGGCTGTGTTCCTCGCAGGGGGAATTGGGATCACACCCTTCTTCAGCATAGTGCGGCAGGCCGATCATGACCACGCACCGCACAAATTACATCTCTTCTGCTCCAATCGCCGGCCAGAAGATACACCTTTTCTGGACATCCTTCGGGGGCTCGAAAAGAGCAATCCCAATTTCAAGCTAATATGCACGATGACTGACATGGCGAAATCAACGAAGGAATGGAGGGAAGAAACGGGTCTAATCGATAAAGAGATGTTGTCGAGACATCTGACTACCCTGCAGGGTCCCATCTATTACATCGCAGGACCTCCCGCCATGGTTGGTGGCGTTAGAAAAATGCTTGTAGCCGCCAACGTTGACGAGGACGATATCCGAACGGAGGATTTTGCGGGCTACTGACACACGATCTTCGTATCAAAGGATGCAGGCCCGTTGCAGTCGGTCTGATCAGCAAACCGCCGCCTTCAGCCTCTCGGCCACCTATCCGGCGAGGAGCCCGGCCCAGCCAGTACGTTTCGCCCGCCTGACACACTGCGCCTATGGGGCTGTTGCGACTTTCCCGTTCGGCTGACCCGTCAGTTGTACTTAATCACGAGGCAAGCTTCCTTTCCGCTTGCGCGCCGGTCTTGGAAGCTGTCCGGCGCCGACGCCCACTCAAGAGATAGATGGCCGCACGTAGCTCCAGCAGAGGATCGTCAGATGGATCGATTCCATCGACGCGCGGGATGGGATCGAAGATGATCTTCTTCTGCTCGTCGGCGTCGTCCCGGACCGGCTCGGTTAGAACCACGGTGCCCAACTCCAGCACAGGCCGATCCTGGGGCCAATGAATGGTGGCATCGTTCACGAGGTCTTCATGGTTGGCTAACTGAACGAGAATACGGAACTTCACAGGACCACTAGCTATTCGGCCTGCGAGTTCGTCGAACAGGAAGTTCGCGCCTCTGGCAGTCACGGTTGCTTGGTCCAGGTAGTCGTTTCCGGCTTCTGGAACAATGCGGTAGCGCCCAAAGCGACTAATGCCATCCCGGTTGGTGAAGCGCATCGCCGTGATGCCAAAATAGGTTTCCCGCGCGAAGCTGGTCGGTACCGGCTTTGGTGCTTGCACGAACTCCAGCGCCTTCGGATGAGCGCCGAGAAACGCTTCAATTGGTGTGGGATGCGGTGTGGACGGGTCGCTGGACGCAGCGACTGCACGCAAGAACTCCAGAAATTCCTCACCGGTTCGAGTGGGAAATCCATCGGTCGAGTGAGCAATGATGTCCGTGTGCGTGTGCTCGGCAAGATGAAATCGGATGGCCGCGCCCCGCGGGCTCGCGTGGGGATCATTGTCCGGGATGACGGGGAGGCCGGTGGCGTCAGAAAAGCGCGCTGTCACTGGCGTGGATTCCCGGTTCAGATGAGGTGCCCGCGAGAAGGAAGCGGCGTCGCGCGAGGGCCTGAATTGACCCATGAGCATGACTCCCTTGGCATGAGCTGGCCGGAACCCGGGGTGTAGTCCAAAGAGGGTGTCGAATTGGTGCAACACATCTTGACCCAGTTTGAGTAGCTTTTCATCGGTGGGGAGGGGCATGAGTCGATCTCTCCTTTTCTCAATGGAATCGCCCGCGCGGGGTCTTTATGTTATCCAAGAGTCTGCAATTGTGCGCGCTTTTGCCTTGGAGAAACAAGCTGCTCGCTCACGCATCTCAGGTTGGTCTTCGGAGACTTGAAAAACCAGGCCCACGGTTTCGACGCGTTGTCGAGATCCGTGGGCCTTTTCATCGCAAATCTCGTGACCTACCTGGGCTGAGCAACCACCCGCAGGTAGGGCTTCAGGGTCTTCCAGCCACCGGGAAACTTCTGTTTTGCCTGTTCTTCGGTGACTGAAGTCGGAATGATGACATCGTCTCCGGGCTTCCAGTTCACGGGAGTAGCCACGTTATGCTTTGCGCTGAGCTGCAGCGAATCGAGCACGCGCAAAATCTCGTCGAAGTTGCGTCCGCTGCTCATGGGGTAGCTCATCATCATTTTTATCTTCTTGTCCGGCCCCACGATGAATACGGTGCGCACGGTGGCGTTGTCCGCTGCTGTTCGCCCCTCGCAGCTGTCGCCCGCCTCCGCTGGCAGCATGTCGTACATCTTCGCGACCTTCAGCTCCGGATCGCCGATCATCGGGTAGTTCACTTTGTGTCCCTGAGTTTCCTCAATGTCGGCGGCCCATTTGCCGTGGTTGGTGACCGGGTCAACACTCAAGCCGAGAATCTTGGTATTACGCTTGGCGAACTCCGGCTGCAATCCGGCCATGTATCCAAGCTCGGTTGTACAGACGGGAGTGAAATCCTTGGGGTGCGAGAAGAGAATCGCCCAGCCATTGCCGATCCAATCATGGAAGTTGACCTTCCCCTGCGTCGTGTCTGCACTGAAGTTCGGTGCTTCAGAATTGATTCGTAAAGACATATCAGCTCCCTCTTGTTGTTGCTCCTGAAATGGTGGCCCATTGCGGGCCGGTGACCTGGGGTGAGCCTGGCGAAAACCCGAATCCTGCCGGGTCTTCGGAGAATCATTTACGGTGATGATCTATGTTATCGCAGACTAGCGAAGCTTGCATGGTCTGCCAGGAAAACTGCCCGCATGCCCGCTCATTCAAGAAAGAAACTGCAAGTTGTGCAGATCGATGTTTTCAGCGACAAGGCGCTAGAGGGGAACGCGCTCGCCGTGGTGCTCGATGGACGCGGCCTTGCCGACTCGGAGATGCAAGCAATCGCTCGAGAAACCAACCTCTCGGAGACGACGTTCGTTCTGCCCCGCGAGGCCTCCATGGAGCAGCAGCGCGGCGTCCGCGTGCGCATCTTTACGGTGTCGGAGGAACTGCCTTTCGCTGGGCACCCCACGCTCGGCACGGCGTTTGTGCTGCGTGGTTCGAGCGGCGCGCCCGAGGTCAAGCTTGAGCTGAACGTAGGCACAGTGCCGGTTCGGTTCGAAGAAAGTGACGGGCAGCCTTCCTTTGGCGAAATGACGCAGATCGCCCCGGAGTTCAAGTCCCGCCACGATCGCAAAGCAGTGAGCGATGCTGTCGGCCTTTCCGTCCAGGATTTCGATCCGGATCTGCCGATCGAGACCGTTTCCACTGGAGTACCGTTCACGGTTGCGCCCATCCGCACTCTCTCGACTCTTCAGAAACTGCGAATTGATGCGGCCCGATCCGAGCGATACCTATCTGAACGTGACGGGAAGTTCTTTTATTTTGTCAGCCGCGAGACCGTCGACCCGAGCGCTCGCCTTCACGCACGCATGTTGTTTTACGGCAGTGAGGATCCTGCGACCGGTTCAGCTGCCGGCTGTGCTGCAGCCTGGATGGTCGCCCATGGAGTTGCTCGACCGGACGAGCGTGTTCTGATTGAACAGGGCATCGAAATGCAGCGGCCGAGCCGAATTTTCGTGCGTGCCTCCAAGAGCGATAACCGCGTGGTTAACGTGCGCGTCGGCGGGCACGCGCGGGAAGTGATGCGCGCCGAGATGAGTCTTTGAGTCGCCCTTCCTTTTTCCTCGAAAAATCAAAGCGCGGAGCTTTTCGAAAAATGTCAATGGCAAATTTTTGCCATTAGCATCCGCGGCACTTTACAGCGCAGTCAGACCTACGTAGGATTTTCGTCGCTCCCAGATTCTCATGTACTCATCACACTTGATTTGTGAAGCACTTTCGCTTGGCGGCTTGATGCCGCAAAGCCTTCCCCAGGACCTGCAATGAAGCCTAAGCGCACGATTCTCTGTGTCGACGACAACGAACAATCTCTTTCCATTCGCAAGGTGCTGCTGGAGACGCGCGGCTACCGCGTTGTAACCAGCCTGAACGGCGAGGAGGCGCTCGCCCGTTTCCGCCGTGGCGACATCGATCTGGTGTTGAGCGACCTGGTCATGCCCGGCCTGGACGGCGCCAAGCTCATCGAAGCCATTAAGGCCATTTCTCCGCGCACGCCGGCGATTCTGCTTTCGGGCAAGGTGCGGATCTACGATCGGGACACTCAAGCCGACGTCTTCCTGCCCAAGGGCATGCATGTGCCCGCGGAATTGCTCGAACGAATTCGCCTTCTGCTGGTACGCAAACGGGGCCCGAGACCCGAGTCCAGCGCGCAACGGGCGCATGCGGGAGCGGCCTGAGCCGCCGGCCTAACCCGTCCCCCGCAGTCATCTGTAGTATCGTTGTCCTGTGCCAATCATCGAAGCGGTCGACCTGTGCAAGACCTACTATGTGGGCAAGGTCGAAGTGCAGGCGTTGCGCGGGGTTTCGTTCAACGTAGAAAAGGGAACGTTTGTCAGCATCGTGGGCCCGTCAGGCAGCGGGAAGTCTACCCTTTTTTACTTACTGGGGGGTCTGACCCGCGCCGATGCGGGTCGGATCGTGATCGACGGCGACGATTTCTCTCGGCTGTCAGACGCTGCACGCACCCGCATGAGAAAGCGTAAGATCGGCTTCGTCTTCCAAAAATTCAACCTGCTGCCTACGCTCAGCGCCCGTTCCAACATTCAGATTGCGCGCGACATCGCCGGCAACGGCGACTACGATCACGCGAACTTCGAGCGCATTTGTGATTTACTTGGGCTCAAGCAACGCCTGGATCACCGTCCCTCCGAGCTTTCCGGGGGTGAGCAGCAACGGGTCGCGCTCGCCCGCGCCCTCATTAACAAGCCCGCGATCGTGCTCGCCGACGAACCAACCGGCAACCTGGACTCGAAGAATTCGGCGATCGTGCTCGACATGTTGCGACAGTCAAACCGGGAACTCGGACAGACGGTGCTGATGATCACGCACAATCCTGAGGCGGCCGAGTACGGCGACCAGATCATCCACATGCGTGATGGGCAAATCGTGGCCCCCGAGCAAGACCCGCAATGGACCGGGCATCATGAGACGACCTCTCCTCCCCAAAAGCGCTGACCAAGCGTGCCCAACGGCCGGCTCCCTACTCGCGAATTCTGCGCCTCGTGGCACTCAAGGAAGCCGCAAGAATCCCCAAAACCGACGGTTTGCCGGGCTGTAACCGCTCGTTTATAATGGCCCCTGCTGAGCGGGAGTAACTCAGCGGTAGAGTGCGACCTTGCCAAGGTCGAAGTCGCGGGTTCAAATCCCGTCTCCCGCTCCACTGAAGTCTGAACCCTAGCCCTCGCCCGGAGGGCATTTTGCTGTCTGGCCGGTGTGACAGATGCCGTGGACATTTTGGGCATCTGGAGCTACCTTAATTTCAGGGCGCGGTACCCAAGTGGTAAGGGAGAGGTCTGCAAAACCTTTATGCGTCGGTTCGATTCCGACCCGCGCCTCCAATTCTTCCAGGCACTTGCGATGACGCTGCTAATCACAGAAACCCTTACTGTAGCGGAATTTGTAGCGATGGTTGCTGTGTCGCCTCGAATTCCGCCATCACTCCCGTTATAGCCTGCATGCTCGCGGAGTCGCCTAGCGACCCTTTCCACCGAGGGCTCCGACAGCTTCGTTGCCTCTCTACATGCCATCGCCCTTATCCCGGCAGGTCCGATGGAGTCTGTTCGCTCGTCTCTCTCCATCGTCAGCGGCCTTTCCCGTGTAACAGTCAGGTCGGCTCCTGCAATTGTTGTTTCGGGACCTGCTCAGCAGTAGAGGCACGTACACCATCGTTCTAGGGCAAGGAGGCCGCTAGGCAGTGGAAAATCTTGGGCCAGCCGCTTACCCGATCATTGGAAAGCAGCCCCGGGCGCCCGTGCGAGCCGACGAAGATCCTGCCTGACCAGATCAATTTGGGTCGAAAGCTTTTCGAACGCCTTGCTTGCTCCGACCAGATCGGCATCTTTGGCGGACATTTCTAATTGGTTCGCCGCTTCCTGCGCAGCAGAGGCCTGAAATGTTCCAACTGAGCCCTTGAGGGCGTGAGCCGCCCTCTGGACCATCATCACGTCGCCCGAATCAAGGCCTTCTCGGATCTCTCTTTCCTGCTTTGCGCTGTCTGCAAGCCATAGCTCGGCCATTTCTGCAAGGAGAGCTCGGTCTCCCATGACCGAATCGAGAAGCAACTCGAGTTGGCCAATTGCACGGAACGGGTTCTGGTCGGGAGATTGACCGATATTTCTTTTTTGTTTTGCTCTAAAGATTGCTTGCTTCAATTCGTCAATTCGAATGGGCTTTGAAAGATACCCGTCCATGCCGGCGCTGAGACACTTTTCCCTGTCGCCTTTCATTGCGTGTGCGGTCATCGCGACAATCGGTAAGTGCTTTCCGGTGCCTGCTTCTGCGGCACGGATGGCAGTTGTCGCCTCCAGTCCATCCATCTCGGGCATCTGTACGTCCATGAGTATGAAGTCGAATTCTTCCCCTTGAGCCCGTCCGATCGCCTCCTTGCCATTGTTGACGACCTGCACCTTGTGCCCGAGCCTCTCGAGAATCTTTATCGCCAATGTCTGGTTCACCGGGTTATCCTCCGCGAGCAGAACTCGCAACGAGCGCTCGGAAGGCTGGATGGAAGCTGATGCGCTCTCACATCGCTCAGGTTTCTGACTGTTTTCAGCTATCGCCGTAACGATTGCGCCAAAGAGTTCGGACTGCTTGATCGGTTTGCTGAGATAATCGGATATTCCCAACTCGCGACAGCGTGCCACGTCGCTGGGCCTTGATGCGGAGGTCAGGAGAATGACTTTGATCCACTGATGCTTGTAGCTACTTCTGATTTTCTCCGCGACTGCAAAACCGTCCATGTCGGGCATGTGGACATCGAGTAGCACCAGGGCGATGCTATTCGTCGAATTTCCCTTCTCAAGCGCGTTCAACGCTTCAGCGCCGCTGTTGGCCAGGGTTGGCTTCATGTGCCAATTCTTGAGGATTTCCTTCAGGATTCGCCGGTTAGAGGCGTTATCATCAACAACCAGGATGGGCAAATCGATGAGCTTCTGACTCCCTTTGGGGAAAGGTTCCGATTCTGATTTCTTCAGTTCCAAGACCACTGTGAAATGGAACTTGCTCCCTTGTCTCACCTTGCTTTCCACCCACATTGTTCCGCCCATCAACTTTACCAGTGCCGCAGAGATTGAGAGCCCCAATCCGGTTCCCCCATATCTGCGAGTAGTCGAACTATCGACCTGCTCGAACGCCTCGAAGATCGTCTGCTGCTTCTCCTTAGGAATGCCAATGCCGGTATCTGACACAAAGAAATGCAAATTGAGGATCGACTCACTTTGACCTTGTCGCTCAACGTGCAACATCACTTCGCCTTTGTCAGTGAACTTGATGGCATTACCCACAAGGTTGATGACGATCTGTCGCAGGCGAATCGGGTCGCCGAAGACGCGATCAGGCAGATCGGCTTGAATGTGGCAGCCCAGTTCCAGTTCTTTGTGATGAGCTCGCGGGGCGAGCAGGCGTACTGTGTCCTCGAGGGTGTCGCGGAGATTGAAGTCTCTCTTGTCGAGTTCGAACTTCCGTGCCTCGATCTTCGAGAAATCGAGCAGGTCATTGATCAGCGCGAGCAAGGCATCGGCAGAATCCTTAATCGTGCCCAGGTATTCGCGCTGCTCGCTCGTCAGCGGAGTGCCTAGCGCAAGCTCGGTCATCCCCACTATTGCGTTCATCGGCGTGCGAATCTCGTGGCTCATGTTGGCGAGGAACTCGCTCTTCGCCTTTGTCGCATCTTCGGCGGATTGCTTCGCGGATTCCAGCTCGCGCGCATAGAGTCGCAACGCTGCTTCTGCCTCGGTGCGCTCGATAAACTGGCCGATTTGACTGCCGACTGCTGACAATAGATTAAGCAACTTCGTGTCAGGCTGCCGGATTTGGTGACTGAAGAACTCGAGTACCCCGAGCACTTCATCGCCGAGCAGAATGGGAAAGCCAAACGCACCGTGCAGGCATTCTTTCGAAGCGACCAGAGTACGAGGGAAATTAGTATCTTTGGTTACGTCCTCGATCCAAAGCGCATCGGCGTTCCCCCAAACACGGCCAGGTAGACCAATGCCGCGATCGAAGGTGCGGGAGCGAGTGACCCGCGAGAACTCACTTACGTGAGCGGTTGGAATGTGCCAGGTCTCGACACAACGCAAGATGCTTTCCTTCTTGTCCAACTGCCACACAGTGCCTACGGCCCACTCCAGTGTTTCGCAAATGTTCTGTAGGATTTGTGGTGCCGCTTCGTGCAGGGAAGGTGCTTCCGCCAGCACTCTAGTGACGGAGTACTGAGCGAGTAGAAGGTCCTCGTCGCGCTTCATCTCGGTTACGTCACGACCAGTTGCGTAAAAAAACTGTCCATCCGGCGGCGCAGCTGCTGTCCAGACAATCCATCGGAAGGAACCGTCCTTGGATCGAACGCGGTTCCGGAAGCGCATTGTTTTATATCCTTGAAGAACCTTGGCGGCCTCCTCAATCGTCGCCCCCTGGTCGTCCGGGTGGACCAGGTTGATCCAGGGCTG
>Ga0306922_10002125_pt1 | contig 18342 bp, 13 predicted proteins | sample sta12Cox44000082_FD_203758 | JGI IMG/M metagenome (GOLD analysis project Ga0306922, IMG submission 203758) | Lab enrichment of tropical soil microbial communities from Luquillo Experimental Forest, Puerto Rico - statoxic.12C.oxic.44.000.082 (v2)... | ecosystem: Environmental > Terrestrial >... | reverse complement strand
AACGCTTCCGCGGCCAAATCGGGATCCTCGCTCATCGTCAACATGATGATGCGCGTATCAGGGAGCAGCCGCTTGACCTGCCGGGTCGCGTCGATGCCGTTCAAGAGCGGCATCATCACGTCCGCAACGATGACGTCCGGACGAAGCTCCATCGCCGCCGCCAGCAACGCGCGGCCATCCGAGACCGCGCCCACGACATCGCACTCGTCAGCCAGCAGCTTTTGAAACGCGTCGAGCAGGAGCGTGTGATCGTCGGCGAGCAAGACGCGGGGGCGAGTCACATGTCCTCCTAACCGTCTTTCAAGTCGTTCGTCGGCATGTTCCATCCCGGCAAGAGTCGTCCGCGAATCTCGACGCGGACCTCCACGTGTCGAGCGCCGAGCAGCTCGTGGAGCCTCGCCGACCAGGGCCACGGGGAGCGCATCGCGCCATAGTACAGACTGAACGCCGCGAACTGAATGTCTGGGAACGCGTGGACGGCCACATGTGAATCCGACAGCAGAATCATGCCCGTCACGGCGTTCGAGGTCGCGAACGCGTGCCACATCGGCTTGCCGACGGGACGGAGCTTCAGATCGCGCATCAGCCGTTCCACGACACTGTTCAATCGATCGATTGACGCGAGCGTGCCTGGATCGCAGCCATATGCGTCGACCAGGTATTCCAGGCCCGGATAGCTCACAACGCCACTCCTTCGCCGCGGCGCCAGCGCGCGCGCGTCGCCGCCTGTCGACGTTGACAGCGGCTGACGACCGGCGAGCCTACCGCGGATGCGCCGCAGCAACTATGCGGAACCGGAAGCGAGGATGTAGAGGCCCGACGTGCGGGTAAGGAAACGGCCGAGCTCTTCAGCAGACAATGCCGGGCATTCGGGGGTGGTCAGAGCACGATCGAAAGTCAACCTGAGCAGTTATGCCGGCCCGGTAGCTGAGCATTTCCGTTCTCTCCTGGCGACCCCCGCCCCCTGTCAACCCTTCGCGGCGGTTGTCCGACTTTTCAGGTCGCAACTGCCATGTCTGACAGTTCATCCCTCATCATCGCTGCCGGGATGATGACGTTCATGTTCATGACGTCGTTTACCGCCAGCGCCCGGGCGCCGTTGGAGCCCTCGCGAAGGGCGGTTCCTCGAGCGCGCGGGCACCGCCCCGCGCCGCTCGTCGTTGCCAGGGAGGTGGACGACCCCGATCTGCTCTCGTCGGCGATCGCCGATAACATCCGGGGCGAGTTCGTTCAGCTCGAAGCGTCGGCGTTTCGCGCGCGCTGGACCGTCGTGTGCCTCGATTCCGTGGTGCTGCAGTACAGCCACGCAATGGTCGCCGTGGCGCGTCACCTCGAGGTCCCGCTGCACCGATGGCTGTTCATCGTCGCGCTCGACGTTTCCGAGGGCGCGCGCTGGGACGGACGGCCGATGAGACGGGGCGAGATCGTCGCATATCCACCCGGAACGTCGACCAACGCGGTCGATCCAAGAGGCACGCGCTGCGCGCTCATCACGACCGATCGTTATTCGTCGATTGGCGCCGCGGCGTCGCAGCTGGCGGCTACTGCGCTGTCCGGCCCCTACGTCGTCTTCACGCCAGGCAGCATCGAGTCGCCCCTGGCCGATCGCCTTCGGCGCCTCCGGAAGGTCGTCGAAATGAGAATGCCCGGCCTGCCGCGATGCGATCCCTCGACGATCGGCCGGGCGGCCGCCGGTATCGCCGAAGATCTGATCGAGACCTTGAGGGATCGTCGAATTGCGCCTCAGCCCGCGCGATCCGTCGCGCTACACAACGAGATCGTGCGACGCACCGAGCACTTCTTCATGAGCCATGTCGGCGAGACGGTATCCATCGCGCAGCTGTCGGCGGCAGCCGGCGTGAGCGAGCGCAGTTTTCGAAACGCGTTTTACGACATCTACATGACGAGCCCCAAGCGGTACCTCAAGGTCTGGCAGCTCCATCACGTGCGTCGGGCACTCCGCGCAGGCGCGTCGCGCGGGATGACGGTCACCGACGCCGCGACCTTTCATGGGTTCTTCGAGCTGGGCCGGTTTGCGGGCGAGTACAAGGCGCTGTTCGGTGAGCCGCCGTCAAAGACCCTCCATCGAGCGCGAGCGCCCCTGTGTGCCACCATGGCGTGCGTCGCGCGCGAGGCTTCGTGAAGTGGCTTTCGCATTTTTCTTAGCAGGAGCAGGACGAATTGACAGTTACGACCTTCGAGGAGCGTTGCTATAAGTGAGCGCCATCTCGCTGGGGCGTCTGCGTGTTATGACGGCACGCAGGGCCTCCTTCGTGGGCCCAGAGTGGACCCCTAAGAGGCCGGGACCCTGGAGGGCACGTGTTGGCGGTCGGGACCCCGGGCCGGAACCGCTCGCGGGCTGGGGCCCCGGATAAAAACCCTCAGAGGCTGGGACAAGGAAAGAACGATGCCAGCCGGCACATCATCATCGACGTACTCCTCAGTTCGCGCGATGCTCGGCTCCCCAGCCGAGACCCGGGCTGAGAGAAGTCTGATGCGCCCACGGGTGCTCCTCGGTGACAGCCACGCGCTGCTTCTCGAGGCCTTCCAGAAAATCCTTGCAAGCGACTGCGACGTCGTGGGGATGGCATCCGACGGACGGGCGCTGCTCGATGCCGTTGATCGGCTTCACCCCGACATCGTTATCTGTGACGTGGCCATGCCGCTCGTCAACGGGTTGGAGGTGGCGACCCGAATCCGGAGAACGCGGCCAAACGCCCGCGTCGTGTTGCTATCGATGAACGAAGATCCCGAGCTTGCGATGGAGGCGCTCCGCGCCGGTGTTTCGGCTTTTCTGTTGAAACGGTCGGCCGCGAGCGAGCTTCGAACCGCGGTTCGGGAAGTTGCGCAGGACCGGTCGTACGTGACGTCGCTTATGACGCACGACCTCGTGCGATCGATGCTTCGGAGCGCGGACACCGAGCACGGCCCGCTGACACTCACGCCGCGACAACGCGATGTCGTCCGCCTGGTTGCCATGGGCCAATCGATGAAGGAAGTGGCGCTGGCCCTTCGCATCACGCCTCGGACGGTCGCTTTTCACAAGTACAGGCTCATGAGGCTGTTGAACGTGCGGACGACTGCCGAACTGATTCAGTTCGCAGTCAAGCATCACCTTGTGTGATCTGAGCGACGTGACTCCGCGGCCCGCCTGACCCGACTTGCCACGCTCCCCGACAACATCCTGACCGCCCCATCGATCTGCCGAATTCGCATAGGCCGTCGAGGACACGGATGGCAGACTGCCAAGTATGACAGCGCGAGACCTGATCTTGTGTGTGATGGTTGGTGCGGGGATCACGTCGGGTAGCGCGCAGGCGGCAGAGGGTTCTCAGGACGACGCCCCGTGGAGCACGTTCGTCGTGCGCGGCGGCGCGCTCGTCGCAGTGTTTGGATCCGACCTGCGCATCGACCCCACCAACGGAGAGGGCACGTCGATCGATCTCGAGAACGACCTCGGGTTTACGAAGGACGAGACGACCTTCTTCATCGACGGCCTGTGGCGCATCTCCCGCAGAAATCAACTGCAGGTCGATTTCGTACGCACGAGCCGGGACGTGTCCAACTCAATCGTCACGCACCCGATTACCATCCGAGGAACGACGTATACGGCCAACGCGGCGCTCGACGCATTTCTCGACACGCCGTACCTATCCGCCAACTACGGATTCGCCTTCGTCGCAACGCCGACACTCGAGGTCGGAGCGATGATCGGGGTCACGGTCATCCGCTTTCACAGCGGCTTTGGGCTGTCGGCCGGGATTCAGGGGGGCAAGAGCGTGTCGCGCGACCTGCACGACAACGTCCAGTTCACCGTGCCGGTCCCTCTCCCCGGTCTCTTCGTCAACGCGAAACTGAGCGACCGAGTGACGGCGCGTGGCTCACTCCGCTACCTCAAGATCAGCATCAACCAATTCGGTGGCGGCGAAACAGAGGGTGTCGCCGGCGCCGACGTCAAGTTGACCCGATGGTTCGGCATCGGCGGCTCGTACTACTACAATCGCTTGTCCGCTGATCACAGCGGCTCGGATTTCTTAGGCAGCATCATCTATTCCTTCGCCGGACCGCAGGTCTACGCGCTCTTCGCGTTCTAGGGCCCGGGACCAAGCCCCAAGTTCCAGGGCCCAAGAACCAGAGTTATTGCCCACGTGCGAGCGCGGCCGCCTCGAGGCGCGCGGCGACGTCGCGCATCCCGCGTTGTCGCGCCCACCGGGCGGCGGTTTGACCGCCCTTGCTCGTGGCTGACGGATCCGCGCCCGCTGCCAACAGCAGCTCAACGGTCCGTATGGCCTTCGCCTCGTCATCCGGCAGCCACCAGAACGGAGTGTGGCCGTCCTGACTGACGACCTGAGCCCGTGCGGGATCCTCTGACAGAATCTCGCTCAACCGTTCGACGCAGCCATTGAAACACAACGTCCAGATATCCCGGCTGTGCGGGCTGAGAAACATCACCATTTCGGTCTTGTCGCCATGCGCCGCCCAACCAATCGGCGTGCCGTTATAGGTCGATTCGCGGGGGTCGATTTCCGCTCCGCGCGCGACGAGGAATTCCGCGGCGTGCAGGGCGTTGTTCGCGGCGGCCGTGTGCAGTGCGCGTTTGCCCGTGGAATCCGAAGTCTCGAGGGAAAATCCGAGGTCCAGCATGAGCGCCAGCACGTCAGGCCGATCGCGTTTCGCCGCTTCGAACAGGACGGCAGGCGAGTGCACGTATTCCGGGTGGACCAGCAGCGACCGGCGCGCGGCTTCGCGATCGAGCCTGAAGCACGCGTCGAGGAATCGTTCGTCGTCTCGAGTCAGGGCGGGAGCCGAGCGGGTGGCGCCGTGACGCGCGAGCAGCTCCGTCATGGCCGGAAGATCTTCGAGCAAGGCGAATTCGTACAGGCTTCGCTTGGGCAACCGCATATCGCGCGCGGGCGCCGCGTTCGGATTTGCGCCGTGCGCCAGCAGCCATGTGGCGAGCGGCATGTTGCGCGTCCTGATTGCAGTCTCGAGCAGGAAGCGCGCACCGGATCCGTAGGCGCCCATGTCGAACATCGACCAGTCGGGATCGTTCCACGCGGATCCGCGTGCCGTGTGGATGGTGTGGTTGTAGACGAGCTCGAGCCACCAGAGGACATCGCCGCTGAAATGCGTGTTGTAAAGCACCTGAATGTCGAACGGCTCCGCCCCGCGCTCGAGCAGCAGGTCGACGAGCGCACCGGCATACGGCTGCCGCGGTGAATCCTGTTCGCCTTCACCGGCAGCCCCGACCAGGACGGTGTATCGCGCGTCGCCAGCCATGTAGAAGTCGTTCGGATCCGCGCCGTTATCGAGCAGCTGCCGTGCGATGGCCAACGCATTCTCGATCGCCGGCTGATGCGTGAAGCGCGTGTAGGCCAGATACAAGATAGGCGTCCACCCGCGGGCGCCGCCGCGGTCGCGGGCGGCGCGGGGATTCACGGCAAGGATGCGCTGCACTTCGTCGAGGTTGCCGCACACAATGGCCGTGTACAGGCTGTCGGCGGCGATCGACGGCTCCTCCGCCAGGATGCGCTGCGCCGCGCGGTCGTACATCCGATGATCCCCCTTGCCATGCACGTGATGGTCCCAGCAGGCAAATCGAAGGAAGGTAAAGACGCGGTCGGCATGTTCGACGTCGTCGGGCGTTCGCGCGCCGGCGCCCCGCTCGGTCAATGCTCGCACGGCGTTGACTTTCTGTTGTGCCGTTGCCCACTCGAGCGGTGTGCAGTCGGGTGCGGGCCACCACTGGTTTTCTCTCGTCTCGCACGACGCGTACGCCTTGAACGGCCGGTCGATGGCGCCCGGATCGCGGTCGAGAATATGACGGACGCGATCGGCGCGGTCGAAGGTGATGGCATCGAAGAGGTCGATGTCCGCGTCGAGGATCAGATCCGCCGTGGCGGGGTGCCCCGCATAGGCCGCCCAGCCCGCGGGCGTGCCGCAGTATTTCCCGTCGCGCGTCCGCGGATTGGCCCCGTGCGCCAGGAGCACAGCAACGGCGTCGTTGTTGCCGTGGAACGCCGCGGCATGGAGCGGTGTGTAGCCTGCCGCGCCGTCGATCGCCGTCTCCCGATCGTCCTCCATGTTCACGATCGACAGGCCTGCGCGATGGCGCATGACGGTTCGAAGCAGCGTCTCCACCACGCGTCCTGGCGAGTGCGCGCTCGCGTGCACGAGCAGCCGCGCCCACCGGCGGTTGTCCGTTGTCGACAGCGCGTCCGCGTCGTCGCGGAGCCGCCTCTCAACCTGATCCGTCCGATCGAGCGCGATGGCGGCAGGCAGCGTGATCGCCGCGCCCGCGTCGAGGAGCAGGCGCGTCAGCTCCTCCTCGCCGTCCAGAGCCGCCTGATCGAGGGGCGTGAGCCCGACGGCGTCCTCGAGATTCAGGCCGGCGCCGAGATCGATCAAGGCGCGGAGCGCCGCGACCTGTTTCTTGACGACGGCGAGGTGAAGCGGCGTCCGACGGTAGTTCGTGCGATCCATGCGCTGGTTGAGATCGGTGCCCGACTGAGCCAGCTCGCGAACAACGTCAGCTTCGCCCAGCGCGACCGCTGAGAAGAGCGTGTACTTTGCGCCGTGCGCAAGCAGGTATCGCGCGACGTCCGCGTGGGTCGCGTAGTCGAAACACACGGCCCAGCCGAGCACATCCAGCTCGTGCCCGGTGTCTGCCCCGATCGGGTCGGCGCCGTGCTCGATGAGCAGCCTGACGATAGGAAGATCGCCGCGTTCGGCCGCAAAGTGAATCGGGTATGCGTGATCGCCTTCGTCGCGGATGTTCGGGTCGGCGCCACGGTCGAGGAGCGTCCTCACGACCGATTCGTGCCTTGCGCCGAAGTGCAGCGCGGTCCGCAGGCCCGTGTGGCCGGTCAAAGTGCCTCGTTCGTTGATGATGCCGGGATGGGCGTCGAGGATCGCCGCGGCGGCGGCGGCGTCTCCCCGCCCGGCGGCGGCGAGGAGGTCGGCCAACGGCGCTTCCTGCGGGACATGTTCAGCGACCGCGCGGGTGAGGGCCATCCAACTCTCGTGACCGCGTTCGCGCGCGAGGGCATGCTGAACATCACGAAGAGTGACCCGTTCGGGCGCGCCTGGATAGGCGCGAGCCAGCCGTGCGCGCGCGTGAGCGTCGCCGTCGCGCAGCGATTTCAGCCAGCGCTTGGCAGCCTTCCGCAGATTGACGAGGGTAGTCACGAGACGCCTCCTTCCGTTCAGTGCCTGGCGTCCGCTTACTTCAGGCCCGGAAGAAGGTTCGAGTCGCGGGACCGAACCAGATGGGTGGGAGGTGACTCCCTTGCCGCGGACAGGAGGCGCCCCAGTGCGCGCTGGGCTCAGTGTGCGCAAGCCGCGTCGTCCTGTCAACCGCGACTCGCCCGACGCACCTCGTTCCCGCGATTCGACGCGCGGAAACCGCCGGCGAAAGCGCGTGAGCACCGGAGGAAGCCAGTGATAACAGGTGTAGCACTCGGTGGTGATGCGCAGCCTGGACTCGACATCACGCAGCTGATGACTGAGAGCGGATTGAGTGATCACAGGAGGGGCTCATGCTGGGCGTCCACCGCGCAGCTGAACTGGCGAACGACGATCGAAGCGGATTCATGCTTGCGGCGGGCGACCTCAACCGTCTCCTCGCCTTGTGGCTGAGAAACCGCGGCTCAGAATAACTGGAACCAATCTTGCTCCCCAGCCGTGCATGAACGCTCGGGAAACCTGTCACGCCCTGCAAGCCCAACTGGACGCCGCACGGGAACTCCTCGCAGCCGGCGAGCGGTCGAAAGCGCTCGAGGCGATTGACGCTGCGCTGGAGATCGATCAGAACTTCCTTGGAGCTCAACTGCTGCGGAACCAAATTCAGATAGCTCCCGTCGCGACGCCGTCAACGTCGGGTCCAGCGCGGGGCGCCGCAAGTTTACACGCCGCCGCCACTCGATCGACTGGACCCACTCCACCGCCTGGACCCGCCGAACCAGCTCGACCTACGCGCACGGTCGCGCCCACTGAACCCCTCGAATCGAGGCGTCCCAACGACACTTCCAGTTGGTCGACGTCTGGTGCGTTGGCGGAGGGGTTCGCACAATTCGAGCAGCGCGCAAAGCGCCGGCGCGCCGAGCGTCGGCTCGAGACCCTGCGCGCGGCGATCGCCGCTCGACGCGAGAGGGAAGCGAAGCTGGCGATCGAAGAGCTGAACGAGCTCGATCCGGACCTCCCGGACTTGCGCGAGCTGATGGTGCAAGTCGACGACCTTCGTCGATCCAGCCTGCGACCGCGCGTCGGACGTTGGCTGGTGGTCGCGACAGCTTGCTTCGCCGTTACATTTGCGACGCTGTCATTCGAGCGCGCGCGCTCGCTCGGCAAGCGCACCAATACCGAGAGCGCTCCGTCCACCTCTTCCTCGACCGAGGCGAAGCAAGTGAATGCGCCGCGCGATCCCTCTTCGTTGGCCATGCTCGACGCCAGCCCGACGGTCCCGGTCGTTCCGTCGGTGGCGACGAGCGGTTGGAGCGTTCTCGAGGCTGAGCGTCGGGAGAATGCGACACTCAGTCGCTCGGCGATTCGACCCGACCCGCCGGCTCAGGTCGACGTGGTGACCGGCGAGCGCCCGAACGCTTCCCCAGTCCAGGGGCGCCAGGATCGATCATTCGAGTTGAATGCCGCGAATGCGGGACGCCCGACCATCCTTGACAATCGCCCGACGGGGAGCGCCGCCGCTGTCGCGGAACCGTCGGCGGTCGCAGCAAGCGCAGCAGCGCCCGAGGCGAAAGGTGCGGGCGTTCTCACCCCGGTTTCTCCTCCGGCTGCGGTCCCGGCCGTTGCCGTCCCGGATTCTGCAGTTGCAGTGCGCGATTCCGCCGTGCCGATTCCGGGTGGAGCGGTTTCCGCCGCAGCTTCGCCCGTTCCGAGTGACGATGAGCGCGTGAAATCGGTTTTGCAGCGATACCGGAGCGCGTTCGAACGGCTGGACGCCCATTCTGCCGCGGCGGTGTGGCCGGCCGTCAACGAAAACGCCTTGGCCCGAGCCTTCGACGGCCTTCATTCCCAAGCGCTCACGTTCGACGTGTGTTACGTGCGGTTGGAGGACGACATGGCCGCCGCAACCTGTCGCGGTTCCGCGCGCTACATTCCGAAGATCGGGAGCCGTGAGCCGCACATCGAGCCTCGGGTCTGGCGCTTCACGCTTCGAAAGAGCGGCAGCGAGTGGAAGATCGAGAACGCCAGGGCCGAGCAGTAGCGGCTACCGACCCAACTCGTAGTCCAACCCCACAAATGGTGTAACGGGCGCGGTCAGGCCTGCGTTTGTCAGCGGGATGCGGACGTTGGCGGCGAGCACCCAGGTGCTCGAAAGATTCCATTTCATGCCTGGCACGACCGAGACGATGTTCAGCTTGGAATCGCCCGGCACCAGGCGAATCGTCTCGACTCCCTGGAGCGTCGGATTCGGCGCCGAGCTCGGCACCACGCTCCCGGGCATATTGATCCAGCGCCCGATGACCTCGCCGACTACCGTGAGGCGTCCGGTGGCGGCGAGGGCCAGCGCCCCGCCGTAGTCGAATTCCGTCGCAAGCCCGCCGATGCTGACGCCCCCGTTGCCGTGAGTCGACAGCCGGCCGCGCTCCAGCGATCCGATAGCTGAAAACTTCACGGCCGTCGATCCCGCACCGAGAAGGTTCTGTTGTCGGCCCGTCGGCAGGCGGACGTCGACCGCGCCGGCCAGGCCGCTGGCCTCTCTCCTGTACACGTTGAGCTTGGCCCGCAGCACGACGTCGGCGAGCCCGAACGTCGTGGCGTGCGCGGTCGCTTGCGTGAACGTGCGGCCTCTATAAATGTTAGTCCGTGAGCCATCGAGAATGAGTGAAACCATCGGCGCGGCAAAGCCGACTTCCAGGTTGTCGGTCACGCCGAGACTGCCGTAGAGCGTCGCCACGCTCGCGTCGATGTTCAGCGTGAGTTGATCCACGTCGAACGGCGCGCGCTCGTCGACGAATTGGTTGGCGGTCGTCACCAGCGATCCATTGCGAAGATTGTTTCCGTCGAGCGACGTGAAGTGAAGCTGCTGGAACGACACGCCGAGAGACATCTGCTCGCGCCCCGCGGTCAGCGCGCGTTCCACAAAAAACGGCCCGAAGCTGGGCGTTACACGCTCCTCAGTCCCCAGCTCCGGGTTCAATCGATACAAGAAGCCGCTCGAGGACGTAGCAACCGGCAGCGTCGCCAGATCAGCGAGCAGAGCGCGCGAAATGGTCACGCTCGTTGCCTGGGCCGCAGCGCGATCGCGGTCAACGCTGCCCGTCTGGACTCCCTGGTTCGTGACGAGAAAGGTTAGGACGTCGGTGACCGATTGGCCGCTCGCGGTGTCCGAAGGCACGAGCGCCATTGTCAGCACAACCAGGCCGATTCCGTTCTTATTCATTGTCAGCTCTTGAGTTCGACGGTAGTGGCGAGCACAGTCTGGTTCACCTGCGTCACTCCGGTGACGGCAACGCTTTGTCCGTTGCGAAGGTTGCCGCAGGCTTCGCCGCGAAAAACCGTCGACGCGGCGGTGACCACGGTCCTTCCACCGACGACGAACGTCAGCAGGGGACAATTGCCCGACAGGTTCGACACCTTCCCGCTGATCGTGATCGGTGCGGGCGCGGCCTGGGTCACGTTGTACATCTGACTCGCCACGTGTACCTGACCCGCACGTTCGGTGCCGCTGTTCGCGGCTATCGACAGGCCGACCGACCCATTGCCGTTGCCGGTTTGGCCGGAGGTGATCGAAATCCAGCCGTCGCTCGTCGAGGCGGACCAGCTGCAACCGGTGAGGGTTGAGACGTTAAAGGAAAGCTGGCCGCCGTTTGACCCGATGGAGTCACCCGATCGGTTCAGCGAGATGATGCATGGCGCCCCGGCCTGACTGAGTGTCATGAAGTCGGGATTGACGCCAATTCCCCCGGAACGCGGTGACGGTACCGGGTTCGCTGCGACGGAATAGGTGACGGCCGCGTTGCCTTGTCCGCTGGAACTGCCGCCGATCGAAACCCAGCTGGCGTCACTCGTCACGGTCCACGTACAGTCGCGCGTCGTCGAGACTGTAACGGTTCCAGTCCCACCCGAGGCGGGGAAGGACGACGTCGAATTGCTGACCTGGACTTGACACTTACTATCAGAGGGCGCGGTGACCGACGTTTGAGCGGAGGTGCAGGACAGCGAAAGCGCTATCGACGCCGCTGCGACGCCGATCGCCAAAGCCTTGGTGCGCACCCGGGGCTCCGGCGCACCCGGTGCAAGCACCTCGCCACGCGAAAGTGGAAACGTTTTTCTTCTTGACGGCACTGCTGGGGACTGTCACTTTTTCCTGCTTGATCAATCGACTTCTGTAGCAAGCCGACGGAGATGCAGCACGAGCTGCCATCGCTGGGCCCCTGGTAAGAAACTGAACGACGGCATTCCCGCGCGGGTGTTGCCGCCCGAGATTTTCCAGAAAAGCGCGCCGTCGGTTTGAGCTTGAACATCCGCCGCCACGAGGCTGGGAGCCCGAGTCGTCCCCTGGCCCTGACTGCCATGGCACGTGTGGCACCGCTGTCCGTACACCTTCTGCCCGCCCGTCACGATGCTCGCGCGCCCCGTGAAAGGGTTGGATTGCTCTGCGTCTTTCGCTGGCGCGGTCCAAGAAGGATCACGTTCGCGCACGCGATCGGTTTGGGCGACGAGTTGCCCGGCGAACGCAACCCACACGACGACGATAAGCCGTCCGGCGGCATTTCCTTTCACTCGCGCCTTCGCTTGCTCAACCTGCCTTTTCACTTGCCGCCCCGAAGCGACAGCTCGTAAGACCATCCCATCCGTACCAGGCAGCGATCGCTGCTCCCGGTCAGCCCGACTCCGACCGACGCCTTGAGGGTCGAGCGGTCGGTGACATGCCAGGCCAGGACGGGGGCGACGTAATGACGTTGCTGATCCTTGTCGAACGAGACGGTCGACCCCAAGCCCCCGTAGGCCTCGATGCCGGCCACAAAATTCTCTGCACAGAAATGGCAGGTCGTTCCGCTGGCCAGCGTGCCGATCGGTCGTGAGACGCCGACGCTGTATCCGAACTCCACACCCTCGTCCGCGGAGAGATTCTTTTCCACGATGAGGTTTTCGGACAGATTCCATGCGCGCGCGGCACTCGACAGGATCAGCTTCGCCTCGAGCTCACGCGCCGGATGGTCTCGCAACTCCGCGATCGGTTCGTATGCAACGCCGCCGCTCCCGACGATCTCTTTTTGTATCCGACTGGCTTCATTGATGCTCTCGTATTCGACGTACACGACGGGATTGACGCGATGTTCGCCGCGAAGCGGTCTGAAACGGTTCTCCCAGCGCCAACCGGTAAAACCGCTGCCGTCTCGCGTCGTCGTCACCGTTTCGACGTAAAGCTCAGCCGTCCACCAGCCGGTGAGGCCGTACTCGAGTTCGAGCCAGGGCGCGTTGTAGACGGCGTGATCGTTTTTCGGAACGCCGGTGGTGTTTGCCAAGGCAACTTCCAGGTTTCCTGGCTCTTCGAGGTAGTGGGTGTAGGTGACGAAGTACGGCCGCTCCTGGGCGGAAACTGTCGCAGCAGCACAGAACATGAGAGGCAAACACAGCACACACTGCCGGAACGAAGCCATGACACTCCTGTCGCGAGCGCATGGCTCGCGGAGGAGCCCGGAACGGAGCGGTTTGCGGCGAAGAAGCCGTCGGCTTACACTGCAGTCGAACGCCGCGTACGGGCTCGGGCCAACCGTGATCCGGCTCGGCGTCCTGCCCGCCTGGTGTGCACGCACCGAGGCGGGCTTTTGCTTCCGAGGTGGCTCTCCTCTAGTGAAGCCGCGGATCGGCAATTTTGAGATCCAGTCTCAAAATGCTCAGCCATCGTAGCCGCGAATCTCCGACCAGTCAAGTCGCCAATCGGTCGGTTTTGCCGTGCTATCGTTCGGCTTGTGCGGGTGCGCCCACTCTTTGCGGCACTTCTACTTGCCGTTTGCGTCGGCGCGCCAGTCTTGGAGATGGTCGACCGATGGGATCACACGCTCCAGGACGGCAACGACACGGAGAGCAACCTGGTCTTGGTCGTCATCTGCGTCGGCGTCGGCCTGATCGCGGCGACGGCGCTCCTCCGGCGTGTCCGTTCGTTCAGGACATGCGGATTTATCTTGCGCTCGTGCGCGTCGCGCATCCCTCACTCGGAACACCGATACGTTCTGCCGGGGTTCGACGCCAGTAGCCCGCCGCTGACCCTGCGGATTTAAACCTCCCCGCTGAATCGTTCACGAAGTCCCCGGGAAGCGTGTGCCATTCGGCACAACCCGCGCGTGGAGGACCATGCTGAAAGCGACGCTGGTGACGTTGGCGCTTGTCTTGCGGAGCGCCGGCGCGACATCGGCCCAGGCACCAACGAGTACGCTCGAAGGCACCGTCGTGGACTCGAGCGGCGGCGTCGTCGTCGGCGCAACGGCGATCGTGGTGAACACCGACACCAACCAGAGCCGGAGCCTGACGACAGACGGCGCAGGGGGATTCAGGTTCGCCCAACTGCCGGTCGGCACGTACTCGATCACAGTCACGTACTCCGGCTTCTCGGATTTCACGCAGAGTGGAGTGGTGATCACGATTGGTCAGACCGTTGGCCTCTCGATCACGCTGACGCCGAGTGGTGTCGCCGAGACCGTCAGCGTCACGGCTCAATCGGCTTCACCGCTCGACACTCGTCAGACTGCCGTCACGACCACGATCGACAACGAGCGCATCGAAGAGCTTCCGGTGCAGAGCCGCGATTACCTGCACTTCGTCCTGCTGGCACCCGGAGTCGTGTCTTCGCCATCAGGCGCGCCATCGTCCACCACATCGACGCTGTCCGACAGCGGATTCAGCTTCGCGGGTCTGCGGCCGCGCAGCAACATGCTGAGCATAGACGGCCTCGACAACAACGACCGCTACAGCGGCGCGAGCCGGACGGAGCTCTCGCTGGAAGTCGTGCGTGAGTTTCAGGTGGTCAGCAACGGGTGGTCGGCCGCGAACGGCGGCGCCGCAGGTGGGGCCATCAATGTCGTGACAAAGAGCGGGACGAACACGTTCCACGGCGATGCGTTCGTCTTTGGAGAATCCGGACGACTCAATGCGCCGCCGCCGCTTGAAGAGACCGCTGGCATCAAACCCGATCTGGCACGGTTCCGCGGCGGCGTATCGGTTGGTGGACCGATAGTGAGGGACCGGACGTTCTTCTACACGGCGGTCGAACGGGAGCAGACCGACGGGCAGGCCGCGTCAGATATCGACCCGCAGGTCCTCTCGACGATCAACGCGAGGCTGGCGTCGGATCCCTACGCACCGCTCGGGACGCGGTTGACCGCCGGCCTCTTTCCGACCGCGCTGACGGAAACCGAGTGGTCGGGCAAGCTCAATCACCAGTTCACGCTGCGTCACTCGGCGATGGTCCGCCTTGCAGCGACCAAGCGCGACGAGACCGCAAACGCCTTCAATACCGGCGGTCTGACGGACGTCAGCGCCCGAGGGTCCAACAGCACCGGCGACACGACGCTGACTGCAACATGGACGAGCGTGCTCGGTTCGGGCATGACGAACGATGTGCGCGGGCAATTGGCGACTCGTCACGTGGATCTGCGCACGACCGACGCGCGCGGCCCGGGCGTGCTCATCGCGGGCGTTGCGGAGTTCGGCCGACCGTACGCCGGTAACGGCACCCACGACCAGCGATATGCGGAGCTCGGCGACACGTTCGGATGGAGTCGCGGCCCGCACTTCGTCACAGCGGGATTTGATCTCACCACTGTTCGGTTGACCGGAGAACGCACCGACGGCATGGGCGGCCTGTTTCAGTTCCGCACATTCGACGCGTTTCTTGCCGCCCGGCCCGATGCAATCAGGCAGGTGTTCGGGGCGACGGCCGTGGGCATGTCCTCGACTCATATCGGACTGTTCCTCCAGGACCACTGGACACCGGTGTCGCGGCTCACGCTCGACGCTGGGGCGCGCGTCGATCTCGAGAGACTGCCCGCGGGTTTCGACATAAGCGACACGCAGGTCAGTCCCCGAGTCGGAGTGGCGTGGGCGCCAGCCGCGAAATGGGTGGTGCGCGGCGGCGTCGGGACCTTTGCTGATCGCCTTTTGCTTGCCGCGTTCGAGCCCGCGGTGCTGCTGGACGGCCGGCAGGGGTACGAGCAGGTGGTCAACGACCCGGCGGCGTCCGCTGTGGTCAACCTCCTCCCGGGAACCCTGCCCCCGGGAGGTCTGACCGGCACGCGCGCCCTTGCCAATCCGCTGCCTGATGTCGCGCCGTCCATCTATTCCGTTCAGCCGGGCACGTGGCATTCGTCGAGCCTGCAGGCGAGCGCCGGCATCGAGCGCGAGTTGACGCCGAATCTGACCGCGTCGTTGAATTACTTGTTCGCGCGCGGACGTCACCTGCCGCGCACGGTCAACGTGAATCTCCTGCCCCCGACGGTGCTCACGGTGGCCAACGCGCCCAGCCTTGGCGTCGATGAGCCGGTCCCTCAGCAGCTCGGGCGCCCGGTGTTTGGAACAGCCAGGCTCAATCCGGCGTTCGACGGGGTGTTCCAGTTACAGCCTTCCGCGGCATCCACCTACCACGGGGTCACCGTGTTGCTGAATCGTCGGCTTGCGAGCGAGCTGGAATGGTCGGCCGCCTATACGTGGTCCCGCGCCACCGATACCGCATCCGACTTCGACGAGCAACCGCAGAATCCCTACGACCCGGCCGCCGAGTCGGCCGATTCCCGCTACGACCAACGCCACCGGCTCGTTGCCAGTGCGCTGTTCGACTTGCCTATCGGTGAGGACGAGGACCGGCAACCGGGAGAGGCGCCCGGGCTCTGGACGCGCGTGTTCAGCAACATCGAGCTCGGGCCGATCCTTACGCTCGATTCGGGCCGGCCCGCCAACCCGCTGACCGGCGCGGATGACGCGCGCACCCAGGGGTTCCCCCCAACCGCGCGCCCGCTGGGAATGGCGCGAAACTCCCTGCGACTCCCGGCGTCCGCCACCGTCGACCTGCGCGTGCTGAAGTTCTTCCACGTCCAGCCCCACGGCAAGCTGGATATCGTGATCGAAGTGTTCAACCTTCTGAATCGACTGAACGTGACGCAGCTGAACGGTGTGTACGGACCGCTCGCCACACCGCCGCCCGCGTTTGGCCAGCCGGTCGACGCGTCGGGGCCGCGGCGCATGCAGTTCTCCCTTGATTTCGAGTTCTGACCAGCGCGTCAGGACCCTCGCGCCACGCCCTCTCGCACCGAGACCGCCTCACATCCCCGGATCGTCCGCCGAGGGCCCATAGATCGCTGGAACTTTCGCGCCCATCGGGCGCAGGTAGCTCGACAACTGCCCGCGGTGATGGATGGCGTCGAAGAGAAACCCAAAGAGCATATCGCCGAGCGGCGCTTCCCAGGCGACCGCTCCGTTGACCATGAATTGGGCCTTGGTGTCCCACTTTGCGTCGTCCAGCGTCTTGACGCGTTTCTGGAGGTCAGCGGCGTTTCGCTCGTACGCCGCGACCGCTTCGGGCACGGTCGGCGCGGGTTGCGCGCGGAAGTCTACCTTCCCTTCGTCGATGAGCGCGCAGGCGTCGCGGAGCTCGCTCGCGAGAAGCCATACGAGATCGCCGGCAGAGGTCGAACGCGGGTGGGGCCGGTACGCGGCCTGGTCGGGGGGTACTGCTTTCATGACGCGGACGAACTTCGGCGTTTCGGCGTCGAAGCATTCCCGGTAGTACTCGCGGAAATTCTTCATAGGGCTCCTCCTATCGTTAACGGTGCATCCTACTTGCCGATCATCAGAATCGTGAACGACCCCGGTATCGCCGGAGGGCGGGGCCCTCGGCCTCCGCCAGGCGGCGGTGGCGGGGCCGGCCCACGCTCGTCGCTCATCGTCAGGACATGGTTCGTCTTGCCGTCAAGGGTGATTGTCCGCGCGCCATTCATCGTCTGCAGGTCGTGCTCGACCTCGAAACTCGTGGGGCTGTTCTCCCTTTATACGGTCCGCCGGCGGAAGGCGGTTGCGCCGAGCCGGCCGCCACGGCGGAGAGGATTGCGCTCGTCAGGATTGCCGCAAAACGGTGCATTGGGAGTCTCCTCAACGACGGAGTCTATCCCGATCGTTTGTCGGCCGTTGAGGGATTTCAGCTTTTCAGCGAGCCACCGCTCTGCCTCGACTGAGCGAGTGGTCCGAGGTGATCGGCCCTGTGCGTGACCAAAAGGTGGTCGATCAGGCGCTGCATGTCGACACCTTTGGTGAAGAAGCGCTCGGCCCCGGCCTGCTCAATGGGATGGTAATCCTCCGTTCGCGGGTACATCGAGAGCCCGAGAATGTGAATGAACGGAAGTTCGGCGCGTATGTGGCGCGTCGCCTCGACACCGTCCATCTCGGGCATCGAGACATCCATCAAGACGGCATCAGGCCGGAGCACGCGTGCTTGGTCGATCGCCTCGAGTCCATTGGCGGCCTCGCCCGCCACCTGGAACTCGGGCCGCGCCTGTAATAACTCACGGAGGGCCTCGCGAACCGCGGTGTGATCATCGACGATCAGAATCCTCAGGGCGCTCGCCGCTGCGACGCCAGCGGCGTCACCAGACGCCAGTCCAGTGAGGGCGTGGCTCACCGGAGACTCTGCGCCGATGGCGGACTGCGCAGTGCCTGCAGGTGCGATCAAGCGGAATCTCGTCCCGCGCCCCGGCGCGCTCTCGATCTCGAACCGGCCGCCCAGCAACGTCAGCCGCTCTCGGATACTGAAAAGGCCCCATCCGACTTGCCCGGCCTTCGCCCGATCGATCACTTCGGCAGGATCAAACCCGATCCCACGGTCCGTCACAGTGATGGAAAGCATGTCGCCCGGTTCCCGCGCGAGATCTACCGTGACCCGATCGGTCTGTGCATGCTTGACTGCGTTAAAGAGCAGCTCTCGGACGGACTCGAAGAGCAGCGTGCAGACGTCCTTTCGCGTGGAATCGGCGAGCGGGTCGGCGGAGACTTGGACCTTGAGTCGGTATTTGCGGTGGCTCCAGTCCGCCAACCAGGTCAACGCGGTCGGCAATCCCGCACCTTGCAATAAGGGAGGAGACAACTCCACACTCAACGATCGTGCGGCGGCGATCGCTTCGTCGATCTGACGTTTCGCTTGGACGAGCAGCGCCGGTGGACCGTCCCGCCGCGAATCACGGTTCATCTGTTGCTCGAGATGTATTGCCGCGAGGGCCAGCATCTGCTGGAGGCCGTCGTGAAGCGTTTTGGCGAGCTGTTCACGCGCGTGTTGTTCGGCGAGTGTTAAGTCGGACGCCAACCGGCTCAACTGCGCCGATCGGCGTTCCAGTT